>Ga0265299_10005698_pt1 | contig 11512 bp, 5 predicted proteins | sample AusTroGonzalo_MG_4_FD_193485 | JGI IMG/M metagenome (GOLD analysis project Ga0265299, IMG submission 193485) | Bovine rumen microbial communities from tropical cattle in Woodstock, Queensland, Australia - Gonzalo_02 | ecosystem: Host-associated > Mammals > Digestive system > Stomach > Rumen ...
TGTCAGTTGTCTACTGGAGCCGGCCTATCAAGAACCGTCTGTCGGCAGTTTTAGGCAAGAGACAAAAGTTGTCAACTTCGTCAGGCGAATCAAAGAAAACTGTCAACCAATTTCAGGCAAGGTCACTCGATCCATTGATGAGTAGATATTTTGAATATATTTAGTCAGATTTGGATAGATTTTTCAGTACGGAGATTTGGACAATCGGCACAGCCCGGATGTGGCGCCCCGCTCAGTCAGAAAGTCCGTCAGACCGGCGATTACGGTGTCTTATAAAAACACCTTTTTCGACTTTGCCCATTGCCTGTCGTGCCGATACAATGCTCGGGGGATCCAAGATGCATCTGGCCTGAACTCAACGGTCATTGTCCAAAGGAAAAGCGCCATGCCCATCCAAGCCGGCAGAAGTCTGGAAAGCTACTCTCTGAACGAATTCAAGAATCTTGCCGAACAGAGCGGCGACGATCAGAATCTTCGCATCAGAAAGAGCAACCAGGAGCTCACGAACACCCCCCTCGGCTTTTTTGCCCGCTACTTCGGCTCCACCTACTCGCGTTCCAACAGCCAGGTGACGCAAGCCTTCAGGCACGCGCTGCAGACCGACCACAAGTATCACGCCATTGCCGGGAGGCTTGCGAACGTGCTTGAGGCGCAGATGCCAGCCAATCAGCCGCTGACGGCCGCCAAAGTCAAAAACGCGATCGGAATGGCGGAGCGGATGCTCGCCGCTCAGGAGAAGTCGCTCATCCTGGCTGAAATGGCCGAAGACTTCCATTTGGTCAGCCCGGAGCAGAACGGGGCATTCAGAAGCTTTGCGATGAACTACATCCTCAGCCACCCTGATCTCAATCTCGATCTCGGCAATCTCGGCACTCAGCTCACGGCTGAACATCAGCGTTTGTCTCCCGCCCAGCTCCAGCAGGTGCTCAGACAGCAGGAGGGCGCCAAGCTCGAGACGTTTTCCGCGATGCTCAAGGCCTTTTACATGCAGGCCGGCCCCGACGCGATCCGGCAGGGCGGCTACGGCGTTTCTCCTTCCCAGACGGGAGGCGACGCGCAAAGCGCAGCCGCGATCACCAGGCTGCTGACCATGCGCAACGACATGGCTCAGACGACTGAGGCCATTCTGAACAGTGCCTTCAGCGTTCAGAATGCCCAGATACCCAAGTCCGGATGCCTTGCCAAGACGTTCAGGAACGCCCTGTCCAAGCTCTTCACCCAAGCGCTCGACGCCAGTGGCATGACGCAGGACCTGCCCGGCGTGCTGAAAATGAAGGCCAACGACATCAACCGGTTCATTGATGCACTCAACGCCAATGCCGCCATGAGTGCGCATGACAAAACCACAGTCATTACAGGCATGACTTGCGCTGTGAACCAGTTCTTCCAGCAGCATCCCAATCTTGCGCTCCAGCCCGAGCGGCTGCAGCAGGCATTCGGACAGCTTACCGACAAGATGATCGAGCTTGTCAACCAAGGCAACAGCAGATCGGCCGATTATCTCGAGGCGGGAGAAAGATTCGCCGTCCAGATGCTTTTGAACGAGCAGGGCCTCACGGTCGACGGACAGAGCCTTTTTCAAAAGGCCGGCGTTGATCCGGTGGTAGGCATCGCAGCCCTCTCCGATCCGGCCCTCGTTGACCAGATCGTCGACAAAGTCAAGGCTCTGGGCAAGGAGCGCAACGATGCCCAGATCACCCAGACCGTCCAGGCCGAAGTGGACCGGTACCTCGGGCAGAACGCCGAGGTACTCAGGAAAGTGAAGAACGCCAACCTGATGCCCGAGCTCGCCGCCGCAGGCGTGAAAACGGCTTTCGCAATGACGGGCGTTCTGTCCACGCTCAGCCAGGGACAGGCCCGCAACGAAGTGCAGATGCTCGAGCAGGTCCAGACCATCGCCTCGGCGCTCGCCGACAAATCCCTGAGCGACGCGCAGCGCGGACTCGTTCTGAAAAAAATCACCGGTGAACTCGTCAGGTCGCTCCCGAACGGACCCGAGCAGCTCTGCCGGGACAGCCGGCCTGTCCTCGCCCGGCTCGTCGGACAGCTTCAGGCGCTTTCCAAGGATGCGACGATCAGCAGGACGACGCGCAATGCCTGTGCCCTGGTAGCCGAGACCGCCCGGGCCATCTACGCCAACCTTCTCTCCTCCCTGCCCGCTGAACGCCAGATTGAGCTCGAACTCGTGCCTGAGATCCCGGCCGCGCCCGACCAGAACATCGCAGCGGCGGCCAACCCGCTCAAGTCCTTCCCGCGCAACGCCAGCCCGGACAAGATGTTCGCCGGGCTCAAGGAGCTCGAATCGAGCAATCTGAGTGCCGAGAACAAGGCGTTCTGCCGCCGGGCGATGGAAAGCATCGGCTGTCCAGACTACAAGCTCGTCTCGATGGTCTACTCCCGCGCCTCCACCATGCCCAACGAGGGAACGCCCGCCCTGACCAAGGGCAATCAGGGCTACAAGGTGCTCTCCGCTCTGAACAACGACCTCTCGTACCTTGCGCACCGCGTCGCGGACATGCACAGAGGCGCCCCCGACTACGATCAGACCCAGATCCACGAGTTCATCGCCGACGTCTACCTGTCGGGACTCACGAACGAGCAGAAGCAGAACCTGCTCAATGCCCTTCGGGACCCGGCCGTCCAGGATTATCTGCAGGTCGTGAACAGCTACGCCCAGAAAAACGAGGCCTTGCCGGACAACATCATCGTCCCGGAACTTCTTCAGATCGGCAACACGGGACGTTACATGGCCGAAGCCATCAAGGTGCTCCAGTTCGCCGCCGACAAGGCTGCCCAGCAGCTGGGCCAGCCCGCCCCCGGGCCAATCTTCGACACCAATGGCACCAAGACGCTCAACGACCTGCAGCAGTCCTTTGACTTTGACGATAACTTCGCCATCATTTTCGCCGGCGAGTTCCGCAAATACTGCAACCCGTTTGACGACATTTCCTTCATCGTCGGCAACAATCTGAACCATCAGCAGTTCGAGGCGGTGAAGAATCTGTTCGGCAGCCTCAAGGTTCCCGTCGCCACAGACGGAATCGACAGGATTCACGGACAGATTCCTGACCAGGAATTCAGCTTCAGTTTCATCGACGCCCAGGGACACAGGAGGAGCAGCGAATGGACCCCGCAGATGCTCGCAACCCTGTTCGCGTTCCAGGCCGGAGAAATCTCCCGGCTCCTTGAGAGCACCCAGGGGCAGCCCACCCCGCAGCAGCTTTGGGAGGTTCTCCACGGCGGAGAGCCCCCTGCCGGCCTGACGATGGACAATCTCGCCGACAAGGTCATGCGCTCGATGTGCCAGCAGATCCACGCAGTGGGAACACTGATCGGAAAGCCCCTGTCACCGGCTCTTTTCTTCATGACCTGCCGCCTGAAAATCGGCATGTCGCCCAAGACCTTCATCAGCAAGTTGATGCAGTGCCCGCATCAGGATGTGACATTCACGGTCAACGACCAGACCGGAAAGTCCGGCCTGTTCCCGCCTCCATCGCTGATGGGCAAAAACTACGAGGACGGTTCGCATAACTTTGCCTTCGACCTGGACTTCATCCGGGCAGGCATGCCCAGCGGCGCCCAGGCCGGACCCAACGGAGAGGCCGGCTGCAAGATCACCGTGCAGCCCCTGGAGGGCGAGCCCGTGGTGTTCAAGCAAAGCGACTACATCAATGTTCCCGATGACGGCAAGAGCCAATACCTCGACCAGATTCCGAACGAGGTGCGCAAGCTCTGCCAGAGCGAGGCGCAGCTCGCCGGCGTCGGCATCTGCACCACCCAGGCCATCCAGAGCGCCCTGGTCTCCTCTGCGCTCGTCTACTGGAACATCACCGGAGGAAGCAATGAGCACACGGCGCTCGACCACCACATCAGCAAGCTGCCCAACGGCAACGTTCTGGTGAAGGTTTCGGAAAAGCCCGGATCCCTGTTCAAGCTCGACTATCAGTTCGAGGTGTCTCCCGACGGCATGGTCACCCTGCGGCCCGAAAGCTCGTTCACGCTGCCCTCGCTCGACAAGGTGCGCGCCTACCAGCAGGACCACCCCGGGGAAATCAGGTAGCAGGGACGAGGACAGGACGTATTCCTCCTTGGCATGATCATGGTGGTGATTGCCATTGGAGGTTGCGTCCTATTGTTTTCTGGGCCGGGAACAGCGAGTCAGCTGCGAAGTCCCGCAGCGCTCACCCACCCAATGGGCCGTAGCAAGAGTTGTGCATTTGACTGCCAGTATGTGCCACTTGCATGACAGGCTGTGCTTGCCCGGCTGTCAAGTGTCACCCTGAAGCTTGGAGATCCCCCCTTCTTCGGAATTTCCCCAAAGTCTGAACGGCGTATAAAATGGTTTTACAAATTCCTTTTCCGGTTCCCGGTTCCTTCTGCTGCCTCAGAACTCGCAGCGGAGCTGCGGGCCGGATGCGGCGCAAGCACGGCGCCGCCCACGCGCAAGTTCCGAATCAGCAGGTAAAGTCAGAGGAGGAGTTTGAAATGACAAAACGCATGTTCCGTTTGGCGGCTCTTGCCGCCGCAACGTTTGCCTCAATGTCCGCGTTCGGCCAGGACGGAACGTTCTCGGGCGAAGCAGTCGGGGTCTGGGGGACGCCTGTCCAGGCGCTCGTCACCGTCAAGGACGGGAAGGTGGCCGAGATCGAGGCCCGCCACAACGAGACCCCTGCCCTGGGGGGCGTCGCCATTGCCAGACTGCGCTCGCAGATAATCGCCGCGCAGACGCTCAAGGTCGATGCCGTCTCCGGCGCGACCCTTTCCTCGGTGGCGTTCCGCTCCGCCGTAAAGCAGGCCGTTGACAAGGCCGGCGTCAAGCTCAACGGACCCAAGCCCGCCGCCGCCTGCCGCGGCAATGACGCGGCCGACGTCGTCGTGGTCGGCGCAGGCCCGAGCGGCATGATGGCCGCCATCGAGCTCAAGCGCCTCGGCCTGAAGGTCGTTCTTCTGGAAAAGCAGGGCATCGTGGGCGGAAACGGCAGCTACGTCTCCACTTCCTACAAGGCCGGCGGCTCCAAGCCGCAGATCGAGCAGGGCATCCCCAGCTCGAGCGTGCCTGATTTCGAACGCTATCTTGCCGGCCACAAGGGCGCAACCGCCCAGATGAGCAAGGTGGTTGCCGAGGAGAGCCGCTTTGTCGTCGACTATCTGATCGCGCACGGAGCGGATCTGGGCAAGGTCTCCAAGACCTACTCCATGGGACCGAAGGACGGCTCGGCTCCCGGCTACCAGATCACCCCGGCCTTTGCCAAGGGCCTTGACGAGGAGCAGATCGACCTGCGCGTGAACAGCCCCGCCGTCGCCCTGCTGCGCAAGGACCGACGGGTGATCGGCGTCAAGGTCGCGCCCAAGGACTGCTCTCCCTATGAGATCCGCGCTCGGGCGGTCATCCTCGCCACGGGCGGCTTCAGCGCGAGCAAGCAGCAGCTTGCCAAATATGCGCCGAACCTGGCCACGCTCGGTACGACCAACGCGCCCGGCACCAAGGGCGACGGCTATGACCTGGCAGCCGCGGCTGGCGCCAAGCTTGTCAACATGGAAGGCGTCTCCGTGAACCCGGCCACCTACAACACCGGCCACGCCCTGCTCTCGTTCACGCCGATCCGCTACCAGTCGATGATGGTGAGCAAGGACGGCGTGCGGTTCGTCGACGTCAACATTCCCGACAAGAATGCCGTGACGGCGGCCATGCTCAAGGCGAGCGGCGGCACCGGCCACGCCTATCTGATCTTCGACCAGGAGGTGTACGAGTCGCTCGGCATCGCCCGCGAGTACGTCAAGAAGGGCTACATCCTCTCGGCTCCGACCATCCCCGAACTTGCCGCCAAGCTCGGCGTTAATGGCGCAAACCTCGAGAAGACGGTGACCAACTTCGCGCGCTACGCCAAGGAAGGCAAGGATCCGGAGTTCAACCAGAAGCGCTTCGAGTGCCGTTTCGTGAAGGCACCCTACTACGGCGTGCAGGTCGAGCCCGCAGTGCATGCTTCCAAGGGCGGCATCGCGATCAACGAGCGCGGCCAGGCGCTTGACGCGTCCGGCACCCCCATCGCCGGCCTGTTTGCGATCGGCCAGGTCACCGAGTCGCAGCTCGGACTGCACAACACGTTCGTGTTCGGCGGGCCGGCGCTCTCGCGCAATGTAGCCCGCTTCATCGCATCAGGCGCAGGCAAATAGGCGCCGAGTCGAAGGCCTTGGGTGATGCTCTCCAAGGCCCCAGGACCCCGGGCAACAGGCGGTTTCCGCACTGCCCGGGGATTTTCTTGTCCCCTGCGGAAGAGTGAAGATCCCGAGTTCTTTGCATCCGGAAAGCCGGAATGCACATGCAGTAAAATGATGGATTGTCCATCCACCGCTCCAATCTGGAACAATCGTCCAAAGGAAAAGCACCATGCCCATCCAAGCCGGCAGAAGTCTGGAAAGCTACTCTCTGAACGAATTCAAAACGCTGGCAGAAAACAGCCGCGACAACCAGGAGCTGCGGATCAGAAAGAGCAACCACGAACTCTCGAACACCCCTCTGGGTTTTCTCGCACGCAACTTCGGCTCCACGCATGCAACTTCCAACGCCCAGGTCACCCAGGCTTTCCGGCATGCGCTGCAGACCGACCCCAAGTACCGGACCATCTCCAGCCGGCTTGCCAATGTGCTCTCCGCACAGATGCCGGCCAATCAGCCGCTCACGGCAGCCAAGGTCAAGAGCGCCATCGGCATGGCCGACCGGATGCTGCAGTCCCAGGAAAATGCGATCAACCTCACGGACATGGCCCAAGACTTCAAGCTGGTCAGCAAAGAGCAGCTCCCCGCGTTCAAGAGCTTTGTCATGGACTACCTCTTCACGCACCCGGATGTGCAGCCCGATCTCACCAATCTCGGAGAAAATCTCACGCTTGAGCAAAAGCGCATGGATGTCAAGGACCTTCAGCCTCTGCTCAAACAGCAGGAGGGCGCAAAACTCAAGACGCTCTCCACAATCCTCAAAGCCTTTTACGCTCAAGGGGGAGCCGAAGCGCTTGAGAAGGGCGGCTATGGCATTTCTCCTTCCCAGACGGGGGGCGACGCGCAAAAAGCCGCCGCAATCACCAAGCTGCTCGCCATTCACAATGGAATCGAGTCCGAGCCCGGAGAAATCCTCAATAAAGCCTTTGATCTGCAAAAAGCGCAAGTGCCCAAGTCGGGCTGCCTGGCCAGAACATTCAACAATGCCCTGTCCAATTGCTTTGCCGACCAGATGAAAGGCACCGGGATGGACAAATACATCTCGGACCTGATGCACATGAAGACACAGGACGTCACTCAAATCGTCGATGCGCTCAATGCAAAAGCCGAGATGAGCGTGTGGGAGAAAAGCCGAGTCGTCAAATTCGCGGTACTTGCCACCGGCCGCTTCGTCTCCCAGCACCCCGATCTTGCAGCCCAGCCCGAGAAAATGCAGGAGGCTCTTGGAAAACTCACAGGCAAACTGACCGAGCTCATCAACAAAAGGATTTCTTCGTCTGAAGATTTCAAACGGGCTGCCGATCAGCTTTCCGTGGAAATACTCCTTAACGAGCAGGATCTCGCCAAAAATGGCGAGAGCATCTTTGCCAAGGCCGCAGTGGCTCCGAAGATTGGTCTCGCGCTGCTGTCCAACCCAGGGACCCTCGGGCAGCTCACGAACAAGGTCGGAGAGCTTGGCGATCAGTGCACTGACGCCCAGATCGCAGAAGCGGTCCGCACGGAAGCCTCAAAGCTGATCGAGCAGAACGCCCCCCTGCTCAGGAAGGTTCAGGATGCAAATCTCCCCGACAACCTGCTTGCAATTGGCATAAAGACGGCTCTTGCGATGGACAAGGCCATCTCCTCGATCAGCCTGGGGCAGGCCAGAAACGAGGAACTGATGCTCGAACAGCTTCAGGGCGTGGCCATCGCTCTGGGCGACAAGTCCCTGTCCGATGCCGAACGCGGCCAGATCCTGAAAAACCTTACCGGGGAATTTGCCAAGACGTTCCCAACAGGCACGGAGCAGCTCTGCCGGGACAATCTCCCCGTCTTTGCTAGGCTCGTCGGCCAGCTGCAAAAACTGGCAGGGGATCCAAGCATCAGCAAGTCAACGCGCGATGCCTGCATGGATGTCGCCATGATCGCGCAGGCTCTCTACAACAATCTTCTCGCCCTCGCCCCTGAGGAGCGTCAGATGGAGCTTGAGCTGGTGCCGGACAACACCGGCAACCCCGCCGGGAATCTTGCCGCAAACGTCAATCCGCTCAAGTCTTTCCCGCACAACGCCACTTCCGCCCAGATGTTCGCCGGATTCAAGGAACTGGAGTCAAGCGAAGAGGGCAAGGAGGATCAGATCAAATACCGCGGCATGATGGAAAAACTGGGCTGTCCGGATTACAAGCTCATCGCTCTTTTCAATTCGAGCTCCAGCCTCACCATCAGCGAAGCGACCGGGACGCTCACAGAGAACAATCAGGGCTACAAGGTCATTTCTCATCTTCACAACAACATCTCCAACCTGGCGTCGGCCCTGAAGAGCGCCCATGAAAATTCGGCCGGATACGACCCTGCCCAGATCGACGATTTCGCAGCCGACGTGTACCTGTCAGGGCTCACGGACGAGCAAAAGCGCAACCTGCTCGCCTCGCTCAAGGATCCTGGCGTAAGGGACTACCTGGAGGTTGCGAGCAACTACGCACGGAAAAACGAGGCGCTGCCCGACAACGCCGTCGTCCCGAAGCTGCTCACGCTTGGCAACAACGGCAAATACTTTGCTGAAGCAGCCAGAGTTCTTCAGATCGCCGCCAACAAGGCCGCCCAGCAGCTCGGAGAGCCGGCCCCCGGTCAGATTTATGATCCCAACAGCACAAAGACGGTCATTGACCTTGCCAAGTCCTTCGGCTTTGACGAAAACTTCATCGGCTCCTTCACGGCGCAGTTCCGCAAGTACTGCACCCCGTTTGAGAACGATGCGTACCTCGTTGGGAACCATCTGAACCAGGCGCAGCACGATGCCGTGAACAACCTCTTTAAGAACCTGAAGGCTCCCGAAGCCCAGGATGGCATCAACAGCATATACGGCCAGCACCCCGACCGAGACTTCTGGTTCACATTCACCGACACCCAGGGCAACGTGCAGAGAAGCTCCTGGACACCGAAGATGCTCGCCACCATGTTCGCCTTCAGAGCCGACAGCATTTCCCAGCTTCTTGATAGCACCGGCGGACATCCCACTGCCCAGCAGCTCTGGGGCGTTCTTCACGGCGGACAGCCGCCTGCGGGCCTGACGATGAACAACCTTGCCGACAAGTACATGCGCTCGGTCTGCCAGCAGATCCACGCCGCCGGCCAGCTGATCGGCATGAATCTGACCCCGGAAGTCTTCTTCTCGTCGTGCCCGCTCAAGATCGGCATGGATCCTCTCGCCCTCGTCAACAAGATCGTGCAGTCCGCGCACGGAGACGTGAAGTTCACATTCTCCGATCAGGTCGGACAGTCGGGCATGTTCCCGCTGCCTTCGCTGATGGGCAAGCAATACGAAAACGGCCATGAGCACTATGCGTTCGGGCTTGACTTCATCCGGGCGATCATGCCGCCCGGAGCCCAGCCCGGGCCCAATGGAGAAACGGGATGCAAGATCACCGTGCAGCCCATTGAGGGCGAGCCCGTGCAGTTCAACCAGAGCGATTACAAAAAACAGCCCGACAACGGCAAGGGCGCGTATCTTGCCCAGATTCCGGCCGAGGTGCGCAAGCTCTGCCAGAGCGATGCCCAGCTCGCAGGCGTTGGCATCTGCACCACGCAGGCCATCCAGGGCGCCCTGCGCTCGGTTCCGTTCTTCTACTGGAACGTCACCGGCGAGGGTCTGGAGCACACGGCGCTCGACCACCACATCAGCAAGCTTGAGAACGGCAACGTTCTGGTGAAGATCTCGGAAAAGCCCGGAAGCCTCTTCAAGTTCGACATGCAGTTTGAGGTGGCGCCGGACGGCATGGTTTCCATCCGGCCCGAGAGCTCGCTCACGCTGCCCTCGCTTGAGAAGGTGCGCGCGTTCCAGCAGGCGAATCCGGCATAATTCAGCCGCTGCGAACCAGACAGCAACAAGGATTGACAATGCAGACAGACGAATTGATTGCACAGATCAACGAGATCACGGGCCTTGCGCTTGCGCCGGACAGCGACAGCGCCGTTGCGTTCACCTACCAGAACCGCAACGTGCTGCTGCGCTTTGTCGAGGAACAGGGCGTGTGTCTGGTGTTCACCGAGATCGGCAGACTCGAGCCTGCTGCGCTGCCCGGAGCACTCGTTGACCTGATGGAGGCCAATCACCTGCTGAGCGACACGCAGGGCGGGGCGCTCAGCTTTCAGCGCCAGAGCGGCATGGTCTCCCTCAACTTCCTGATGCCCTGCGAGGGACCCAACGCCGCAGATGCCTTCGTGAGCCGCCTCAACCGCGCGCTCACGGTTTCGGACGAATGGGCGCAGCGCATCCGGGAGATCAACGCCAAGGCGATCGAGAGTGTCGAATCGACCATCCGGGACCTTCAGGAACACGGCGGCACCACGGGCGAGCCCCTTTCCTTCGAGTCCATGTCCTTTGGCATGACCCTGTAGCCGGAATCCCGGGCGCACCGCCTGCCGCGTGCTCTTCCCGCTTATGCGACAGGCGCACCCGGCAGACTGCCCACGCCTGTCTCATGACCGTCCAGCCGCTACAATGCGGCTGCTTTCAATTTTTCCGGAACCACAGCAATGGATGCAAACGATCTCAAAGGCAAAAGCGGACTGACGCGCCTTGTCAATGCCTGCAAGTACTCCCGTCAGGGAATTCTGGCTGCATGGAAGAGCGAAGAGGCCTTCCGGCAGGAGCTAACGGCGGGCCTCGTGCTGATTCCGGTCGCTCTCCTGTTGCCCGCGCCGTTCATCTATCGCCTGGCAGCGATCGGCAGCCTGCTCATTCTTCTCATAGTCGAGCTGCTCAACTCGGGCATTGAGGCCTGCATCGACCGGATCGGTCCGGAAATCCATCCCAAGCGCGGATTTGCCAAGGACGTGGGCAGCGCCGCCGTCCTCTTTGCCATCGCAAACACCGTGCTCGTGTGGTGCGCCCTGCTCTGGAACGCGTTCTTCTGATGCGAGCCCTCGTCCCACTTCTTCTTGCCCTGCCGGCGCTTGCCTGCGCCGAGTCCGTGCAGCTCACTGATGTGGCCGACGACCTGTACCGCGTGAGCGGCTCGGATCGCTACGTCCTCACCCGCTCCTGCAACATCGACGGCGAAAACCTCAAGGCGGACCTTTCGGACAAGGCCGTCCGCTTTGAAAACCGGAGCTGCGAAGTCGTGGCGCATCTCACCCCTTGGCAGCCCAGGGAAGGCGCCTACAGGGCCAAGATTTCCCAGAACTACAGCTCGGTGTACCGGGTCTGGACCGGCCCCTTGAAAGGCTGGATCCTCTCCGAGCCCAATCTTGCACTCACGATGATGGATGACGGGGAGGTGCGCGTCGCCCCGCTAGGCAAGACGAGCCGCGTGCT
>Ga0265299_10005699_pt1 | contig 11511 bp, 8 predicted proteins | sample AusTroGonzalo_MG_4_FD_193485 | JGI IMG/M metagenome (GOLD analysis project Ga0265299, IMG submission 193485) | Bovine rumen microbial communities from tropical cattle in Woodstock, Queensland, Australia - Gonzalo_02 | ecosystem: Host-associated > Mammals > Digestive system > Stomach > Rumen ...
AAGCGGCAAGGTCGAATTGCTCATCATCACACAGATGCCACCGTTCCGCACATCGTGGCTCTACTTGGTTCCACCTTTCACGCTGCAAAGATAGGAAGATTATTCGATACTTCCAAATATTTTGGCGAAAAAGTATCAAAATCGCCTACTCCATTGGTTTGATCATCGATTCGATGAAGGCGATTTCTTCGTCTGTCAGGTTGTACTTCTTGTAGAGTTCTTCATCCGTCCAGGATTTTGTAAAGTCTTGGAGAGGGATAAAAGTATAGGCTGGCAAAGACATACTTTGTGTTGTTGTCTTTGTTGCAACAAGGAATCTAAAGAATTTCGTTTTAATATAGTTAAGCATATTATTTGCTTCATTTTCCGATAACATCCTATCTGGACATATTGCTACAACATAAGTGTTTGAACTGCAAGAACCAGGCTCACTAATTTTGGGTCTACCAATTATTATAGAACCAGGATTTCCTGAACGAGGAAGTAATACTTTATATCCATCTACTGCTTCAACATTTTTAGGGATATCAGTTCTTGAAATCCAACATTCTCCACCATGGATATATACTTTTACTTCGTTGCCTGTAATTGGTTTAGATAGAATTGGAATAAAGTCTGTTCCGTCAGCAGTTTGTATGCGGCCATGCAGTTCATCATCCCATTCGACTTTAGTGTGAAAACCATAATAACGACCTGCATATAACCATGAAGAGAACTGAGATTCTTTTAATTCTCGAACTTTATACAGAATAGAAATTTGTTCATCACTTCTTATGAAAGTTTCTACACCGTCTTCCAATAGAGGTCTTGTTGTCTGATTAATTGTTCCATTATGATGAGAAGCTACAAGACAGTCATTATGATGAGCCTTATTCCACAAGAAATAGCAAATACCACCTTTTATTTCAACATTAGGGAAGCAATCGTTAGCATTGTAGAAATCATGCAAAACACTTATTCTATCATCATGCAGCATCTTATCCCTAAAGGAATCAAGCCCTCTACCACCAGATAACCAACGAGACGGCATAATCATTGATATATAATTAGGAATCATTTTTATGGAGATTTCAACAAACAAATTATATATAGGTGTTGCACTAGCCCCATTTCCTCCATCCATAACCTGATACGGCGGGTTGCCTACTATTGCGTCAAATTTCATATTTTGATTTTTTTTGATATGCCAGAAGTGCTTGCCATCACGGAAGGTGTTGACTACAGCCTCTGGGCGTTCTGAAATATTATCTATTAAGTTCTTATAATACTGTGCATTAACTCGGATATCGCGGAAGCCGGCCAGGGTGCGCTTGGTGATGCTCTTGGCCATTGGAGTCTTGCAGACTACCAGAATATTTTCTTCGATGGTGGCATCCCACAGACTCTTTGAGAACCCCACTCCTACTTCACCATATTTCTTCTTTGCCTCCACTACCCTACACCTATATATATTATAGGCTACATACAGCGGATAAAGACCGCTCTTTGAGTTGATTTCAAGGATATGGCTGTCAGTACGGAACACATCTGCCGTAACCTTCCCTTGGTCTACATACCTAGGTGTCGACAACATCTGCTTGAACTCCTCATCCCAGAAGCACCAACCACCCAGACAGTCACTCATGTGCATATTTACTACACGCCATGGTGTCAGCACAGTCTCCTTATCCGGATTACGGAAAGTGTTGAATATTGTGGCAATGCGCTCTATTCGTTCCTCGATAGAGAACTTATCGGCTGCACGCGCCATTTCGCGGATACGCTTACCTGCCTCACGGAACACGTCGGGCTCGTAGTATTTCTTAAACTTCTCAAACTTCTCTTTGTCTACTCCCTTAGGCATAAACTCCTCCCATGATTGGTCATCAATCAGCGAGGCAAAGTTGTCGATAGTTATCTCTTCATCCTCGTTTTTCAGTTCTGCGCCATAGATAAGCAACGGCATACGGATAGAGATTCCACGCAGAATGCTGATAGCATTCTTACGCTGAGAGTTCATAGTCTTCAGCTCTTCAAGTCTGGCCTGCTCTTCGGGGGTACGTTCCTTTTTGGGCTTCTTTTCTATTCGTTCTAACTCGTCGTATTGTTCTTGAGTAAAGCCCTGATTGTTCACGTCTATATCGCCAGTCTTGGCCATTGCCTTAGTTGTACCAATGGCTTTCTTCAGTTCAGCAAAGTCTTGCAACTCTACGTCTGTCAACTTCAGCAGTTCATCATTGTATAGTGCACCATCCTCAAAACCACACTGCACCACCTTCTCAATCTGAGCCTTCTTCAGTTGACTCATCATCTTGTTTACATCGTATGGTTTCATCTGGCTTCCATCTATAGAGATGATTGGACAGAAGTTCAGGAAGTCACCTAGTATTCTTCGGTCTTCCTCTGTCTGTTTACCAACTTTTGCACTGACTTTGGCTGTCTCTGCTAAAACTCTTAATGTACGGTCAGGGGCGAAATCGAAAGCATAGCACTGCTCTTTCATACGTCCATGGTTGGTATATGGTGTCTGCACACGGAAGATGGTCTGCATATACTGAGCCGCCGAGGTGCTGAACGATCCTGCCATCATAAACACAGCTGTCCATGGCTTTACGCTTACGCCGGTAGTCAATCGTCCGCAACTCAATGTAATGGTATATGTCTCGTCAGAGTCTTCGCCTATAGCCTTGTTTACCATCTGAAGAGCCTCGGCGTTTTCCTCGTCCTCATCACCATTTCCAGCCACGTTTACTGTTTGGAATAATCCAAACACAGAATGAGCCTTTAACTTAGTACTTAGAGCCTTTGCGGCCTTTACGCCAGGAACAAGCCACAACGTATGGCGGAATATGCGACGGAATTTATCGTTACTATACGGATAAAGACTTTCATCATCTTCTTTGCAGAGCAAATCCAAGAAACGGTCTACATCCTTGTCGTGCACAAACGAACCATCATCCTTGGTACGGAAAAACTCACGGAAGTTGAATGCCTTTTCATCTTCTATGTATTCCGACATCAGATTACCAAGGTCGTAGGTATAGATATTGATGGCGGGTAGCGATGCGTATGGATTAGGTTCGTAAGGATTGTCCACAGCCCAAGCCTGCTTGGCTTTCTGTTCCATCACGTAGTCCCAAGTAAATATCTCGTCCTCGCTATAGTCATCAAAGAGATTGAAAGGAGTTCCTGACAGTTGTAATACTTTGGTTGTGGGTTTAACCAACTCCTTCAGAACGTTCTGTCCCAGTTCTGTCTTGGTTCCTTCGTGGGCTTCGTCTACTATCACGAAGTCCCAATTGGCTTTGAACATTTCGTTATTCTTATCAAACTTACCACCCACCTGCTCAGATCCTCTCAGGTCTTGCATCGAGGCAAAGTACACATACTTTCCACCCTTACATGCCAACTGTTCGAGTTTTCCGAATAGTTCGCCATTGTTTTTAGATCCATAATGATAATCCTTTCTATCATAGAATATCTTATTAAAATCTTCAAACCATCCTTTGTCTACCACAGGACGGTGAGTCAATATCAACGTGCGTATAAAGCCCTCTTCCTTAACTACCTGCAAGGCTGAAAGCGTTTTACCGAATCGCATCTTAGCATTCCATAGCATCTGGTTACCACGCTGGAATTGCTTACGGGTCTTAGCGATAGCCGAGCTCTGCTCCGGACGGAAGATGACAGGTGTTTGCCCTTGGGTTATATCAGATGGATGCAGAGATGTTTCACCTCTTTTTACTGCACTTATTGCTTTCTTTACTGTTTCCAGATCACAGCAGTACCACTCGTCGGCTCCTGTTACACCTTCAAACTCCTTACGCTTTATGCCGCTACGTTCCAACACCTTATGTACCTGCTTATCGTTGAAGGCCATAATCATACCGTTATGCACAAAGATGCTTATCTCTGTATGCAGCAGCTGATATGCAATTCCTGCCGTCTTGGTATATTGACTTATTCGTTTTTTTGCAGCTTCTTTAAGTGCATCGGTGTTGTTAAACAGGTTAGTTCCATCATCTTCGTCAATGGTGGTCTCTCCAATCTTTAAGCAGTCTCGATGCCGCTCGTCATTGATAGCAAAGACGTAGATTAGCTTAGATTTCAGTGAGGATTCGAATGTTGCCATAGACTTGTGTTTTTTATTTCTTGTTAATAAGGTCGATAAAACGTATCTTGCGATTATTCTCGCCTGTTACAGGGTCCTTAAGTCCCCAGTCGCGTAGTTTACAATAGATTCCATTATGGTGATAGTAGCCACCATCCATGCAGCCCTGACAGGGCTTCTTTTTTCCTTCGCCGCTAAACAGGTCGGTCATCTCTACCTCTTCATGGCAACTGTCGGGCACCACACCTTTAAGCCCGTCCATCTGCCAAAGATTCCATGAGATGATGTAAGCTATATAGTTGATGCTCTTAAGCAGCGGCTGCTTGTGGAACTTAGCCTGGTAGTACTCGATAAAAGTCCAAAGAAGCGCTTCGCGAGCCAGTAGCAGATTATCACCCTGCCACTCAAAACCGTAGGTATTCATATAGGCCGTCTGAGCCCAGTCTAGCCAGTCGCCACTTGTCTCTGTATTCTCGCTCACCACACGTAGTTTGCGGTCAAGCAATCCTACACGCTGTTCCAATGGTATCTCCTCGCCAGTAGTAGTGTCATAGCGACTCACCAGATATGGTGCCTCGCCACAAGTCATTTCCATGCGAGTAGCCCGCACATAGTCCTTCCACGTTTTACCCTCGGGGAAAGTTATCTTTTCTATACATGGCTGCCATGTATGCTTCTCACTATCCTCGACATTAAACACATCCTTGCGGCCAAACCAAGCTTCGTCTACCAGATTGTTCTGGGCATTGCACACCCACGATGGTGTGAAAACTTCGGCCATATCCTTGGCACGGTCTGTCTGATTCTCCTTAGATTTTAGCACACGAGGTCTGATCACCATTCCGTGCTCGCCTGTAATAAGTTCAGGCAATATCTCAGAATGGTAATCATATCCACTTCCAAGCGCCTCATAGTCATGAGTAGCCCAGAAGATATTATGCCCTGTGGTATGGTCGCGCAGTAGTGTGGCTAACACATCTGCCGACAATTCCAACAGGTCGTTCTCCCTGATATCAATACAGGCAGAACTAATTTCCTTGTTTGGCATTCTTTGCGCTTATAGCTAATGGCAAAAGCACTTATCGGAGAACACAGGTAGCTCACAAACAAACAGACACGAAAAAAGCGTGGACGCCTATCCGTGTCTGAGGTTGTGAGAGATACCCGTCCGCTGATAAGCTATATGTCCACGCCATAAAGCGCAGACATTAGACATTTATCGTTAGCGGACTTTTCTAAAACTCTCACATTTCAGACGCGCCGAATAACTGCTAATGCTGTTATATTTTACCCACAAAAGTCACACCGACCCTCCACTGAGGTATGTGCCGGTGATCGGGTACAAAGGTACGAATAAGTGAGCACATTACAAAACAAAAATGGATTTTTTTGTTTTTATTGTCGAACGGAAGTATCTTCGAGCATTGCTCAGAGGTACAAATAAGTGCTGAATCTACAAAGTTTTTAGCAGGAAAAATAAAAAGTGTTACTTGAAAATGCTGTTTTGAGGCTATCTATGATAAAAAAATCCATGATTTTTTTGCTGCTCTAAATAGTAACTTGTACCTTTGTAGAAAATTATATGAAATGGAATTCAATCAAGTATTAAACCGCCAACCAGGCTCTATAAGCTGGGCTGCATTTTTAGAACTTGCAGCTCTGCTAGCCAAACCACCCACTATGATATAGCTACTTATTAGCGACGATTTAGGTATGCGCTGATCTTTAGTGACTGGCATACATTTACTAACCAAAACCAAATTACATGAAATATAATATTGAAAGGGAGCAATCCTTTTTAGGGCTATTCTATACCCAAAAGTGTTGGACAGACTTAAAAAAAATGCTAGAAGGTTGGAGGAAGTATTTAGCTGAACCGAACCGTAGCAAGCCATTCAAAGAATGGGATAATCTTGTTTTCTACATTGAGGACCAAACTATCAGGTATAATGTATATAAAGACCTGGTACGTGCATATGCATGCGGATGGTTTAAGGAAAGGTATTTAAAGAGGTTATGTAGGTATCTGGCTAAACATACCAATTTAGATGATAATGAGGATTTAGAAATCAGGACAAACAACATTCGTCATGAATTCTATAACAAAATGCACTTATACGAAAAAGAAAGAGAAATAACTAAAAAAGATGAAACTATCGTTATTACAACACAGCAAGGATACCTGTCCACAAACGGTATCGCTGCAACAAGTGGTAGAGTTGATCCGAACTGGTAATAATTTCGCCATGCCGATTTGTTCGGTGGCGGCAACGCTGGATGGCGGTTACCGGCAGAAGGATATCGTAAGTATGACTGGTCTGGCGGTGGTGAGTTATACCAACCTGGAGGACAGCAGTGTGGCGGAGCTCCGCGAGGAGGCGCGCGCCGACCCGCACACACTGCTGCTCTTCGGGGCCGGCAGCACCATCAACATCATCTTCGGCTATGAGCTGGATCGCAGCTATGAACTGCGACAACAGAAGCAGTTCTATCCTATGGCCTACGACTATGGTTGCGACTATTACGACCACCTACTAGAGCTTAAGACCGACCGTACAGAAAATGGGCGCATGGTGCAACTGACACACGATGCTGACGTATCGTATCAGGAGTACGCCGAGCCATTCTATGTATGGGAAATAAAAGAGGCAAATACTGCCAAACGCGAAGGCCGCAAACCGCGTGGTCAACCTAGGGAACGGAAACCAAACTGGACAGAGTTGTATGCCAGTGTAAGGGATATACAGAACTTTCTTGACGAAAATATCCAACTACGGCGTAACGTTATTATCAACCGTGTAGAGTATCGTAAAAAAGGCGATAAGGCCAAATGGAAACCGATAGATGACTATCTGGTGAACTCATTGTGGAGTAAGATGTCGGAAGACAAACAGGTAAGGATACAGGATATATGGAGGGTGATAGAGTCGGATTACGTAAAGTCCTTTAACCCCTTTACCGATTACCTCTTGAATCTGGAGCCATGGAATGGCTGTCCCGCTATAGAGGTGCTCTCTATGAGTGTCACCATAAAAGGTGGTAAAGTGAAGCAGGAACTATTTCACGAGTGCCTGCGCAGATGGCTTGTAGGCATGGTGGCTGGATGGATAGACGATGATGTAGTGAACCACGAGATACTGGTTTTGATAGGCGATCAAGGAGCGTATAAAACCACCTGGTTCCAACATCTTCTGCCGCCTGAACTGCGTGATTATTTCTATACAAAAAGAAATGCCAGCAGAATGAGTCGCGACGACTTGCTGACATTAACCCAGTATGGACTTATCTGCTGCGAAGAGCTCGATACCATGCGCCCTGCTGAACTTAACCAACTAAAAGCAGCAGTAACAATGAAGACCATAGACGAGCGTGCGGCCTATGCCCGCTATCATGAACACAGAGTTCATATAGCATCGTTCTGCGGCACTGGTAATAACGTGCAGTTTCTTAACGACCCTACTGGTAATCGCCGTTGGTTGCCGTTTGAAGTAGAATATATACTCGATCCACGAGATAACGAACCTATGTGGGAACAGGTTTATGCAGAAGCCTATTACCTGTATCGTAACGGATTCCAATACTGGTTCAATCGTGGCGAGATAGCAGAGCTGAGCAAGCATAACGAAAGCTTCGAGGCTCCGAAACAGGAACTGGAACTTATACGACAGATTTTCCGTTTACCAGGAAAAGGCGAAAAGGGAGAGTTCATCACTCGTACCGGCATTATGCAGGCCATCGGTTGGAATCCTGCTCTGCGTCTAAATATCAACAACATTGGTCCGGCAATGAAAGAACTGGGGTTCCCACGCATGCGCTTTGATAACGAGTATGGCTACCTGGTGAGCCGTTACAACGAAATGGAGAAATGTGAGCAGAAATGGGCTAAAGGAGCTGCAGCTAAAGCCGAAAACGAGACAGATAACGACAGTGGTGACACGATTTACTAAAAATCCTCACGCGTACGTGCAGGAACTTTTCTGCAAACATAAACTTCCTGCACGTACGCGAGGAATGTTTAACGAATAAAAAACTAAATACTATGTTAGAAGTAAAAGACTATTCTAAGCAGGAACTGGCCGATGCGATTTATGCCGGTAACATTAAACCTGAAAGCCGACTGAAAAAACTGTGGCGCGAGATTAACGGTTGTTCTGAGTTGGTGGACGAATTGCACCGACTGCACCATCACACAGGCGATACTGGCTATACCGCCGAAATGGTAGAGAAAATAAAGTACTATCTGTGTATTGATTGAACAAATGTTAAATAATCGACGACTATAAAGACGGTGCAGACAGTGATGTATTATGCGGACAAAGCGCCTTCGCAGATGTTGTATCTTTGTAACCGGTAAGCAAGTCAAGCTGTTGGGATGGCACTTACGCCTCGCTCAGATGTCTTGAACAACTCGTTCAGATTATCTCTTACCCCCTATAGGGATTATCTGGACAACTCGAAAAGACTATCCGGATAGCACGTAGAGACTATCTGAGCAACCCAAAGATGACTCGGCTGCCAAGGACATTCTTTTAGTCGGCTGTCGCCTTTGTAAAAGCGGCAAAGCCGAGCGAAACATTAAAAACATTAAACATTATGAGTCAGAAGTTTATTAAACTTAAGAACAACAACCGCGCCAATGTAAAGGCCTATGGCAAGTACTTCGCTACTGCGGTTTACGACAACCACTTTGTGGGTACCGACGAGATTGCCGACTTTATCCAGCGCCAGGCATCGGTAAAGAAGAGTGATATCAAGGCTGTGCTGCAGGAGCTGGGCGAGGCTATGAAGCACTTCTTCGAGATGGGCCAGAAGATCAAGCTTGAGGGTATCGGTATCCTGAAGGTGGGATTCTCTAGCATCGGTGTTGTGAAGGCCGACGACTGTACCGCCAGCACCATCACCACCCGTCGCATTCTGTTCCAGCCCGAGACTGAGCGCGTGGTAGTAGGTCAGCAGAAGAAGGACGATGGTACTGTGAAGCAGAAGTACGTAACCAGCATCACTCTGCTGAAGGATGTGGTGTTCGAGGAGACACACGACAACAGCATGAACGTGGAATCGGATTCGCCCTCTTCTACCCCATCCAACGGTAGCAATACCTCTGGCAGCGATAATACCGGCAGCGACAATACCGGCGGCGACAACAACGGAGGCAACTCCGGCGGCAGCGGCGGTATGGTAATCGATTAAATGTTTTTAAAAAGGTAAAGTATGATAAAAATAAATTGGAGGAAAACCGCTAAGGTATTGCGATTTATCGCAACAGTAATAACAACAGCTCTGGGAACTATAGCAGTACAGTCATGCGGTTGATAACACTGATAGTGATTCATTGTTCGGCAGTGAAGCCCGACCAGCAGAGCTCGGTAGCCCAGATAGACACCTGGCACCACAACCGAGGCTACAAGTTCGGAGTAGGCTACCACTACGTGATCCGTCGCGACGGAAGCATAGAGGCTGGACGACCAGAGTGGATGGTCGGTGCTCACTGCGTGAACCACAACAAGTACTCCATCGGAGTATGCTATGAAGGCGGGCTCGATGCCCGCGGTCAACCCGCCGACACTCGCACGGCCGCACAGAAAGCCACGCTACGCCAGCTATTGACAGACCTCCACCGCCGCTATCCGCGTGCATCGATCGTTGGTCATCACGATCTTAACCCACAGAAGGACTGTCCCTGCATCAAGGACGTAGCCCGCGAATACAAAGATCTCCAGCCATAGCGGCTGGAGATTTATTTATTCGGGGAGGATATATTGGGTATCATGTAGTTCATTTGATAACAACTTTCTTGCCGGAGGTGATGTAGACTCCCTTTTTGGGGTGCTGAATCTTCCGGCCCATAAGGTCGTAAAGTGGGCCGGCGGTTGCGGGCTGGCTATTTACATCGCTGATGCCGGTCAGGGGTCTAAGAGTGGCGGTAAAGCTGATGGCGCCCGTTTCTGATTGCTCTGTAATGTAGTTGAGCGTAAGGCCCGTGGGCTTTGTGTCGGTGTCGGTATAGAAATAGTAATTGGGCAACTGCGTCTGGTCTGAAAGCACCGTAACAGAGTCGGTACCCGGGAAGGGGGCTGCTGCCATACTTGCTTTCCACTGATTAGTGGTGTAGGTTCCTGCTTGTCGCAGGAAATTACTAATAAGTGTGCCACTGGCTGGCACTACTGCTACTGACGGATGGCCTGGCTTGTTGTTGGGGGAATCGGTCATGGTAACAGTGCTATATGGATAGGCCACATGGTATACCAGTAACCCATGCCCCGGGGCTTTCTTGTTGAGAGAGCGCTGCTGGATATTCTCCATTATGATGTATTCGAGCTCATTATCGGCATTGGTAAACTTATAGGCCTTGCCGCCCTCTATCAGCGGCATCATATCGCTTATCTGACTAGTGTTGCCATAACCTATTTTACTTGTAAGTTCTTCTATCTCTATCCATCCCATCACTTCCTGTTCCCAGGCCGTATAGGCACTTGGCATAAAGCTATTATAATTATAGAGTCCATAATCCATAATGCTCCACGACTCCATCTCCTGGTTATCTAGGTATGCACTTTTTTTCGTAGGATAAAGGTCGGGCAGACCCAAGCAGTGCGATAACTCGTGGATAAACACGCCTGTGCCGTTGATATAGTCGGCATACTGCGGATGGAATAACTCAGCACTGCAGTTAAAGTGGTTGATGGGGCGATTGTCGAAGCTTTTCATATTGTAAAAGCTCGCGGCCTTGGCCCAGATGGTACTATCGCCACCGCCCTGATTCTCGCCGAAGCCGGCAAAGATGACGCACACCAGCTCGATGTTGCCGTCATTATCGTTGTCGTATACGCTCATGTCGCTAACCAGATCCTTAACTTGATCGATGGCATCCTGGCAGAAAGCATCAAAGTTTTTATCTTTGCCGTTATTGTTTCCTCCATAGTATTTCAAGTCATTGGGCAGTGTAACGGGACCAACGACGTCGAACTGGGGCGTGAACTGGCCATGGCTGCATGTCTCGAAATACTTGCGCACACTGTTGGCGTTCGTATTATTATGATTGCCCATATCCTGCTGACTGTCGCCATTAAGATACTGCTCGAAGGCCTGTTCGGGACTGTTGATCGTGAATTTTACATCCTGGAATTCTGCCAGGATGGTTAATATACGGGGGCTGCCGTTATGCGGCAGATACCTGCCTTCGTGGATGGCCAAACCGCGAGTTTCGGCCTGTGACCGTGCGGCCTGAGCATGAAACAGGTCGCGGCGCATGGCTTGTATGCTTACGGCCAACTGCTCATTACTGCTGCGATAATCTGGCTCGTGAGCTAGCTGGGTAGTAGCTCGCAGTGTGCCTCGTTCGTCGATGTCAGCCACACAGTAACCCTTTTCGGTGGCAACGACGATGGTGCCGTCGGTAGTGGCAGTCCAGTGGTGGAATT
>Ga0265299_10005704_pt1 | contig 11504 bp, 26 predicted proteins | sample AusTroGonzalo_MG_4_FD_193485 | JGI IMG/M metagenome (GOLD analysis project Ga0265299, IMG submission 193485) | Bovine rumen microbial communities from tropical cattle in Woodstock, Queensland, Australia - Gonzalo_02 | ecosystem: Host-associated > Mammals > Digestive system > Stomach > Rumen ...
ACAAACACTCCTCACCGCCGGTATTCTCGCTTGCCTCAAAGGCTTGGTCGAACTCGGCTGTGACGGAGTGGTCAAAGAACAGATTGCGGCCATTGAAACGCATCTGAACAAAAAAGCACACAAAGTATGAGAGGAGATAATACTATGCCAGACTGGTTAATCAGAACGATAAAAACCTTCGTGCAGAGCTTTTTCGGAGTGCTTGTTCCGGAGATCTGCGTGATCCTCAACAACGGCTTTCCGGAGAACTGGGAGAAGCTGTGGGCCTATCTCGCTCCGGTGGTAGCGGCCGCACTCTCGGCAGCGATCTGTGCCGCATGGAATATTCTCTCGGAGAAACTCAAACCATAATACCTCTTGTCACTTTTCCGAAAATCTGACAAGACATATAAGAACGCCCTCGGATGATCTCCGGGGGCCTCTTTTTTTATGCCGAAAAATCGAAGGTGCCGATGCACGAAAATCTGCAAAAAATCGAGTGTTTTTTCACCAAAAACGAGTGGCAACCGGAGTGGCAATAGAGCTGTTTTTTACTGTTTTTCACTGTTTTTTGCCGAAAATAGAAAAAAGCCGCAAACCCTTGAAAATAAAGGATTTACGGCCTTTTCTTTGGTGGAGATAAGCGGGATCGAACCGCTGACCTCTTGAATGCCATTCAACCGCAAAGTGAGTGTTTTCAACGGTTTGCGGTCTTGCGAGTGGTAACCGAGTGGCAATAGAAAATGATTTTTTATATCGCTTCGACTATAGCTTTGAGGTCGGCCAGCTCGACATCCTGATAGTACCGGAGCATCTCCGCAGAGGCATGGCCGATGAGTTCCTGCTTGTCCTTGTCGGAGCCGTCAACACGCTTCATCAGAGTGGCAAAAGTGTGTCGGCAGGTGTGCGGCGTGTACTTGTGACGGAGTTTTCCTCCTGCTATCTCGACCATAGGATTATTTATACCTATTTCCTCCAGTGCAGGGTAGAACATCTCGGTGGTGAACACCTTCAGCCTGTCCACTCGTTTGTCGAGCGGTATGAGGTATCCTGCATCCGGCACGATAGCATCGAGCATCGGTTTTATCTTCGAGGACACCGGCACGACACGGCCCTTCCCTGCTTCGGTCTTTGCTCCTCCGACAATGATGCCTCGCTCTTTGTCGTAATCGGCCACAGTGAGGTTCACGAACTCTGACGGACGGAAACCGAGATAACACATAATATAGATAAGGTCTGCGTGTGGTACGACTCCACACGCATTTTTTATTTTCACCAGCTGGATGTCGCTGAAACTGGAGCGGTGTGCGGCCGCATCTCCGTCTACCTTCAGATACTCGGCAAGGTTCAGTTTGCTGGGCACATAATCTCTCGGAATGCCGTATTTGTACATCAGACCGACAAGGGCCTTCATGTTCTGCTTCGTGCGTTTACCATGCGGACAGTCATCGATGCATTCCTGAAGGTCATCTATCTCGATGTCGCTGATCTGCATCGGATAGAGCGGTTTGAAATACTTGTAGGCGGCCTTGTAGCAGTTCATGGTGTCGTGCCCTGCCTTGTGCGTGGGGAGCCATTTGTCATAAAGCTGTTGGAAGGTGCACCGCTTCTCCTCGGCCCTCGGTTCCGACAGCTGGGTGAGTGCCTTCACCGCATCGGCCTTCTTGTCAAAGACTTTGCTCCGTGTCTTCCTGCGGAGGTTCTTCTCTCCCTCGATATGGTAGTATCCGAGAACCACAACTGCCTTGTATTTGCCATTCTTCAGTTTATACACAGTTCCTTGGCCATTACCACGCTTTTTCTTTGTAGGGGTATTAGATACTGCCCTGCCGCAAAAGGGGCACACAAGCCAAATATCGGCCATTTCTTGGCCGCATCGCTTGCAAGTTGTCATATGTCCTCTATCTCCTCTATGGGTTTGTCGGTGTAAAAATCATCAAATGCAATGTGCTCGAACTCATGCCAGTAAGTATCGAGCTGCACATCCTTCGGAGCATTCAGGTCTATGTACATTGAGAATGTTCCGTCTGCGTTAGGTTTTACAAAACCATGTATTCTGCCATGTGGAAATGGAACGAGCCGAACGAAGAAATCGACCTCATCTATCGGAAGCGACAGATCTGTCCATGCCATGCGAATCACCCCCGAGTGAATTTTACAAAACGGAGGTGTCCGATTAATTGGACTATTTGAGTGTTTCCATCAGCTTCACGATTGCTTCGATATTTTCCTTGGTCGCTCCCCTGCTCACATCAAGGAGCATACGGAGTTCCGGACGATTGCGGATCTCTTCGAGGTATTCTGCGACATCGTCATCCGGAGCGGTGCCGAGCAGATGTGCCACATCGGTATCGAGGGCCTCGGACAGCTTCAGAAGCATCTCATAATTCGGCCTGCGTGTGCCTCGCTCATAGTTCGAGATCGTGCCATCGGTGACACCGACTATCTTGCCGAGTTCTTCCAAGGTCATGCCTTTGAGTTCTCTGTAGTACCTTAATTTCAACATACTATCACCTCTGTAGAGAACTATACACTACACTCTACGAAATGTCAATACTGTTACAAAATGGTGTAGAAAGAAAAATATTGACGATTCGTAGATATGAGCGTATAGTCTTACTTGACATTAAGTAGATGTCGGAAGGGAGGTGAGCAGATGCGAGAGTGGCTTAAAGATGTCAGAACGAAGGCTGGGAAGAGCCAAGACGATGTAGCGAAGGAGCTGGACATATCTCTTTCCTACTACAACATGATCGAGCAGGGCAAGCGACAGAATCCGATGGACTTGACGCTCTGTACGAAACTGTCCAAAATTTTTTCGCTTCCGATTCTACAAATAGTAGAGTTTGAAGCAAAGGAGGAAACATGAGCAACTGGAAAAATGTGTGGCTTGGCGACAATGAACTGGTTCTGCTTTTCAGAAACGGAACGTACCATGTGATCGAAAAATATGAAGATTATGCAGAAGTGTTTACCGGCACCTATGAGCAGTGTCTCCAGTACATGAACCGCAGGGAACTCGACTATTTGAGGTCAATGTACGAATGAATGTCCTTATCGCTTGCGAGGAATCGCAGACAGTGTGCAAGGCCTTCAGGGAACGAGGCCACCGAGCCTTCAGCTGTGACTTGCAGGAGTGCAGCGGAGGACATCCGGAGTGGCACATCCAAGGAGATGCTCTCCAGCTGATAAACGGAGACTGCACCTTCAAGACGGCCGACACACACACACACACAAGCCGGTGAGTGGGATCTCTTGATAGCACATCCACCTTGCACCTACCTATCGAATGCCGGTGCCTGTCGGTTATATCCACACGCAGGGCAGCTCGATGAGGAACGGCTCAAAAAGGGCATCATGGCAAAAGATTTCTTCATGGCCTTTTGGTACGCAAGATGCGAACGGATATGCATCGAGAATCCGATGCCGTCATCAGTGTTCTGTATGCCACCGCCATCGCAGAAACTCCAGCCATGGGAATTTGGAGAGCCTTGGACAAAGAAAACCTATCTGTGGCTCAAAGGACTGCCTCCTCTGATGGGAACAGTTCTCGAATATGATCACAAGCCATATGTATCAAGCGGAACAAGTGCAAACAAAGGAAACAAAGACAAAGCTGGCTTCAGCAGAGCCGGAGGAGCATCTAAAGTGAGGAGCAAGACCTTCTCCGGAGTGGCCGAAGCAATGGCAAACCAATGGGGATAACGAAAGGAGAAACAAATGGAAAACACAATACTTCAACTGGTCGATTTACTGGTGGCCACATCCAACAGGGCGGCCCTTGCCGAGCAAGCAAACGAGACATTCAAGGAAACGATTGAGAACAGCCGCAAGGCACTGGACGAGGCACAGAACATGATCCTCGAACTCCGAAATTCGCTCGTCATGATGAAAGAGGAGATGGAGAAGGAGAAGGAGAGCACAACACGCTCCATCAACTACTGGGCAGACAAGGCCACCAAACTGGAGGCCGAGCTGAAGGCTCTCAAGGAGGCCAAGGATGACACTGGAGGAACTTGAGGCACTGGAGACGGAGATACTCACCTGCCAGCAAGTGGCACCGATACTCAAGGCCAATCCTGCCACGCTCCACAAGCAAGCTGTGGAATGTCCGGAGAAACTCGGATTCCGAGTGATCGTGATGGGCAAGATGGTGAAGATACCGAGGAGGCCGTTTATCGCATTCATGAGGGGCACAGCATGGGAGACTTCATGAAGCGGTGCTGGCTGACGGAGTTCTCCAAATGCATCCTCACGATGACTCCCATCACGCTGCCGGTTCCGACTCTCAAGAAAATCGATGAATTTGTGCTTGAGGTGATTCGGAAGAAGCAGGACGAACAGCACCACGCAATCGACTTTGGACATGAGGAGAAACGATTCAGAACAGGCCTCATGGGAGAGTGTGCGATCGAGCAGTTCTATGGGTGCAGATTCATCGACTGGAGCATCGGAGACTCCACCGAATACAACCATGCGGATCTGATAGCCGCCGGTGCCGATGTGGGTGTCAAGACTTCGGAGATGGGAAACTTCCCAGTCATCCACAAGACGGCACACCGACCGGAACTCATCTGCATCAAAAAATCCGATACCGAGGTCATTATCTGCGGACTGGCCACGGAGGAAGTGCTGAACAAGTACCAAGACGATGACCTTGTAAAATCGGAACTCCTCGCAAAGAGAGGAACAAAGACAGGCTTCTACGGATTCAGCCATCTGATCAAGGTGAACACCATGGAAGAACTGATAAAAAAATGGCCGACAGCTGGCACTGCCGACCAATCCCCAAACCAAGGGAAACGAGGACATAACAAATATAACAGTAAAGGAGACAGCAGTCAATGATATATCCGCTCGACAACATGATCAGTGGGTTCATGCTCACTTGCATCGACAACGACACCGGAGAGCTGTTCTGCACCGAAGAGGAGATGCAGGAAGGCATCAAGAACCTAGAGATGGAGTTTGACAGAAAAATCATCGGACTCCGCAACCTCTACCTCTCGCTGGAACTGGATGCGAAGAAGGTCGATGCAGAGGCCGAGCTGTTCTACAACGAATACAAGGACAAGAAGAAGAGGGCCTCGTCACTGCACAACAGGGCAGAACGCATCAAGCGGTTCATCGCATATCTGCTTCAGGGCGAGAAGTTCGAGAAGGACGGAGCCAAGATCAGCTACCGCAAGAGCGATGAATGTGTCCTCGATGATAACTTCACCGAGTGGGCCATCGAGAACGCCAAGGAGCTGCTCAAATGGGAGCCGAGGAAGACGGATGTCAAAGAGGCCATCAAGAGCGGCCTGTATGAAGACATTCCGGCACACATAGAAGAACGGAGGAACATTCAGATCAAATGAACTACATGGACTTATACAACAGGCTCCGGAAGGTTCCGGACGATGCGAAGAAGACCATCGCAGCTGGGAGGCTAAAAGGCTTCACCGACATCAATCCGATGTGGCGTATCAAGGCACTCACCGAGACATTTGGCCCCTGCGGCTTCGGCTGGTGGTACAAGATCACCGATAAGCGGCTGGAGGCCCATGGAGACGAGGTCAAGGCCTTCGTGGACATCGAACTGTACTACATGGTGGACGGCAAAGTGTCACAGCCGGTGGTCGGAACCGGAGGCTCGTCCTTCGTCTCGATGGAGAAGAGCGGAGCCTATGTGTCAGACGAGTGCTTCAAGATGGCTCTGACGGATGCGATCAGCGTGGCCGCAAAATCGCTCGGAGTGGGTGCAGATGTGTACTACGCATCCGACAGGGATAAATACACCTCCGCAGCTGAACCGCCCACAGAGGCCAAAAAAGAGGCAAAAACGGAGAAGCAGTACACCTGCTCACTCTGCTTCAAGGACATCACCAAGGCCGAGGCCGAGTATAGCTGGAAGAAGCACAACCGCATCCTCTGCCGTGACTGTCAGAAAAAGGTATGAAGGGGAGGATAGTTGACTATCTCTTCATCCGGAACGGCAAGGGCCGTCTGACACTCGACCTTGACGAGGACTTCCGTCACCAGTGGGATCGTCTGCACGACAAGGATGTGGACATCAGCATCAAGAAGTATTCCGAGCCTCGCACATTGAGAGCAAATGCCTATCTTTGGACACTGATCACGGAGATAGGCAACGCTCTCCGGCAGGACAAGGAAGATGTCTATGAGGATATGCTCCACCGATACGGACAAGGCGGTGCGGTGGCCGTGCAGGAACAGTTCGCACTGAACTTCGAGAAAACGAATAAATATACAGAGTTCCTCGGCATGAGCGAGCTGAACGGAAAGACATGGTGGCACTATCGGTTTTGGGTAGGCTCCCACGAATACAACAGGGAAGAGTTCTCGATACTGCTGGACGGAGTTATCCAAGAGGCAAAGAACCTCGGACTGGATGTGCGGCCGAGAGAAGAGATAGAAGCAATGCTGAACGATATGGAGGAGAACCATGGCAGAGGTTAAATGGATAAAGCTGTCCACCGACATCTTCAACAATCGAAAGATAAAGCAGATTGAGCGGATGCCGGACGGAGATGCTCTGATAGTGATATGGCTGAAGATCCTCACGCTGGCAGGAGTGGTCAACGATGGCGGCATGATCTACTTCACAAAGGACATTCCCTACACCGACCAGCTGCTTGCAACGGAGTTCGACAGACCAATAGCGACCATACAGATGGCTCTGAACATCTTCGAGCAATTTGGCATGATAGAGGTCACCGATAACATCATCTATGTCTCCAACTGGGAGAAATACCAGTCAGCCGACAAACTGGAGGAGATTCGAGAGCAGAACCGCATCCGTCAAAAGCGGTGGTATGACAAGCAGAAAGCACTACCTAACGCTAGCCTAACGCTAGACCTAACGCAACCTAACGGAACAGATATAGATATAGAAGAAGATATAGAAAGAGAAGAAGAAAAGAAACCTATAAAGGGAGGTGTGTTTCAGAGATTCGCTTCAGGTGATAAAGAACTGTCTTCAGCACTGAAGGAGTTCAACGAGTTTCGGAACCGGAAGAAGAAACCGATGACGGACGAGGCCAAGGAACGGATGTGCAGGAAGCTGGAGAAGTTCCCAAGGGAGCAGTGGATAGAGATCCTGCATCAGAGCATCGACCAAGGATGGACAGACATCTATCCGCTTAAAGGGGTAGAAAACAAAGAAACCGAAAAATCTGCCCCTTTAAACCGCAACTTCAAGGTGAGCAACGATCCGGAGAAGTGGAACAACGACAGCTTCAGGAGTGCGATAGGAGATTTGCTCAATGGGAAATAACGGATACAACGACACATTGTTTCCTACGGAAGGATGTCTGATCTGCGGATACCAAGGCGACCTTGTACGCCACGAAGTGTTCCAAGGGACGAACCGGCTGAAGAGCAAGAAGTACGGATGCTGGGTGAACTTGTGCCCACGCTGCCACATGGAACTCCACGCACAGCCGAGCGGATACAAATGGCTAAAGGCGGTGGCACAGGAGAAGGCCATGGAGGTACACGGATGGACGGAGGAGGAGTTTCGGAATGTCTTCGGCAAATCGTACATCTAAATACGGCAACCGCAGATCCGGAGGCTTTGACTCCAAGAAGGAGGCCGCTCGATATGGCGAACTGCTCCTCCTACAGAGGGCGGGGCAGATAAAGAACCTACAGAGGCAAGTGCGGTTTCAGCTGATACCGGCACAGTACAAGGACGGCAAGTGCATCTTCCGCAAATGCGACTACATAGCAGACTTCGTGTATGAGCAGGACGGCCACAAGGTGGTGGAAGATGTGAAGGGATTCAGGACACCGGAGTACATCATAAAGCGAAAATTAATGTACCAAATTTTCGGTATCTATGTCATCGAGACATGAAATGACGAAATTAACCGACAAAATGATGCAATTGAAGGAGGCAATATGAAGAAAAGATGCGAGAAGGCTCTGCGGAGAGCATACCGAAAAGGAAGGAAGGACGGCTTCGACCACGGCTTCAACACGGCCATGATGATATACAACGAAATCACAGCCGACCTGAAGCGTGAGATCGAGGAACTGAACAGCGAGATAATCCTCGGCGGGGAGGAAGAAGATGTCGATACTGATTAAGATGGAAATGCCGAAGAACTGTGTTGAGTGCAAGCTGTGGACTGTCACACCTATCGGTGAATATGGAGCGGTGTCCATCTGCAAGTTTAACGGAGAGAAGATTGCTCCGCATGGCAGACGAAAGGACTGTCCGCTCATCGAAGTGCTGAGCGAGGATGAGAACGAAGCGTATATCAAGAACCTTGAGGATGCGTTTAAGGATTTGATGAAGCAACTTGAAGATGCGGAAGAGGTTGATTTTTTTGAAGACTTAACGAAATGGCAGAAGTTCGTCTGCGATGTTAAGGCGAGAGTGTCAATCTTCTTCCATAATCTGAAGAGAAAGTGAGGAATGATATGGGAGTATATATACCGAACATAAAAATGCCACAAACTTGTGAGAATTGCTTCTTTTTAGGCACAGACAGCAACGCACATTGGTATTGCTTCTGTCAGAAAAAGAAAATCAGCATAACGAGCGAAAAGGCATACGATGGTGGTTGCCCTCTCATTGACTATGATTATGACGGAACAGAAGCATATATTAGAAATCTGCAAGATACGATTGCCGAGTTGGTAGAAGAATTAGAGGAAGCAGAGGGGAAGACATGAGTATCTTAATCAAAGGTATGGAGATGCCGAAGAACTGCGGAGAGTGTTCGTTTATATGCAAAGAAAGTACTTGCCGATACGGAAAGGGATATGAAAGGTCGGATTTTTGCCCATTGGTCGAACTCCCGCCGCATGGGAGATTGATTGATGCGGATGCGTTGAAATTTGATGCTTATTTAGAGCATGATTGTATCCACAAGATGATGGTATTCGGTGGGCAGATGGTGTATACGGAGTCAGCAATAGACGATGCTCCCACAATCATCGAAGCGGAGGCACCTCTGTGGAAACGGATGGTCGCTTGTGCCGAAGAATACGGCAAGCAGATTCCGGAGGAAACCATGAAGAGAGTAATGCAGAAGGTGGAGGCAGTAATCTGCGAAACTGTCTGCATAGACAAGGAGGATGAAGATGACTGAAAAGATAGTGCTCGGTGTCGTGGCGGTGGCCATCTTCGGTAAGCTGATTCCTGTTGTAGCGATAGCACTCATCTTCGGAGGCCTTGCGGTGATCATCAAGGCAGTCATGGAGGAGAACGAATGAAGACGAGAGCAACGCTGGCAAAGGAGAACGAGGAACTCCGGAACGAGAATGCGACACTCAAGGTGCTCGTCCGTGCGTACATCCAATCCAACAACAGGATGCAGGACGAGATAGCACTGCTGAATGAATCGCTCAATACGACATCGGCAGAGATAAAGCGGTGGCAGGACATCGCACACAAATGTGATGAAAGGAGACTTGAATATGTACGACATATGGTACCAGCAGATAGAGGAGATAGCACTCAACGCACAGAGGTGGATGATGCTGTCAACGATATGCTCATGGATAGGCTTCGGCTTGAGTTTAATAGCACTGGCAATACTGATCATAAGGATTAAGGAGGAATCCGATGCCTAAAGAATACACCGACCAGTACATGAAGAAGTGCGGCATCTGTGGGAAAGACATCTATGTGCCGTGTGCTGACAACTGGTTATACAAGAGGACGGAGTACAAGAAGGGTGACGGCATACGGATATGGCTCTGCTCTTACCACTGCATGAGGGAATGGGATAGGAGGCACGAAGGTGGCAAAGTATAAGTTCACGCTGACAGATGATATGAGGAAGCGTGTCGAGTGGGATCTGAAGTATTATCCGGAAGACCGCAAGCAGCTGGAAGAGATGAAGAACGACATGATACCTTCAGCCATTCCAAAGTACGGCCCACAGCAGGTAGGCTTCGATGCAGAGCAGAGGCCGACCGAGGATGTCGCAATGCGGATCGTGAGCGATCCATACATCAGCTGGCTCTCATGGAAAGTGAACGCCATCGGCCCAGTGATAGACAGACTGAACGACACCGACAGGGAAATCATCAGACTGATGTACTGGTCAAACGGTCTGACACCGGAAGGCATAGCACTGAAGCTGAACCTCGGACGGACAACAGTGTATGAAAGGAAAAACAACATACTGGTGGAGCTGGCAAGGAGGCTCGGATACATCAATCTGTAAATCCGAACAAAAACCGAACGCACGAGACTATAATCCGTGATTTAATGTTAGCATCAAGAACTATAGGGAGCAGACAGACTTTTCTTCCTTTCACTGTCTGCTCTCGTTCTTTTTGATGAGGTACTGATGAAATGTATTAAACATTCTCTCGGAGACTTCGACCAGATAGAGATCCTGCCGCTTGCGGATCTGCACATCGGTGACATCCACTCGGACGGCAAGAAGATAAACGAGTGGCTGGCCTACATCAAGGACACACCGAACTGCTTCACGATCCTCAACGGAGATCTGATGAACACGGCCATCAAGACCAGCGTGTCGGACACATACCTCGAAACGCTGACACCGATGGAACAGCTCAAGCAGTGCGTGAAACTCTTCGAGCCTTTGAGAGAAAAGATACTCTTGATAACGCAAGGCAACCATGAGGTCAGAATCGCAAAAAACGATTCAATAGATGTTACCGAATTGTTTGCCACACAACTCCAGCTGTCTGACAGATACTCACCGGCATCGGCCATGCTGTTCGTACAGTTTGGAAAGAAGACCGGACACCACTCCGAGCAACCGATGCTTTACACCATCTACTGTGTGCACGGCTCCGGGGCAGGAGGACGGAAGGAAGGCGGCAAGATAAACAGACTTGCAGAGCTGGCAAACATCATCGATGCAGACTGCTATGTGATGAGCCACACACATCTTCCGGCAATCATGCGTAACAGCTTCTACCGAGTGGACACACGGCACTGCACTACAACCAAAGTGGACAGACTCTTCTTAAACACATCGAGCACACTCGACTATGCAGGAGGCTATGGAGAGTTCTTCTCGTTCAAACCTAACTCACTGGAGACACCGCTGCTGATCTTGGACGGACACCGCCACAAGATGCAAGCGGTTCTTTGAATTTAAAACGGAGCATCGTTTGCCTCCTTGCGATGCGAATGCACCGCAACAAGCGGTGGGAAAGTTGACGGAGCGGAGGGGCCGGCAGCAAAGATGGCAAAGGAATTTGCTAAAGACTTCTATAACTCAACAGCATGGAAGGACACAAGGGAAGCATACAAGAGATACCGAGGAGGACTGTGCGAGATCTGCTGGGCAGATGGAATAGTCAAGGCAGGAGAGATCGTACACCACAAGACAGAACTCACACCACAGAACATAGACAACATAGACATAGCATTAGGCTACGACAATCTCCAGCTGGTGTGCCGTGAGTGTCATGCAAAGGCACACGACAGACGGCAGAGACGATATAAATTAGATGAACTCGGTCGAGTAATTTTCGATTGAATCCCCCCCATTGTTGAAAATTTTTTCTTCCCTTGGGACACA
>Ga0265299_10005706_pt1 | contig 11502 bp, 10 predicted proteins | sample AusTroGonzalo_MG_4_FD_193485 | JGI IMG/M metagenome (GOLD analysis project Ga0265299, IMG submission 193485) | Bovine rumen microbial communities from tropical cattle in Woodstock, Queensland, Australia - Gonzalo_02 | ecosystem: Host-associated > Mammals > Digestive system > Stomach > Rumen ...
TGTAACCGGATCTAGGGCAGGAACTGTCAGAACCTTCAAACGCACTTTTTCCATAATTCAACAGTTTACAGTTCCATTTGATCGTGGATGGAGAACCAGACATACAAAAATACGAGTTTCACTTCAATTATCAAACAGTAAAATCGATCTTCTTCCAGCTATTTCTCACCATCGTCCGGACGGCACCAAGCGGGTTGCAGACGCCGCCCTGGTCGCCCTGACCCTGATGATTGCAGAAAGATAAGAAAGCCTATCAGTTTTTCTTAGGCTCCATATGGATGGTAACCAAGGTCTCGCGGCCGAAACGCTCTTTGATCTTGCGTTCGATGGCCGATACCTGTTCATGCGCTTCGCTCAGTGAAAGGTTTCCGTCCATGCGGATGTGGCACTCGATGGCAATGCGGTTGCCGATGTGACGGGTCCGAAGGTTGTGGGGCTCGGAAACGCCGTCGAACGATGTAATGATATGGACGATTTCGCGTTCCTCCTCTGCCGGCAGGGACTCGTCCGTCAATTCTCCCAAACTGCCTTTCAACAGGTCCCAGGCCACTTTCATGAGCATTCCACCCACAACAATCGACGCCAGTGGATCCAGCACGGCCCAGCGCTCTCCCAGCAGGATGGCGCCGCCGATACCGATTGCCGCGCCGATGGAAGAAAGCGCATCGCTTCGGTGATGCCATGCATTGGCAACCATGGCGGACGAGTTCAGCTTCTTTCCCTTTACAGCCGTATATCGATAAAGGGCCTCCTTGACCAGGATGGAAATCAGTGCTGCCACAAGAGCCAGTTTTCCCGGAACCTCCAGCGTCTCTCCCTCCAGCCAGTGGGCGAATTTCATGGCACCGGAAACGATAATGCCGATAGCTGCTCCCACAAGGGCCAGGCCGATGAAGAGGGTTGCTATCGTCTCAAATTTCCCATGCCCGTAATCATGAGACTCATCCTGCGGTTTGGCACTTACCTTCACGAACAGCAGGACGATAAGGTCGGTAAAGAAGTCCGATAGCGAATGCACGGCATCGGCCACCATGGCCGAGCTATGCCCCAGCACGCCGGCCACAAACTTGAATGTGAGCAGCACCAGATTGCCGGCGCTACCCACCAAGGTTACCTTATATATCTCTTTCTCCCGATTCATATACCGATACAAATATAGCCACATTCCCGGACATATCGGCACTGAAATGCACTTTCGTACTTTGAGTAGTCCCCTTCCATATTTTTAAAAGACTCGCCTATTTCATTCAATCGGCAAGGATCGTAGATATTTTTCCATAAAAAACACCTCGCAAAAAGCGAGGTGTTAATTCTGCCCCAGTCATGCGCGGAATGAGTTTACTCAGATGAGTGAGCCTTCTCGGGTCGGGGACTTTTGCACGCTGTGAACAGCTCTCACTGCCGTGTCTTAACTGACCGATGCAAAGATACAACTAATTCTCGAATTGACAAAGTTTGCGAATCGGCCCATATTTTACGGTGGCAAATATTTCTCATTCAACATTTTGTATTATATTTGCGTAATTTAACGAACTGTAATATGAAGACTCTGTTCAAAATTTTGGTAATCTCTGCCGTGGCTCTTGGGATGAGCTGCTGCGCTAAAAAAGAAATCACCCCCGGTGAGAAGGAGAAGGAAGGCCATAGTATTGTCGTGAACACGGGCAAACAGTGGAATACCTTTGACCCGCCCGCCTATGTCGGTGACATTTCCTGGCTGCCCGCCGATCTCCAGAAGGTCATCCAGTCACGTTTTCCCCGCCACGCCGATATCAGCGAATCGGCCATCGTTTTCTTGAGCGCCGCCGAAGTGGCTGCTCACGCCGATGAGCTTAAGGAGGCCATCGAAGAAGATGCTTTCATTGTATATCCGGAAAATGTGGACATGAGCAAGCTGGGGCTAAATAACCAGCAAGCCAGTTTTATGGATCCCCACGAGTATTCCGTCCTCTTCCATTGCAGCAGTAACTACGGGATGGGACTTCACTATACCATGTGGGAAGAGCCCGAGAATACAGTAATTGAGGACGAAGAGTCTGATTTCACCGATGCAGAATGGGCCGAGCTCATGGAAAAGAACAAGGCTCTGGGGGAAGAGAGTGGTGTCATCCTGAGCGATTATGACAATGAACCGGACCATAACGAGAATTATTATCAGACCCGAATAGATCCTTTCGTCGACTGGCTGGAGAACTGCATTATGGAGCAGATTCTTACTAAAAGCACTCCTTTCGAGAATGTCAAGGCCATCGTTGAGCAATCCGGTCAGCGTTTTACCCACAACTTCCCTTATTCGTTGAACAAAACCATCGACAAGGCCACTGGCAGCGACCCGGACGTGCTGAATAAGAACGGAAGCCTGGATGCGGAGTTCCGTGTATTTCCTTTTTATATGCAGTCTTCCAACGGGCAACATGCCGGTGATTATTACATCGTCGTTTCCCATATCACACCGCATAACGCCAGTATGTGGGGCCCCTTCGTAGGAAAGCACGGATGGTGCAGGAACCGCGTTTACGGCTACTGGTTCAATACCATGGAGGTGACCACAAGCCTTCTCAATAAGGATAATTCCAGCATAGCCGGATTGCAGTATTACGAACGTCCCATCCCGGAGAACAAGAATTCGTCCAAGCAATACTCCAACGGAAAAACCACCTCCATGAGCGGTACGGTCAATGGCGGTTATGGTGGAAAGTCTGCAGGTCTCACCCTTACAGGTACCTTTTCCCTGGGCGCCTCCTGGACCAGTTCTACCAATTATACGCTGGAGACTATCAGTTTCTCCCTGGATTCTTCGACCCCGGATGTAAAGTACAAGTATTGGTCGGAGAATGTTAAACTTACAGACCATTACGACGACTGGAACAAGATCAACAACGAGGACTACCCTGCTCCGGTACGCACGGAATTCACTGCCCATACCTCCTGGACTTGGTTCGTTCCCAGTTCACAGGTGAAAGATGGAGATACCAAATCCTTCAAGCTGAAGACCAACATCAAACTGAATTACAGTTCATGGTATCACTGGCGTGCAGCCGCGGAGTTTGACAGCAACCGCAAAAACTATGATATCAATCTGCCCGCCATCTCCTGGGATCTGACGCCCCCGAACCGTACTCCCTGGGGATTCATCAATCTGCGGAATGCTACCAGCAACGAAATGTCTCACGTGAAGTATTTTAAGTCCGGCGAGGAAACCGGTAAACCTGTCGCCCAGCTTACCACTTCCTATGGTAAAGGACAGGAAGCCATCATGGCGCTTCCCGAGGGCACCTATTCGGTTACCTGGGATATCATCAACGGCGACACCTCCGAAAAGCTTGGCAGTTACATTTACAAGAACGTCAAGGTTCACCAGGGTGCCGATAAGGCTTCTGCTACCATCAGCATTTCCACTGTAGACGGCGAAAAACAATAGTGAAGGGATACTCCACAAGACAAACGGACGGCTTCGGCCGTCCGTTTTTTATACCGTATAAACCATTCTTTGGAAGTCGGTGCCAAAGGCGTGGCGGTGCTCAACAGAAACAAAACCCACATAGGTGCATTATTTCCGTGCTGCGATGCACTCGATTTCTACAAGGGCGCCTTTCGGGAGGGTTTTGACGGCCACGGCGCTGCGGGCGGGGAAAGGTGCCTGGAAAAACTGGGCGTAGACCTCGTTCATGGCAGCAAAATCGGCCATGTCGGCCAGGAAGACGGTGGTCTTGACAACGTTCTTCAGACTCATGCCGGCGGCAGAAAGGATGGCGGTAGCATTCGTGAGGCTCTGACGGGTCTGTTCCCGGACGCCGCCTTCGGGGAAAGCACCTGTAGCAGGGTCGATGGGCAACTGGCCGGACACGAAGACCAGTCCGGCACCACTGTCAATGGCCTGACTATACGGGCCGATGGCAGCAGGAGCCTTTTCCGTGCTGATAGGGATGAACTTACCCACGAAAGAGCAATAATCGGCATAGACTTCGCGCACGACATCATCCCAGTTAAGATAGAGGTCACGTCGTGCGGCGGCGGCAACCCGTTCATAGGCATTCGGATTCCCCAGGATTTCCAGTAGCAAATTGGCATAGTTCTCTTCGCCGGGGGCCGACACATAGCCGTTTACGCCAGCCTGAACAGTGGCTGCCGTGCGGGCACCTTTCAAAAATACCGTGGGTGTCCCCTGGCATGCAGCCTCAATCTGCACAAGAGAATTGGCGTCGTACAACGACGGGAAAAGGAAGAGTTTGGCCCGGGAGTAAAGCTTTTCAAGCTGTTCCCTACCGGACACCAGACCACACATCACGACTTCGTTTGAGAGCCCCTGCTCCTTTACCAGTTCGGCCAGTTTTTCCTCGTCCTGTCCTTTGCCCACGAAGAGCATCCGGAAGTTCTTTAGCCCCTTCCGTTTGGCTATTGCCAACGCACGGACTGTAAAATCCAGATTCTTGATGAAGTTAATCCTACCCACAAAGAGGAAGACTGTGGCATCAGCGGGAATGCCATAAGTTTCATTCACCCAACGGGCGGCTTCTTCGGGATTGGCTACGGGCTTGTGGTCTGTAGCATTGAGCCGGACCTTGCAGGGTGCGGTAAGGCCGTATTCCTTCTGGTAAAGCTCCTGGATGCCAGCGTTCACGGCCCAGCACTCGTCACAAGAGTTGAACACCCGCATAATGCCGCTCATGGCCACATTCAGGGCCGGCTTAAATTTGAGCGGTTTCTCGAAATCCTGCTTGTATTGGGAATGAAGCGTAGCCACCACCGGCAACTTGCGCAGTTTGGCGTACATCGCACCCGCCATGCCCAACGTAAACGGAGAATGGATATGCACCAGGTCGATGCCGCTGGTGATCAGTTGGACCTCAAAGGCAGGATCCAGAACCGGCGTCGGAATTTCATAATCGTTGCGAGGCATCGGCAAAGAGCTACAGCGAATCACCTTGTAGGGCAGTTTGGCATCTTCCTCTTCCGAATAGCCCTTGGTTTCCGGACAGAAAACCACCACCTCGCAGTACTGTACCAACCGGCGGGCATAATTATCGACCACCTTGATGACACCGTCCACCATGGGATACCAGGTGTCTATGAAAAGACCAACTTTCATCTTCTATTCTTTTGTTATCAGAATCCATCCAGTTTGGAGTGTAAATATAGGCATTTTCGGCGAAAATTGGTAACTTAGCAGAATGATTGACCCGAGAACAGATTGTCACTGCCATATCCTGCCCGGCCTGGACGACGGAGCCGGGAGTCTGGAGGAATCCGTGGCGCTTGCCCTGAGGCAGGTGTCGTGGGGATTCCGCCGCGCAGTATGTACCTCGCACCGGGTGGGTAAGTATCCCAATGTACCGGAGGTTGTCATCTCCACCTGCCAGATGCTGCAGGAAGCGCTTCACAAGCGGAATATCCCGCTGGAGCTGACGCCTTCCATGGAGTATCGCCTTATCCCGGAAACCTGGCCGGAGACGCTGGAGAAGAGTTGGCTGCTGCCCTGGGAAGGAAATCACATTCTCATCGAACTGCCTATCCATAAAGCCAGCCGGATTGGGAATATCGTCCCGGAAGACGAAATCAAACGTCTGCTGGACATGGGGTACCAGCCCGTCCTGGCACATCCCGAGCGTTATCTCTATCTGGATATGGAGCGCTATCACAGTTTGAAGGATGCCGGCGTTCTTTTCCAGCGGAACGTGGGATCCTTGGAGGGCTTATACGGTGAAGCCGTGAGCGTCCGTTGCGAGGCTCTTCTTGCCGAGGGATTGTTCGATGTCATCGGCACGGACCTTCACAACGAACGCTATGCCGATTTCTTTGACGGATTCGGGTTCCAAATCCAATAAAATTGCGCCATGGAAGATATCTTTAAAGGACTGAACAGCAGGCAGGCGGAGGCCGTCAGGGCAACTGAGGGCCGCATACGCGTGGTAGCGGGCGCCGGAACGGGCAAGACCAAAGCCCTCACCCACCGCTATGCCTATATCGTGAATGTGCTGGGCATCGACCCGGCCAATATCCTTTGCCTGACTTTTACAAACAAGGCCGCCGCCGAGATGCGCAGCCGTATATCCAACATGGTGCAGAGCGGCGATTACAACGACTTCGTGTGCACTTTGCATGGGTTCTGCGTCAAGTTCCTCCGGCAGGAAATCTATCGGCTGGGGTTCCCTAAGAGCTTCACCGTGCTGGACGAGGAGGACTCGAAGGCCATCGCCAAGCAGACGATGGACGAAATGGGCATCAAGCGCACGGAAAAGACCGTGAAGCAGTTTCTGACTGGCATTGGGGCCGATAAGGCCTTGAACGGTTATATCCAGACGTACATGCTTCCGGGCTGTAAGATTTCCGATGAGATGCGCCGGAGTTCGCGGCTCTGCGGCTATGTGAGCCGTCAGATGAAGCACTATGCGCTGGACTTCGACGATCTGATGAACGTCACCAAATACATCCTGGACCATTTCCCGGACGCCTGCGAGCACTGGCAGAGCATGCTCAATTATATTATGGTGGACGAGGCGCAGGACTGCAACCTGGACGATTGGGACCTGGTGGAGCGGCTTTCAGCCAAGCATCGGAACCTCTTTGTTGTGGGCGATCCAGACCAGGCCATCTACCAGTGGCGCGGTGCCCGGCCGGACCTGTTCGTGCAGTTTGCCGCCGACAAGACCATCGTCCTGGACGAAAACTATCGCTCCACGCCTCGTATCCTGGACATTGCTAACTGCGTCATCGCCAATAACCAAAATCGAATTCCCAAGGATTTGTTTACCCGTAAGCCGGAGGGACGGGCTGTGATTCACTTCCACGGGAAGAGCGAGAAAGAGGAGATGGAATGGATTGTGACGCAGATCAAGGCCTTTCTAAAGAATGGCGGAAAGCCCAATGACGTGGCGATCCTGTACCGCAGCAGCCATCAGTCCCGGGCGTTGGAGCAGGAGTTCCTGAATGCGCACCTGGAGTATGCCATCTGGGGCGGCACGCGCTTCTTTGAGCGGAGGGAAATCAAGGATGCTCTCGCCTACCTCCATCTGGTGAACAATCAGGACAACGACCTGGCCTTCGAGCGTATCATCAATGTGCCTTCGCGCAAACTTGGCCGCAAGTTTTTGGACGCCGTGCGGGCCATGGCCGAGGTAAAGGGTATCTCGTTGTACAGTGCCCTGCAGATTCAGGGCGATGCCAAGGCGGCGGCGTTTATCGACCTTATTGAGGATGCGAAGCAGTTTGCCCGGGAGAACCGGATTTCGGATTTACTCAACAGGTTGCTGGACCGTTCGGGCTACAAGCAGATGGTGCGGGAGGACCAGGACGAGGACAGGCTGGAGAACTTGGACGAATTGTTGACATCGATCCGCTTTTACGAGAGCACCCGTACGCCGGAGGAAAGCACGCTGGCCGATTATCTGCAGGATATCGCCCTCTATACCAATGAGGACCATCGGAAGGATACGCCTACCTTGAAGCTGATGACCATCCATCAGGCGAAAGGTCTGGAGTTCCCGTATGTGTTCATTATCGGCCTTTCCGAAGGCATTTTCCCGAACATGCGCACCATCCGCGAAGGGAAGAAGGACGGCGAAGAGGAAGAGCGTCGATTGATGTACGTTGCCATCACGCGGGCCGAGCAGGCGCTGTTCCTGACGGAGTCCGAGGGGTTCAACATATCGACCAAAACCAACAAATACCCGTCGCGTTTCCTGGCGGAGATTAAGCGCGAACTGGTGGTGACGGAAGGCGCGATTTCACCGGAGCTCTGGAAAGGCACAAAGAACCTCTCACATGTGCTGGACGAGGATTTCGAGGACGAACGGGCCGATTACAACGACTCTCCTTTCCAGCTTGGAGACACGGTCACCCACCCCGTCTTCGGCGAGGGAAAGATTGTCGGGGCCAACAAGGATTACACCAGCTTCGATGTGGAGTTCGACAATGGCGTGTTTAGAACGCTCCGTGCCGGCTTCCTGAAGCAGAGCGACCTGCCGGAATAGAAAATTCGCTATATTTGCACCTTTAGAATTTCCTGAGAATCAAGAATTTCGTTACCGCTGCGGCCAGATTTAGCAAGACGAATCATGGCGGCGGCGACGGCCTCGGTGGGCATGGGCGTATAGTTGCGAAGAAGGCCGATGGCGTTGAAGGCTTTGAGCAGGACGATGCCAACCTTTTCGCCGAAGCGGTCACTCCCCTTTCGGATCAGGGATGGCGGGCGGAGAATGAAGCAGCCTTCGAATCCCAGTTCTTGAACGGCATCGTCCAGAGCGCCTTTCATCTTGGAATAAAACACCTTGGATTGGGCGTTGGCGCCAACGGACGAGACTAAAACGTATGTTTTGACGCCGTTGGCTTGGGCGGCCTTGGCGGCATCGTACTGGTACGTATAGTCCACCTTCCACTGCGCTTCCTGACTGCCGGCGGCCCTGATGGTAGTGCCGAGGGTGGAAAAGAGGACATCGCCCTGGAGCTGCTCAGCCCAGGTTTCCGGATGGTCAAAATCGACAACATGGACGACGAGTTTGGCTGCGGCGATCTTGACTTCGCGCCGCACGAAGATGTCGATGCGCTCCACGGAGCTATCGTCAATAAGTTGCTGGACCAAATCTTTTCCAACCGCGCCGGTGGCGCCAATTACGAGGGCTTTCATAACTAATAACAAGGGCTTATAATATTTTGTAAAAATACTAAATTTTCGGGAATACTTTGTATCTTCGTGATTGTTATGAGAACATATAATGGAATAGAGCGTCCGGAGTATACACCGGAGCGAATCACTGAGCTGAAGGCCGATGAGGTATTTGTGTTCGGCAGTAATCTGGCCGGAATGCATGGCGGTGGGGCTGCCTACGTTGCCTGGCGGCAATTTGGTGCCGTGATGGGCTGTGGAGTTGGCCTGCGTGGCCAAAGCTATGCCATTCCCACCATGCAAGGTGGCGTGGAGACCATCGAGCCGTACGTCACTTCTTTTATCGCTTTCACCAAGGCACACCCGGAGCTGTTCTTCTACGTAACCCGCATCGGCTGCGGCATCGCCGGGTTCAAGGACAAGGAGATTGCACCGCTCTTCAGCGAGGCTGTTGGCCTGGAGAATGTGTGCCTGCCGGAGAGTTTCGTGAAAATCCTACGATGAAAGACTTCGCTGCAATAGATTTTGAGACGGCGAATGAATACCCGTCCAGCGTATGTTCCGTAGGTGTTGTGATTGTACGGGATGGGCAGGTGGTGGATTCGTTCTACTCACTGATTCATCCGGAGCCGGAGTATTACCAGTGGTTCTGCATGCAAGTGCACGGGCTTTGTGCAGAGGACACAGAAGAGGCACCGGTATTCCCCGAGGTTTGGAGCAAGATACAACCTCTCATTGAAGGGTTACCACTAGTTGCTCATAATGCCAGATTTGATGAAGGCTGCCTCAAAGCAGTGCATAAGGTGTATCAGATGGACTATCCAGATTATGAGTTCCATGATACGCTACGGGCGTCTCGTCAACACTTTGGACGCGCCCTTCCCAATCACCAACTTCAGACTGTTGCTGCCGCGTGTGGTTTTGACCTTGCAAACCATCACCATGCACTGGCCGATGCCGAAGCCTGTGCGGCTATAGCCCTTCAAATTCTATAGTTAGGATTCTAGCTCTTTAGCCAATCTTCCATGGCAACCACAGCACGCTGGATGTCGCTCAGGAAAGAGGTGTGTTCGTGGAGGAAGGTGGTCCATTAGCTCCTTTTCTTTTTCATCTCTATGCGAGGTTGACTTTTTCGAACTTGTAGCCCAGGTGGTTGAGCCAGATGGCGGCGCCTAGCTTGTACATTATGTCGATGCTGATAAGGAAAAAGCGATAAGCTTCGGCAGTGCCCGCCTCGGCGCCGGATTTCATCAGAAAATGATAGGTTTCGGCCGATAAGGACTGCATGGCGGCGACGCTCAACTTGCTCTCCTTGAGGATGTTACCGGTGATGTAATCGTCCATATCGTCAAATCCCCTGTCGCTCTGGAAGAAACTGTACTGCGCATCCTTGTACTTGGGCCAATCCTTGTCCCAAAGCTGCGCGACGGCCATGCCCAGGTAACCGGCGCAAGCCAGGCAGTACTCCGGGTAAGCGTTAAATTCCCTTACGGCCTCGGGATAGAACGACGTCGCATAGCGTTGCCAGGCCTCGTCCAGGTCGGGCGTATTCAGCAGCGTACCTTTGAGATAACCTCCGCCGGTTGCGACCTCCAGGAGGTAAGCGGTAAGATCGTCACGGTATTTTTCGTTGGTGGTGCTCATATCGAGTGCAAATTCACTGCTCGTCCGGGCCTTCGGAGGCCTTTTGGGCGCGAGCCTCTTCGATTAGGGCGCTTACCGTGGCGTTGCCCTTGGTGAGTTTCTTGATGGTGAGTCCCTCGACCTTGTTCTCCGCGGCATCCAGGTGACCGGCAGAGACCTGCAGGGCCTTTTTGATGGCCTCCATGGTCTTGATGGTTTTGTCGATGCCTTCGATGGCCTCGTCGTACTTCTTCTTGGCGTTCACCACGTTCTTGCCGAAGGCGTCCTTGAATGCGATGAGCTGGTCCTCGAAGTTGGTCAGATCCAGGGAACGGTTCTTGGCATCGACCAGCTGCTTCCGGGCATCCAGAGACTTCTTGCCGGACTGAACCAGGAGGGTGATAATGGGGATAAACTGGTCCGGACGGACCATGTACATCTTCTCGTAGCCAGGGATAACGTTGATGCCGGAGAAGCCCTCGTTATCCAGCTCCAGCATAGACACAAGCACGGCGTACTCGCAGCCTTTCTTCTTTCGGTCGATGTCCAGCTTAGCGTAGAAATCGGCATTGCGGTGCTTGGTGGCCGTAACGTCACTCTCGTTTTTCATTTCGAACATGATAGAAACCACCTCGACCTTATCTTCCTCCAGGCGGAAGATGAAGTCGCCTTTTGTGCCTGAGGACTCCCCTTCCTCCTTTACGGACTCGTTGTCCTTCACGAAGGTTGCCCCGGGCATCACCGGCAGGAGCATCTGGTTATACAGGGCATAGCAGTGCTGCTCCAGGTCTTCGCCCAAAAGCTTCACAGAGCGTTTAGCCTTGAAACTTTTATATAGCTCCACCTCCTTCTCCAGACCCTCGATCACCACTTCCTTCTTGCGGATTTCATCCTCCTTCTTGGCTACGGCATCCGCCACGGCCTGCTGGGCCTTGAGGCGCAGGAGCTCGATTTCGTGCTCTTTGTCACTGAGGGCCTGCTTATTCTGAGCAGCAATCAGCTGTCGCACATCGGCAACACGGCGGTTGAGCTCAGCGTTGAACTCTTCGTTTCTTACCTGGCTGATAAGCTCGGCAAAATCTGCGTCATTGACGGTGATGGCGGTTCCGCACTTGGGGCACTTGATTTCTTTCATAATCGTTATAATTCATACAAACCTTAGATTTGCAGCGTAGTTTTCTGTTCCAAAGTTTGTATGACAAAAATAGTAAATTTATGCCGATAAAGAAAGTTTAACAAAGGACAATGGAGCCGGGCGGTTCTCAATTATTACAAAT
>Ga0265299_10005711_pt1 | contig 11498 bp, 8 predicted proteins | sample AusTroGonzalo_MG_4_FD_193485 | JGI IMG/M metagenome (GOLD analysis project Ga0265299, IMG submission 193485) | Bovine rumen microbial communities from tropical cattle in Woodstock, Queensland, Australia - Gonzalo_02 | ecosystem: Host-associated > Mammals > Digestive system > Stomach > Rumen ...
TCGACAGCTCCGCACCGTCGGGTTTCACCTTCAGGGTCAAGGCGGCGCTTTGGTCATCCCGCATGTCCACGAAAAAGACGCTGACGGGAAGCGATTCGCCGTAGAGGATGCTGGGACGGAAGAGGCCTTCCTCGGAATAATTGACATCCAGGTTGAGCCGGCGCACCGTCTCGCTCATCAGGTCCATGGACTGGAGCGCGATGAGCTCGTTGTTCACTTTGACGTTGCTGCGGAGCAGTCCCATGCCCGAGAAGTCGGAGAGATCGCCCATGGAGCCTCCCTGCTTGTCGTCTTTGATGAGCACCTTGGCGGAACGCTGATAGACGGGCACCGTCCTCAAAATGTAGAAGGTGGCCCCCGCCAGCAAAAGGATGACGGAGATCAGGAACCAGTACCAACGGCTCAGGCACATGTAGAGCCAGTCCTTCAGCACAACCTCCTGATGGTTGTCTTCGGATGAAATTTGATTTTGTAAATTATCCATAATTTTTGGGTTACTCGGTTATTCGGTTAGTGGGTTAACAGGTTAGTGGGTTAGTGGGTTAGTGGGTTAAAGACGTTCTAAGATACTTTGAACTTTGAACCTTGAACTTTGAACTATTTATTCGTATTGTTGATGATCAGGATGGTGGTGGTGACGATAGTGGAGAGGGCCGAGACGATCGAAATCCAGAAAGAGGGGGATGCGAGGGTGTTTCCGGAGGCCTCGGATTCGCGGGCGCGCTTTTTGGTGGGTTCCACATACACCAGATCGTTCTGCGCCAGATAATAGACCGGAGATTTTCTCACCGAGTCGATGGAGGTGAAGTCCACACTATAGGTCAAGACGTTGCCCGTGGAATCCGTTCTGAGCACCTGCACGTTCTGACGTTTACCATTGATGGTCATATCTCCTGCCATGCTGATGGCGTCGAGGATGGTCACCTTGTCCCGGGGGATATTGTAGCGTCCGGGGGATTTCACCTCGCCGATGACCGAGAACTGCATGTTGGCGAACTCCACGGTGACGACAGGATCCTGGATAAGGCCGCGTCCGACCAGCTGTCCCTTGATGTAGGAAGCCACCTCGCTGCGGGTCATGCCGGCAATATGAACCTTGCCGAGTTCCGGAAAGTCGATGTCGCCGTCGGGGTCGATGGTGTAGCACATCAGACCCTGGTTGCTGGAAACATTGGAGGTGAGCGACGTCGAGCCTATATACCGGGTGGTATAGGGCAGGTTGTACATGTTGGCCAGTTCGGGTTCTCGGCAGCTCACCACAATGGAGAGCTTGTCGTCGGGACGGAAACGGATTTCAGGGTCGGCCAGCGCGATGGCCGCAGGGTCTGCATTTACAGCATCCTGGAAATAGGAAATCTGCTTGTTTGTGGCGCAGGAGGCCATAAACAAAAGAACCGCGAAGAGCGGAAGAAAGGTTTTTCTCATAATGGAAACTATTAAAATTATCAAATTCAAGGCGCAAAGCCGTTTCGGGGTCGTCGGTCGGTTTTGCGGAGGGACCGCCCTCAAAAAGGGCATTTGGTTCGGTGAAGACAAAATCTTCCATTCCTCCTTAATAAAATTAAGGAGTAACGAGGAGGGGCGCTAAAATTTGAAGTTGTTCTGCGCATTCGAGCCGCCCTCTGACCCCAGCGGCTTGGACTCGACCCCCATGCAAAAGCCACTTTTTGCACGCGGCAAATATACTAAATTTCCATACACGGTCACCTTTTTTGCAAAAAAAATGCAACAAATAACATATCAGCGGGTTATCGTCATTTCACGGAGTCTTTGATCCACCTCTTCCAAAAGCCAGACCTCCTGCGCCTGAAGGTAATACAGCTCCCTTTTTGTGAGGGTTTCATGCACATATTCACGCAGTTGCGGCTCGCCAAGATGGTTGGTCAGGGGTCGTTTTTTCTTGGAATGGAGAAGGTGCTCCACGAGCTGGTTCTCGTCGAGTTTCAGGTAGATACTCCTCGCGCAGGCGTTGATTTGCGCCATCGCGTCGCCATAGCAGGGGGTACCGCCTCCCGTGGCGATGACCGTGTCCCCGCACGCCAGCACCTCCATCAAAGCGGCATACTCCAGCTTGCGGAACGCCGGTTCCCCGTACTTCTGGAAAAGCAGGGGAATGGCGGAATGGTATTTCTCCTCAATGTAGAGGTCCAAGTCCACGAAGGCCATGCCGAAGCGGTCGGCCAGCTTCCTGCCGACGGTGCTTTTTCCGGCACCGGAAAAGCCAACGATGACGGTGGTCATTGGGTTAGTCGGTTACACGGTTAGTCGGTTAGTCGGTTAACCCACTAATCATCGCTTTCACAAGGTTGTCTGCGCAGTCGGCAATGTCGGAGATGCGGGCGGGGAGCATGTAGCATGGGGTGGTGAAGACCTTGTTGGCCTCGTCAACGCAGACGCCCTTCTGTACGGTGATCTCGTGTTTCGTGCCGAAGGTCTCCACATTGCGGATCGTGCCCTGGTCGCTGCCGACGGTGATGGTGACATCCCGCAGCACTTTGGCAATCATGACGGGCGCGATGCAAAGAGCGCCGATCGGCTTGCCAACAGCGTGGAAGGCGCGGATGACCTGCGCCACATCCTCGCGCACGGAGCAGTTCGGGCCTTCGAAGGCATAGGTGAAGAGGTTCTTGGCGGAGCCATTGCCGCCCGGGAAAACCACCGCGTCGAAATCCTCCACACGGCACTCCCCAATGGGCTTCACGTTGCCGCGGGCGATGCGGGCCGCTTCCAACAACATGTTGCGACGCTCCTCCATCGGCTGCCCCGTGACGTGGTTCACCACATGATACTGCCAGTCATCGGGCGCAAAGATCTGATATTCACCACCGTTGCGGTCAATCGCCAACAACGTCATCACCGACTCATGGATTTCGCTGCCGTCCAATGTGCCGCAGCCGCACAGTATTACTGCAAATTTTTTCATATTGTTCGTTTTTTAGTTAGAATTGCGGGTGCAAAGGTACGATTTTTTGGTTAATGGTTAGGTATATGCCATTTTAATATCAAACCTCTTTCCCAAAGGGCTGAAAGCCCGAAATATGTCAGCTCAGGGTGAGGCGAAGCGGAGCCCTGGACGGCAAAAAAAAAACGGTGCGGGAACAGGATATTCTCGCACCGTGTGGTTTTGGATTTTTCGCAAAGGTTATTCATTATCAGCGATTTCCTCGGCAGCAGGTTCCGGTTCAGGACGGTCCATGCCGTTGTAGAACTGGCGGAAGGCAGCAGCCATCTCCGGGGAGACGCTGCCCATCATGTCCAACTGAGCAGCCGCGATGCCCTGGATCTTCTGGGCGGTTTGGTTGTCGCCAATCATCTTCGCCACCTCCGTCAACTGATGAAGTTCCTGAAAAGCACCGGCCACAGCCTGCTGGTCGAAGTCGGCCCTGCGCAACTGCGAGGAGATGTTGTCCTGCAGCGATTTCGCATAGTTGACCGCCACATTGTCGATCTTCAGCTCTTTGTAGCGGTTAGCCAAGCTGTTGTCGGGATAACGGACGTTGTTCATCATGTAGTGGAGGAAGAGGAAATCATAGTGAATGTCGCCGCTGCGATAGTTCAGCGTGCGCTCGTCGCAGTTGTTGTACCAGTTGAAGAGCGCAACCTGGTCGTCCCAAATCTGGTTGGCCATCTTCATACCCTCCTGGTTGGCGGCGGCGGTGCCGATGCGGAAGAAATCCTCCATATAGGTGATACAGCTGTGGGTGTAGCCATAAATATACGACATGACCGAGACATACGGGAAATTGAAGTCGGGGATTACCTCGTTGCCGTGCTTCAACACCTCAAGTGCCTTGTCTTTGTCACCCTCCACCGTCAACTGCTCGGCAAGGCGGGAGTAGAGGCGACGCATCAGCGGCACCAAGCGCGTGTTGTCTTCACTATGATACAGTTTCGGATCGTTGAAGCCGCCCCAAGCATACGGATAGGCCTCTTTCTTGGGTGCATTGGGATTGTTCACGCGGTCGATACGGCTATGGTCATCGAACACGTTCATCAGGTTGTCATACAACCGTTCAGAGTTGATGCGACCGGTTTCGCCATAGCCGCGTCTTTCGTTGCGGATAGGCACCAGACGGTATGCGAAACCCTCTAACTGGAAGTAGTCCTCCAGACCGAGATACGCTTCCGCACCTGCGGTAGCCGCATAGTAAATTGGGCGCTCCCAGTTGTTGTTCACCAAGATGTCCATCATCACGATGTAGGCTTTGGTGAGCGGGTTGACACCGTTGGACTTCAGATTCCACATCAGGCGATCGACCACAAGATCAGCATCTTCCGGAGCAACGGTTCCGTTAGCCAGCACCTTGGCCTTATCAACGGGCAGGGAGAAGCTGGCCGGGACAGGACGGCCCGAGCTACGGTAGCCGTTCTTCTGGCTCAGCAGGAAGATGCCCCGCTGGTTGTCGAAGGTCGGGGATTTCACATAATCCATCACGGCCTTCAAGTCCACATACTGGTTGTTGGCCGCCTCTAAGTAGAGGACATCTCTTGTGCCATCCTTATACTGATCCCAGGTCATGGATATGGGCAGCGGATCCGACTGGTAAGCTTTGCGCTTCATCTGATCCACGTACCAGCTGGTACTCAACAACATAAGGTTACAAACACGCACGTCGGTACGATAGCCTTCCACCTCCTGGGCGTACCAAAGCGGGAAGGTGTCGTTATCGCCAAGCGTGAACAGGATCGCGTTGGGCTCGCAGGAGTCGAGGTAGTTCTTCGCCACAGCCAATGCGGTGTAACGGTCGGAACGGTCGTGGTCGTGCCAGTTCTCCTTGGCCATCACGCACGGGACCGCACCCACGCAAACCAGCGTGGTGAGCACTGCGCCGATGGTCTGCACGCTCTTGCTCTGCAATTTCTCGAAGAGGCGGTAGATGCCCAACACGCCGAAGCCCACCCATATCGCAAAAGCGTAGAAGGAAGCGGCGAAGGCATAGTCACGCTCACGAGGCTGGAAGGCGTACATGTTCAGGTAGATAGCGATGGCGATACCCGTCATCAGGAAGAGCATGAACACCACAAAGGAGTGCTTGCTGTCCTTTGTGGTTTGGAAGACCAGGCCGACCAGTCCCAACAGCAGCGGGAGCAGGTAGTATTTGTTGTGTCCCGGACGCTCCATAGCGGCAGGCATATCCTTCAGATTACCCACCATCGGGTTGTCAATAGCGCCGATACCGGTAATCCAGTTGCCGTTCTGGTAGTCGCCATGCCCTTGGATGTCGTTCTGGCGACCGGAGAAGTTCCACATGAAGTAACGCCAGTACATATAGCCCAGCTGGTAGGTGTGGAAGAATTTGATGTTCTGCGCCCAGGTGGGCAGACCACCGCGGGCCAGTGCCTTGCGGTTCTCCTTGTCGGAGGGGCTGTCGGAGTTATAGCGGTTATTCAGCCACTCGACATATTGAGACTGCTTTTCGGCAGACCACATACGCGGGAAGAACATGCATCCTTTGGGATCGTATTCGGGGTTGGCGTTCTTGCGCGGGTCGGACACCACGTAACGCTTGGAGTCCTCGTCGCGGTAATAGACCGGGCTGCCATCCTTATAGCCAATCACGCGGGTATTGTAGCTCTGGCCATAAACCAGCGGATTGGAACCGTACTGCTCACGGTTGAGGTAGGAAAGCAACGACACGGCATCTTCCGGACTGTTCTCATCAATGGTCGGGTTGGCGTTGGAACGGATCACCAGCGTCATGAAGGTGGAATAGCCGATGATGAGCATCATCAACGAGAAAGCGCTGATGGTGAACACGGGCTTGTTGCGCTTGTGGCCGTACCACATCGCCCATCCGATGAGGGCTGCGATGAGCAGGAAGAAGAAGATCACACCGGAGTTGAACGGCAGATGCAGGGAGTTGACGAAGAAGAGGTCGAACTTGCCGGAGAGGTTCACCACCTGAGGCACGATACCCCACAGGATAAATCCGAGCAGGGCCACCGAGACCACCAAGGAGAGGAACACGCCCCATTCGGCCTTGGAGGTGAGCGCACCGCGCTTTCCGCAGAGGATGAGCAAAGGGGTGGTCACGAAGAGCCAGATCAGGATCATCCACATCGGGGAGCAGAAGATGCCGAACGCAAAGGCGATGATCGCGAATGCGAGCACTGCACCCATACCCGTGGCCTTCGGGGAGAGACGATAATAAATAATCAGTCCGATGGCGGGCAACGTCAGCAAGTTCAACAGGTGAACGCCGATGGAAAGTCCTATGAGATAAGCGATTAAGACTATCCAACGATTGGGGTTCACGTTGGGTTTCGGGTTCTCGTACTCTTCGTCCCACTTCAGGATGCACCAGAAGACGAGCGCGGTGAAGAAGGAGGACATGGCATAGACCTCACCTTCCACTGCGGAAAACCAGAAAGTATCTGAGAACGTATACGTTAAGGCACCGACCAAGGCTGTACCCAACACCGCGACAAAGCGCGGGGTATTGAGTTCACCCCAATGGGCAACGAGTTTGCGGGCAAGACGTACAATGCTGAAATAGAGCAACATGATGGTCAAGCCGCTGCAGATGGCCGACATGCAGTTCACGCAAAAGGCCATCTTAGTGACATCGCCGCCGGCAAACAGGGTGGCGATACGGCCGAGGATCTGGAACGTAGGGGCACCAGGCGGGTGGCCGATGAGCATTTTGGAGGTGGTGGCGATATACTCACCACAGTCCCACCACGACACGGTGGGCTCTGCTGTCATGATATAGACGGCCGACGCCACTATACCGATGATCAAACCGATCAGGTTGTTGATTCGTTTTTGAGTTTTGGTCATATAGTTTACTGTTTACTGTTTACTGTTTAGGGGGTAACTGCTAACGGCTAACTACTTCGTGGCGGCTTTGAACTGCTGGAGGAAGCGGACATCGTTCTCGAAATAGAGGCGAATGTCGTTGGTGCGGTATTTGAGCATGGTCATGCGCTCGATGCCGAGACCGAAGGCGAAACCGCTGTACTTGGTGCTGTCGATGCCGCAGTTTTCCAGCACGTTGGGATCCACCATGCCGCAGCCGAGGATTTCGACCCAACCCGTGTGCTTGCAGAGGTTGCAGCCCGCACCGCCGCAGATGTTGCAGGAGACATCCATCTCGGCAGAAGGTTCGGTGAACGGGAAGTAGGAGGGACGGAGACGGATGCGCACCTCATCGCCGAACATGCGTTGGGCGAAATAGAGCAGGGTCTGCTTCATATCGGCAAACGACACGTTCTCAGCCACATACAGACCTTCCACCTGATGGAAGATGCAGTGGGCGCGCGAGGTGATGGCTTCGTTGCGGAACACACGTCCCGGACAGATTACGCGGATGGGCGGCTGCTGTTTCTCCATGGTGCGCACCTGCAGGGAAGAGGTGTGCGTGCGAAGCAATACATCGGGGTGCAGCTCGATGAAGAAGGTGTCCTGCATGTCGCGGGCAGGATGTTCCTCCGCAAAGTTAAGGGCAGTAAAGACATGCCAGTCGTCCTCGATGTCAGGACCTTCGACAGCGGAGAAGCCGATATCCTCAAAAATGCGGCGCACCTCAGCCATCATCAGGGAGATGGGGTGCATCGAACCGACACTCTGTCTCGTGGCGGGACGGGTGATGTCGGGGATGAGTTCAGACTTGCGGTCGGTAGCCGCCTCGATGGCCGCCTTGACCTCATTATAGTGGTTCTGGGCGAGGTCGCGCAGGTCGTTCACCAGTTGGCCGAACTCCTTGCGATTCTCCTGTGCCATGTTCTTGATTTCGCCGAACAGGGCCTGTATTTCGCTTTTCTTGCTTAAAAATTGCAAACGGAACTGTTCCAGATTTTCCGCATTCTCAATCTGAAAATTCTCGATTTCCGCTCTTATTTCGTCAATACTTTTCATATTAGTTTCAAGTTTCAGGTTTCAGGTTTCAGGTTCAAAGAACCCTAAACAGTAAACTACTAACGGATGATGGTGGCGCTGAGGATCTTGATGTCTTCCACGGGGCGGTCGGAGCCGTCTTTGGGTTGGGCGGCGATCTTGTCGACCACCTCCATGCCTTTCACCACTTCGCCGAAGACGGTGTAGTCGCCGTCGAGGAAGGGGGCGCCGCCGATGGTGGTGTAGGCCTGCACCTGTTCCGGGGTGAAGGTCTTGCCCGTGCGCTGCGCAATCATGTTGAGACGGTCGTTGTCATAAACGGTACCATCCACGATGTAGAACTGGCAGCCCGAGGAGGCTTTCTGCGGGTTGACGTTGTCGCCCATACGAGCCGCCGCCACGGCACCGCGCTTGTGGATGCGGGTGGGCACGAACTCTGCCGGGATGGTGTACCCCACGTCACCGGAACCCAAATGCTGTCCGGGTTTCGCGGTCTTGGAATCCGGATCACCGCCCTGGATCATAAACCCTTTGATGATGCGGTGAAACAAGAGCCCATCGTAAAATTTCTGGTTCACCAGCTTCACGAAATTCTCCTTGTGCGCCGGGGTGTCGTCATACAGGGCGATCACAATGTCGCCAAATGTGGTTTTCAACTGAACTTGCGTCATATTTTTCAAATTATCGTTCGAGGATGTCTGTGTGGTGCTTTCCTGTGCCGCAGTCTCGTTTTCGGTTTTCACCTTCTTAGGCGACGAACAAGCCGATAAAACAATGACACTTAATAAGATACAACAAATTGCCGTTCTTTTCATACAAATTTTCTTCATCTTAAAAACAAACGGCAAATGTACATTTTTTTTGGTAATGTCGGGGCACGCCGTAGGGGCGAATAATTATTCGCCCCTACACACGGGTTATTCGCCCTTATTTCCCAAATTCAAATAAGGATTGTCGCAATATTTGAACAGGTCGCGGTAGTCTGATTTCGCCTTCTTGGGCAGCTCGATTTCGTAGGATTTGCCATTAGCGACGGTGAGCTTGTTGTTGCGGATCCAGGGGTTAAGGTTGCGCAACTCGCGATAGGTGACGTGGTGCTCCTCAGCGAAACGCGGCAGACTCGAAATGGAAGTGGTCACCTTCACGGTCTTGGTCTCCACAGGATGGTACATCTGGGCGGGACAAAGCTTCACGCCGTAGGCCTGCGGGTTCTCGAAAATCAGCTTGAACGACAGGATGCGGTAAAGATAGCGGGAGGTCTCGTTGTTGAGCCACATATCCCAATACTCGTGCACCCTTTGGTCGTCCACGGCCGCTTGCAAACCGCCGTCGCCCCGGTTGTAACCCGCCGCCGCCATGGTCCAGCTGCCGAACTGGTTCTTCATCTTCTTCAGATACCGGCAGGCCGCACGGGTGGCCTTCTCCAAATGACAACGCTCATCCACGTCGCTGCTGACCTCTAACCCGTACACCTTGGCCGTGCCAGGAATGAACTGCCAATAGCCACCGGCATTGGCAGGCGAGGTCACATTCTCCAAGCCGCTTTCCGCCACACAAAGGTACTTGAAGTCGTCCGGCACCCCCTCTTCTTTCAAAATCTTCTCGATCGTCGGGAAGTAACGGGAGGAGAGTTTGAAGATGCGCAGGGTTTTCGAGTGCTGGTAACAGTTGATAATGACCTCGCGGTCGAGGGCTTCGCGCACCCAATAGACATCCAAGGGCACCTCCTCGCCCGCAAAGGTGATGCTCTGCGGCAACGGCGGCGCCGTGATGGTATTCGCATATTGGTTCGGGGTCGGGTCGCCCTCCGTGCTCTTCTTCGTGATGGCCCAGCAACCGGTGACGGTCAGCACCGCCGTCGATAAACAGACAGCGATGATAATAAGGTTCTTTTTCATTGTCAATGGGTTATAATGATCATGGCACAAAAAAAATGTACCTTTGACGAAAACGCAAAGGTACATTTTTTTTGGTTGTAGAGATGCACGGCCGTGCATCTCTACAAGAACACCATTATCTTCTTTCGATGTCCTTGAAGTATTTCACGGTGCCGTAGGTCAGCTCGTCGCAGGCGGCGTCATCGCAGACGATGATTCCTTTGGGATGGAGTTGCAGCACGGAAACCGTACACATCTGACTGACAGCGCCTTCGATGGCGGCGGCCAAAGCGCGAGCCTTACCGTGACCGTTGGCCAAGATCATCACCTCACGGGCGTCCATCACCGTGCCCACACCCACCGTCAGTGCCGTCTTGGGCACCTGATTGATGTCGTTGTCGAAAAAGCGGGAGTTCGCGATCACCGTGTCCATCGTGAGGGTCTTCACGCGCGTGCGGGACGTGAGCGAGGAACCCGGCTCGTTGAAGGCAATGTGACCGTCCGGGCCGATACCGCCCATGAAAAGGTCGATGCCGCCGTAGGACTTGATCGCATCCTCGTATTGCTGGCATTCCGCCTCCAAATCCTCCGCATTGCCGTTCAAGATGTGGATGTTCTCCTTCTTGATGTCAATATGGCTGAAGAAATTGCTCCACATGAAGGAATGGTAGCTCTCGGGGTGACTCTCAGGAATCTTCACATACTCGTCCATGTTGAAGGTCACCACATGGGCAAAGGAGACTTTCCCCTCCTTGTTGAGACGGACAAGCTCCTTGTAGGTGCCGATCGGGGTGGAACCGGTCGGAAGTCCCAACACAAAGGGTTTTGCGTCTGTCGGCGCAAAGGCGTTGATGCGCTCCACAATGTGCTGCGCCGCCCATTTCGACATTTCGTCGTAATTGTTTTTGATAATAACGCGCATAATTCTATTGTTTTATTGTTGTCGTTTGTCTTTCGTCCCAATCCCAGGGTTGCGGCTTCGCCTTACTGGGGTTAATTGTCATTGTCTTGTCTTCCGTTCCAACCCCAGGGTTGCGGCTTTGCCTTACACTGGGCTACCAAGCTCTTGCCCCTAACGGGGCTGCTCAAGGAAGCAGTTTTTACAATACTACCCCGCCCTTCGGGCACGCCCTCTAAAAGAAGGGGAATCAGGGTCGACATAACTGTTGCCTATTGCCTATTCCCTTACCATTGACCGTACTGATCAAGGGTCTCGAGGAACGCTTCCGTCTCTTTGCGGATCTGCTTTACAAAGCTGACCTCGTCGATTTCGCCGATGACCGCGATTTTCTCGGCCTCGTTGCGGAAGGTGGCGTTGCGGAGCTCGTTGTCGTAATCCTTCTTGCGAGTAATATAGACCTGGTCGCAGATAAACCGCTGTATGCGCTTGGCCGCCTCGACCGACTCCTTCCAAAGGGCGGGCGTGAGCGTGTCCGTCTCCTCCTTATGCAGGAAAATGAGCGAGAGGTAGGCATGACGAAGCTTCTCCATGGAGTAGCTCTTCCATATTTCATCGTAGCGATGGTGGATGTCGTCCCAGGTGTTCAGGACCCCGTAGTTGATGTCGTGGATGAGACGTTCCACCTCATCGCCGTTCATCAGCTGGCCGCCGAAGTTGACCCACTCGCGCTGGCGCTTGCTCTCGATCTCCTTGCACAGCTCCTCCATCTTGAAAGAAGGATTCTCCTTGAGGAAGCGGACAATGTTCTTCACCGCGTAATAGGTGATCATGTCGCCGTATGCGTGATAGGCTTTGCAGGCTTTCAGGATGCGCACCTTCCGGT
>Ga0265299_10005716_pt1 | contig 11492 bp, 5 predicted proteins | sample AusTroGonzalo_MG_4_FD_193485 | JGI IMG/M metagenome (GOLD analysis project Ga0265299, IMG submission 193485) | Bovine rumen microbial communities from tropical cattle in Woodstock, Queensland, Australia - Gonzalo_02 | ecosystem: Host-associated > Mammals > Digestive system > Stomach > Rumen ...
ATGTTACGGAAGTCTTGTACAATTGGCTGCAGAAACAGCAAAAGCCTCAGGAGCCCAAGTTCGATGTTGCCGAGGAGATTTATGATGATACCCCCGAGCGACCATTTGTCCAGCCCGTTTACAGAGAGAAGTATGATCGTTGGATGGAGCAGGCCCAGGAAAGGCTCGATCCTATATTCTATAACACCTATATCAGGTATTGCGACCTCTGGGCTGTCCGCGACAAGAAAGTCTTGATTGCCGTTCCTACCGATTTTGTTCGCCAGCAGTTAGAGGAGCATATAGGTGAGATCATCAGTTACTTCTATACCGCTTTCGGAACGGATAAAGAAATAGGTTATATAATACAAGATCTCTCCGTGTTCAAGAAATAGGGTGGGGGGGGTGCAAGCACTTTTTTGTAATAATTATTCCTAATCTATTTCTCAACCCCTTATACTGCCACGTTAGAGGAAATTTTCTCTCTAGTTAGAAAAAAAATATTTCCTAGCGTGGCAGTATTTTTTCTATGGCTTATGGTTTTCTGACGAAGATGAAGCCATTATCTTCATTGTCAAATTATTTTACGCCCCCTTAAGTCACATAAAGTATATGGACTTCCCAAGAAGAAATACTGCAGCGTCCTTGCTCCCATACTGATGCAAGTCTTTAGCCTCTATTCTTGTTCGGGAATAGTACGCTATATGTTCGGTATATGTTCGGTTCTACACCGAACATATACTGGACAAGTACTGGACAAGTACTGGACATATACCGCACAACAATGCGGGGTAATGCTTCTCTACAGCGATGCAAGAGCGAGCGAAGTGTGAAGGTGTACTATCTCTTAATAAGAAGAAAAGGATAAGAAGATTTGTAGGTTCAGCCGTCACTCTACTGCACAAAAGCCCCTCATACAGACAAGGAGATTGATCCAAATAGTATCCTAGAAAACCGAACGGACGCAGAAACTTTTCTTCAGCCTCTCAGTCTCACCATTGAGAGGTTTTTTTGCATTCTCGACTCCACAGCTTTCTCTTTAAGAGAGAAGGCATATTGCTAAAACAGTTAACGTTTTCAATTAAGATTTAGGGATTAAAGTTTAACTCTCAACTTTCAATTTTCAATTCTCAATTTTGACCTTCGTTCGAGCCTACTCACGCTCGGGATAATAAACAAGTTTCTTCTCCTCTCGCTTAATCGCAGCCTTCAATTTTCAACTGCTCTACAAAGATAAAGCGTAGTTCTTGCTCACTGACTCTTGTTCCTGGTTCTCTCTTTTTGGGAGAAAATCTTTTTGTGGTTCCTGATTATTCCTCGTTTTTGGTTAAAAAACAAAAAAAAGCGGTTGTATGCCTTAAAACTACAACGCTTGAAATGATTTTTAATAAAAGGTGTTGTGGTATTCGTTTTTTTTGTAACTTAGCGCCCAGAAACTATAACAACATGTTACCATGAAAGTTATTTTCTCGCTTACGCAATTCAAGTTCGACCTCTGGCTCATAGAACAGCTTCAGATAACACCACCTCCAGGTCCTACATTGGAGGAACTGCAAAGCCGTTGGCGCGCTTTGCCTGGCCATGTTGGTATCTTATCACGCGATATGCTTACTACTCATCGGAAAGCTATTAAGGATTTTATGGGCATAGTAATCTCGGCACCCGACCGTATGCATTATCGGATTATGAATCCAGAGGCCTTTGCCCTTGATTCACTTGCCAACGATTTGCTAAAGAGTCTCCAGAATTATTCATTCCTTCAGGAGTACAAGGATTTGGGTAAACTTATCCAGCCAGAGCAGATAGAAACAGGTTCGCGCTATCTTAGGCTGATTGGCCAAGCTTTGCGCAACAAGCAGAAGCTAAGCATCACTTATCAGAAGTTTACCGACGAGGAACCATACGATGCCATCGTGCATCCTTATTGTCTGAAAGCCGATAAGGGACGCTGGTATATCTTGGCCTATAAGGAGGAAAGTGAGCATCAGGAACCCGTTCAATGTTTTGCCCTCGACAGGACCTTGCGTCTTACCCTTATGCCAGAACGCTTTGTTCCCAATCGGAAGATAAACGTCTCCACCTATTTCCGTGATTGTTTTGGCGTGTGGCGCGACTACGAGCATTATCCAGTTCGCAATATCACCATCACTTGCACAGAGAAGGTGGCCCATTACCTGCGCACGCTTCCCCTGCATCACAGCCAAAAAGAGATTCGTTGCAAGGAAGAAGGCTATGCCTCTTTCCGCTACCGCATTTCCCCCTCTCCCGACTTCATAGCCGAACTAAGAAAATGGGGCGATGAAGTGAAGATAGTTGAAGGGGGAGAAACGTTGAACCCACGCTGTTGCGCGGGTTCCAGTTAATCTACGGCTTATAGCCTTGTTGTGAATAGTCTCACAATCGTATCTTGGATGCAAAAGTAAAACAAAAAAATGAAAAAAACAAATAAAACATAAAAAAAATGAGTACAATAGTTGGATTTGACCTTGGGACGAACTCTTTAGGAGTCTCCATACGTAACACCTCACTTGGTGATGATATAAAAGATCAGTTGGAATATTATTCTGTTGACATATTTGACTCTGGAGTCGGAAACGGTAAAAGTGGAGAATATTCCTATGCTGCTGAGCGAAGTAAGGGTATTAGGCAAAGAAGGCTATACGATGTGCGTAGACGCAGACGTTGGGAAACGCTAAAGTATCTCATAGTATATGGTTATTGTCCTCTCTCCATGGAAGATTTGAATGCATGGAGAACATATAAAAAAAGTGAAGGTCTTTTTAGGGAATATCCTATCAACAATAAAGCCTTCATGAATTGGATACGTTTAGATTTTGATGGCGATGAGAAGATGGATTGTACACCATACGAACTCAGATATGACTTGGTTAATCGTCAGTTTGACTTTACTGACCAGACAGAGCGCTATCGGTTAGGTCGTGCTATATTCCATATTTGCCAACATCGTGGATTTAGGAGCAGTAAGGGTGAAACTCTATCCGAGCAAGCAAGTAATACAGATTTGGATTTGGTCAAAGAAATGAAACTGTCAGAGCAGAAAAAATCTGGTAAACTTTCTGCTTTCATGGAAGAGAATAATTGTAAGACAGCAGGAGAAGCTCTTCACTTACTTGAACGCACGGGAATGCGTATTAGAAACAGCGAATATCAAGTGGTTCGTTCTCAGTTAAAAGATGAAATAACAGAAATATTTAAGTTCCAAGACGGGCTTGATATCCAATCTGATTTTTACAGGCACTTGGTGAGCGAAGAAAAGCATGTCGGTTGCATTTTCTATAAGAATCCTCTACGTTCTCAAAAGGGACTAATCGGTCATTGTACAATGGAACCTAGCAAGCCAAGATGTCCTATCAGTCACCCGGACTTTGAAAAATATAGGGCATTTAGTTTTATTGCGAACATTAAAGTCCGCAGGTCTACTTCTGAAGAGTGGAGTACTTTGGATGTGGATTTAAAGAAATATGTCTACGAGAATTGTTTTCTTTCGTATGTTAGTGCCGATTTTGATTTTAAGCGAATACGTGAAACTCTGGAACGTAAACTTGGATACCCTTTAACATATGAACCCAACAAAAAAGGAACAATTAACTATAGCGACAATCATAATGTTGCAGGTTGCCCTGTCTCTGCGAGATTAAAAAAACTATTAGGTGAGGATTGGGAAATTAAAATCATACAAGGGAAAAAGGAACGAAACAGCCAAAGTAAAGATGCTCCAAAGAGACACTTAGTGACATATACTGCAGAAGATATTTGGCATTTTTGCTTTACTGCCGATGAAATGGAAGGCGTAGAGCATTTTGGCAAAAATGCACTGGTTTTCGACGATGAGAAAACAAAACAACTTATAGCCCTTTGGTCATCCATCAAACAAGGATACTGTATGTTAAGCAGAAAAGCGATACACAACATTACCCGAATGTTGCAATATGGCTTTGATAATAAAGATGCTATTTTACTTGCAAAGATTCCAGAAATAATAGGACTTGACAAATGGGAACGTAATGACAATAATGTTAGAGACATCATAACTGAATATAATGCGAGATTGAAAGAAGATTACAATCACGAACGCATTTTGTGTAATATCACAAACACTTTGATTGCAAACTACAAAGCATTGCGAGAAGATCACATTTTTGCATATAAAGATGTTCAGTATCAACTCCAGGATTCTGATTTTGACGATGCCAACAATGCCATTATAGACTATTATGGTGAGGAAACATGGTCCCAAATGAGTGCTGATGAACAGGAGCCGATAATTGCAGAAGTACGAAAACGTTATCAAGCCTTCTTTGCTACAAGTAAGAGGGAGTTTTGCAAAAACAAACCTTTGTCTGATTTTTTTGCGGATTTCTTAGCTACTCGTCTACCCAATTTTAATAATGAATTGCTTAAGAAACTATACCATCCCAGTATGGCGGAATTCCCAATAGAAACAAAGGGCAAGAAAGACCCCCAAGATTACAAATTAGGAAGTCCCAAATTAGGTGGAATAAAGAATCCTGTTGCCTTACGCACATTGCATGTACTTCGTAAGAAAGTAAATGCGATGCTTGATGCAAATATGATTGACCCGGAAACGACACGCATTGTCATTGAAACAACGCGTGAAATCAATGATGCAAACATGCGTTGGGCAATAGAACAATATCAGAATAAGCGTAAAGAAGAAAACAAGGCCATAGAAGAATTGCTTAGAGAATTCTTTCCTAGCGGCAGTATTAGCAATGAGAATTATGACAAAGCAAATAGTTTCATGACTCAGGGGCGTGCTGAAGATACTGACGAAATAGATAGCGATTATCTATATGGTGACAGTATGATGTTCCCCTTTACAGGAAAAAAGGAGAAGGTCGATGCTGACAAGCGGAGACTTATTCTGAAATACACTTTATGGAAACAGCAAGGCGGCCTTTGCTTGTATACTGGTAAAACTATCAGTTTCAGCAGTTTGTTTGATGATAATAAATACGACATTGAGCATACACTTCCAAGAAGTAAATCTTTTGATGATTCACAGGCAAACCTGACGGTTTGTGACTATTATTATAACCGCGCGATAAAAGGAAACTTACTACCCACACAACTGCCCAATTATGAAGAAGATGCAGTAATAAACGGAGTAACATATAAAGCAATCAAACCTCATTTGACTGCTTGGGAGAGAAAAGTGGAGAATTTAAAAGAGCGCGTCGAATATTGGAAAGCACAGTCTAGAAAAGCCCAAGATAAGGGACGAAAAGATGACTGCATTCGTCAGCGTCATCTTTGGCAGATGGAACTCGACTTTTGGAAAGACAAACTGATGCGTTTCAAGATGAAGGAAATTCCTCAAGGCTTCAGGCATCGTCAAATCGCAGATACAGGTACCATTAGCCGTTATGCTGTTCTATATTTGAAGACCATTTTCAATAATGTCGAAGTGCAAAAGGGCGAAGTAACAGCAACTTTCCGTAAAATACTAGGTATACAAAGTATTGAAGAAAAGAAGGACAGATCTTTGCATTCACATCATGCGATTGATGCTACTGTTCTTACAATGATACCTGTTGCTGCACAAAGAGAAAAGATGCTTAAACTGTTCTATGAAAGAGAAGAAGCGATAAAAGGATCATCTGATTATGAACGCCTTAGCAATGAACTGTCTAAAGAAGTCTGCAACTGCCATTTTGGGAAAACCCCTGAAGTCATAGCTGACTTGATTAACAAGAACATTCTCATAAACATAATAAAAAAAGAGAAAGTTCTTGTCCCATCTGCTAAAGTATGGAGAACACGAGGCAAAGAGGTCTTTTTTAAACAAAAAGACGGGAGCGCTCGTGGACGTAAAAAACAAGGAGATTCTATTAGGGCGTCTCTACATCAAGATACGATTTATGGTGCCATCATGTATCCCAAAAAGGATAAAGACACACAAAAACCGCTTGTCCAAGATGGTCATTTTGTATATGAGGTAAATAGTGCTCCTAAAATGGTTGCACGTATTGATGTTAAGAAATTAACCAGTATTGATTTGCTTGATAACATCGTGGATTATTCTCTACGCGAGAATATCAAAAAACAGATAGCTATGCGAATGGAAGGAGGCAAGTCCTTTAATGCTGCACGTGACGAGGGACTTTGGTTGTTAGATAGCAATGGAGTTGAAATCAAGAAAGATAAGTATGGCAGAGCCATAAATCCAATTAGACATATTAGATGTTTTGTTAAAGCAGGTCGTGGATTATTAACGTACGACAAGGCTCTTCAACTAAAAGCCCATACCCATGTTAGCCAAAAGAAATTAGTGAATATCCCCGACAGAGAATATAGAAATATTATTTATGTAGTCAACGAAAACAATTGTGTAATGTTTTTGTATTCTGCTATGATTCGTGGGAAATTAAAAAGAACAGCACGTATCCTGAATGCTTTAGAGGTCGCAGAACTAAAAAGAAATAATCCTCATTTGAAGCATTTATCTGATATTGCAAAAGAACCCTACTATCTAAGGATAACAAAGAATAATGACGAATATCAGTATTATGCATCCCTCACACCCGGTATTAGAGTTTTGAAATGGGAAAAGAATTATGAGGAATTGTTTGATATGACTATCGAGGATTTATCCAGGCGATTATTTGTTGTTAAGAATTTTGACAACAAAGGTACAACGGAGCAACCTAAATTTCGGATTCATCTCCAGTCTCATTTAGATGCAGAAGAAAAACTTAAGGATTATTCTCCGCGAGATTTTGATTTCCTAATAGAAGAAGTCGATTTTAAGATTAACGCTTTGGGGGAAATAACATTTATAGAACGCTTATGATTAAGAAAACACTCTACTTTGGTAACCCTACTTACCTAAGCCTACGCCTTGAGCAGTTGGTAATACAATTGCCAGAGGTGGAGAGTAATGATACTGTTACCCCTGAATTTAAGAAGGCTAATGAACGCACCATTCCCATTGAGGATATTGGCGTGGTGGTTCTTGATAACAAACGTATTACCATCACTTCTGGTGCAATGGAAGCCCTTTTAGAGAACAACTGTGCAGTTATAACGTGTAACGGCAATAGTCTGCCTCATGGGTTGTTGCTGCCATTAGAAGGGAATACGCTGCAGCAAGAGCGTTTCCAGAGTCAGATAACGGCCTCCCTTCCTTTGCGAAAAAATCTCTGGGCACAGACGGTGAGGCAGAAGATTCTAAATCAGGAACGTGTGCTACACCATTATACTATTGGTACGAAAACAGATAACATGAAGGTTTGGGCCAGTAAGGTGCGTAGTGGCGACCCGACCAATCTGGAGGCTCGTGCTGCGGCTTATTATTGGAAGAATGTCTTTCCTAATATTCCTGACTTTATTAGGGATCGTAATGGTATTCCACCTAACAACCTGCTTAATTACGGATATGCAATATTGCGTGCCGTAGTGGCTCGTAGCCTTGTAATTAGCGGTCTGTTGCCTACATTCGGCATTCACCATAAGAATCGTTATAATGCCTATTGTTTGGCAGATGATATTATGGAGCCTTATCGCCCATATGTGGACGAGTTAGTGATAAAGATAATGGAGCAGCTTTATGATATAGATGAACTGACACGTGAATTGAAAGCACAACTCTTGCAAGTTCCAGTCCTTGATGTTGTAATAGACGGCAAACGCAGTCCGCTGATGGTAGCCGTAGGCCAAACCACAGCCTCTCTTGCAAGGTGCTATAAGGGAGAGGCACGTAACATTTCATATCCTTCTATGCAATGAATAACTCTTTAGCTCGCTTAAGCGAATATCGCATTATGTGGATTCTTGTTTTCTTTGACCTTCCCACCCAAACCAAGAAAGATAAGAAAGCGTATCAGGAGTTTCGTGACCATCTAAAGCGTGATGGCTTTACTATGTTCCAGTTTTCTATCTACATACGCCATTGTGCTAGTCGCGAAAATATGGATGTACACATTCGGCGCGTATATAGTTATTTGCCGGAGTATGGGAAAGTGGGGGTGTTGTATATTACCGATAAACAGTTCGGAGAAATGCAAGTATTTTATGGCAAGAAGGTGGAGAAACCTAAGCCTGTGGCTATTCAGTTAGAGCTTTTCTGAGCGCATATGCATAGAAACAGAAAATCCCGCCTTGTGAGCGGGATTCTCTTTATCATAACACAACTTTTCTTTTTGTGAATATAATACATATCATGCTATTTATCAGCAACTTACAACAAGTATGTTGTTTATGATATGTCGTAGATACGAAAATGTCAGCTATTCACAACAAGTATGCCGCAACACTTCATGCCGGATTCGTTGTTTATGATATGTCGTAGATACGAAAATGTCAGCTATTCACAACAACGCGCCTTTGTCAGCAGATAGATGTCAAGTTGTTTATGATATGTCGTAGATACGAAAATGTCAGCTATTCACAACGGATGTTGCTGAAGCTCAGATTAATTTGGCGTTGTTTATGATATGTCGTAGATACGAAAATGTCAGCTATTCACAACCAACAGCGAGAAGATGCGCGGCCACCTTGGGTTGTTTATGATATGTCGTAGATACGAAAATGTCAGCTATTCACAACCGCAAGCCTCTCGTGGACCACCGAGCAGGAGTTGTTTATGATATGTCGTAGATACGAAAATGTCAGCTATTCACAACGGAGTCTTTATTATTCCCCAAGAGCGACAGTTGTTTATGATATGTCGTAGATACGAAAATGTCAGCTATTCACAACTATGGACGACAAGCACAACTTGACACCCGAGTTGTTTATGATATGTCGTAGATACGAAAATGTCAGCTATTCACAACTGGTCGTTGCTGGCAGTGCCGGATGGAAAGTTGTTTATGATATGTCGTAGATACGAAAATGTCAGCTATTCACAACAGCCGCCATTTTTTTATTCGATTATTAACAGTTGTTTATGATATGTCGTAGATACGAAAATGTCAGCTATTCACAACGTGTTTTGCCGCCTACGATACCTTTGAGGGGTTGTTTATGATATGTCGTAGATACGAAAATGTCAGCTATTCACAACGAGCAACGGCTCAACCGCTAACCCAGCGACGTTGTTTATGATATGTCGTAGATACGAAAATGTCAGCTATTCACAACGATGGAACTCGGACTGCGTGAAGACACTGCGTTGTTTATGATATGTCGTAGATACGAAAATGTCAGCTATTCACAACTGAAGGCCTTATATGAATACAAGCCTACGGTTGTTTATGATATGTCGTAGATACGAAAATGTCAGCTATTCACAACTGTATATGTTCTCGGGTGTAACGTCCGACCGTTGTTTATGATATGTCGTAGATACGAAAATGTCAGCTATTCACAACTTCCGAAGTTGTATCACCTTCTGACGTTGGGTTGTTTATGATATGTCGTAGATACGAAAATGTCAGCTATTCACAACTGCAGGGTTGTATTCAGCCATGAATGGTAAGTTGTTTATGATATGTCGTAGATACGAAAATGTCAGCTATTCACAACTAACTTGCCCTCGAGTATCATCTGATTAATGTTGTTTATGATATGTCGTAGATACGAAAATGTCAGATTGTCAAAGAACGACAGGAGTTTCGAATCATCTTTATTCCTTTGCAAAAATAGTAATTATATCCTTTCCGACAAAATAAATCCGTAAATTCTTTAATCATGTCAAATAAATGGTCATTTGTTATGTGATGATGAAATAAGATGATATACAACAGAAATAAGGACTACAGAAGGCAAGACCAGTTGTGGTTTGATGATTCCAGGTGACGCGGGGATAGGTCCATGACACATATTATTGTATATTTGTTGTCAGAAAGAATAGGGAAGAATGGTAAAAAGTATGAAGGTTGATTACCAATCGTTTGCACGCAGAATACTCCTTGGATTTAGGCTTCAAACTCCTCGAATTCCGCCTCCAAACTCACCCTATGTAACCTTTGCTTTGTTCCCCCTATCGGAACAAGTTGTTGAGATAGGGGGAACAACTCATTGAGATAGTCTCAATACCCCCTAAGAGATAATCTCAATGAGCTGTGGAGATAGTCTGAATAACTCATGGAGACTATCTGAATGAGGGAAAGGTGACTATAGCCGAATTTCCCAGCTTATTTGTGAGCAAGAAATGGCTTAAATAAATATTTTTTCTAAGTTGTTTATTCCGAATGATATTCGGATAAACTTCCAAGAAGCGAAGGACAAACTTCCAAGAAGAAAGGGACAAACTTCCAAGAAGCAAAGAATGAGACTTTCTTAGACAGGAAGTAGGACTCTTAACAGGAAAAGAGCCAATACTTATGTGTTCTGTGCAATAATCATGTCGTTTCTACGTTATTATAAATAAACAAAGATGGACCTGGGATGGCAGAACAAGAGAAATGGAAGTGGCAAGAGCCTGGAACGGCATGGAAAGGTGTTGGACTGTATCACGTCACGCTGACAATAACTGACCGTAGACCTTTGCTTGGGCGCCTTGAATTCGCTGACAATGACCCAGACAAGGCTAAGGTAAGGCGAACGGCGCTGGGAAATGCTATAGTTAATTGCCTGCTGAGCATTCCGTGCCACCATCCTGAGGTGCAGGTGTTGCATTTTTGCCTTATGCCTGATCATTTACATGCGGTTTTGTACGTTAGGCACACTATGCCCACGGGTGTCAAGGGTGTGGTGAGAGGATTCTGGCAGGCTGCGAAGAAACTGGGAAGGGCTTCTTTGATTATTCCTCCGAATGATATTCGGAGAAACTACCAAGAAGGGACACGTGACTGCCAAGAGGGAGCACATAACTACCAAGAAAAGATGGGAGGTTTGCAAGAGGAAACGGCTCGCTTAGAGGCTTTCTCTGCAGGGCTGCGTGAGCAGATGGGTGATGATGCCTACTACCAGCTTCAGCCGGTCTTTACGGAGATGCCTTTTATCCGCCCGATGGGACATCGGACGCAACTGCCCAACACAATACGTTATATTGATATGAATCCACAACGACTGGCTACCAAACGTCTGAAGCCTGGTTTCTTCCGAGTGCAAAGAGGAATAATGATTGGCGGACGCAGTTATGACGGTGTGGGGAACACAACACTACTGATGGCAGAGGCATTTGCAGCGGTACATGTACGAAGCATGATGGTGAAAGCTGCCGAACAAGGTGATGTAGAGCCTCTGCGTAATTACAAGAATTCTTGCGTGTTAGCAGCTCGCAAGGGAACGGTAATGGTATCACCATTCATCTCGTCTGATGAGAAACAGGTGATGCAGGTGTTGCTTCAGGAACAACTTCCATTTATCTGTCTTACTGATAATGGATTTCGTGATTATTACAAACCCTCCGATGTCCTCTTTGATGCTTGTGCCGCAGGGCGTGTGCTGATACTAAGTCCATGGTCGTATGATGCAGGTAAACGGCACATCAGTCGTGCAGAATGCATGGCGCTCAATAATATGGCAGAAGATATATGTAATCAGCAATAAATAAAAAAATAAGGTCCTGACGTAATGCCAAG
>Ga0265299_10005719_pt1 | contig 11487 bp, 8 predicted proteins | sample AusTroGonzalo_MG_4_FD_193485 | JGI IMG/M metagenome (GOLD analysis project Ga0265299, IMG submission 193485) | Bovine rumen microbial communities from tropical cattle in Woodstock, Queensland, Australia - Gonzalo_02 | ecosystem: Host-associated > Mammals > Digestive system > Stomach > Rumen ...
CCCCCCAAACCATCATGCGTTTGATGACTCCTTCTGCCTGTAAGCCTGTATAACAGCCTGCAATGACGGCATCCACATCGGCTTTTTCATTCCAGAACTGCTCCAGGATAATTTCATTCTGAGGTTTGATCTCCAAAAAATCTGTGCAGGAAGAGAGACCGCAGATTGCGCTGAAGGCGCATACTATATAATAATGTATTCTTTTCATATTCGTATCTTTTTAGAACTCAACAGTGATACCTAAAGTGTAAGAACGCGAGCGTGGAGTCTGTGCGCTGTCGATAGCGGGAGAGTAACCGCCGCTTGAGATGTCCGGGTCAACACCAGAGTATTTCGTGAGGACAAATGGGTTGTTGGCACTCAAATACAGACTGATACGGTTGACACCAAGTGCCTGTGCGTATTTCCTACGGATGTTGTAGTTCAATTGTGCATAACCCATACGCAGATAAGAACCGTCTTCTACAAAGCGGTCGCTAATCAGCGTGTTATAGTTTGAGTTGCTGCCGTACATGGCACGTGGGATTGACGTAATGTCGCCTTCCTTACGCCAGCGGTAGTTCACGGCCTGACTCTGATTGTCGTTACCAGTCATGGCTTCGGCGTGCAGACGGGCCCTGTTGATAATCTTATTGCCAAAACGGTAGGTGAACTGGGTGCTCAGACGCCAGTCGCCATACGTGAAGGAGAATCCAAAGCCACCCGTTAATTTCGGCAGTGAAGAACCGAGATAGACGATGTCGAGTGCGTTGATTTGACCGTCATGGTTGACATCCTCATAGATTGCATCACCACCGTTGAAACGGTAGTTTCGGCCCGTGGCATCGTTGGTGTAGTTGAACATCATGCGGACGGGGTCACCCTTACCGTCAACGATAAGGTTTCCGTCGGCACCGATGGCAACAGGTGCCGTTTTCCCTTCTGCGAGGAATTGGGTGCGCTCTTCGGGTGTCATGCGTTTAAAGGTAGAATAGTTGTATTGATAAACACCTTTGTAGCGGAATCCATAGATGGCTCCTAATGGGTTGTGTAACTGTACACGCTGTAGGGTTTCATCGTTCGAGAAACCAAAGACGGTGTTGTAATTGTCCAGTGTCAGTTCGTCCAATTCCAGCAACTCGTTGCGGTTGTTACCGAAGTTGGCGTTCACATCTACCCAGAACTTCTTACCGACGGTAATGACGCGATTGGAACTGATATGGAACTCCCAACCGGTATTACGCATTTTTCCTTGATTTTTATAGGCTACATTCTCATATCCTGTGTTGGAGGGAATACGGTAGTTAGACAACAGCATGTCTTTTGTCGTCTGTGAGTAACCTTCGATGGTTACAGTCAGACGGTCGTTGAAGAAGCCTAAGTCAATACCGCCATTCCAACTTTCGGTGATTTGCCATTTCATGTCGGTTAGGCGAATGTTGTTCGGCTTCATAGCCTGCATGTCGATGTATCTGTCCGTAGATCCATACTTCGAGGTGTAGAGGTAGTCCTGACCAGGCTGCTGACCCGAACGGCCCCAACTGGGACGGATGGCGAACATGGACAGCCATTTGCGGGTTGGCTCCATCCAAGGCTCATCACTGATGATCCATTTCAAGGAGAGTGAGGGGAAATATCCCCAGCGACTGCTCGGGCCGAATTTTGTGGTACCGTCAGCACGCAGAGAACCGTCGATGATATAACGTCCCTTATAGGCATAGTGTGCTGATGCCGTAAAGTACATAGAGCGATGCTGACTGAAGTTAGAACTCAGGTTGGTAATCAAACCACCGCCTTGAGTCGTGGTAATACCTGTAGGAACACCCTTCTTGTCTTCTGACTGACTGGTGGAAGTACCACTGTTCAATTCAAAACGTCCTAACATCATAAAAGAGTGATCCTTGTTTTTGAAGGACGGAATCAAAGTCAGCGTCTGCTTGGTATTAAAGGATACGCTCTTTGAAGAACTATCGGAGGTCGTGTTGACACCCTGATCCCAGGAAACAGATTTCAGTTCCTGCGGATAGTATCTGTTCGAGTAACCGTTGTTGATATTCAGATAGACCTGACCACGCCAGTTCAACTGCCAGTGGTCGTCATCCATGCCGAGCAACTGATACTGGATAATCAGTTCTGGTTGCATGTCGTAGGTACTCTGTTGATTTTTGGCCAAATGTGCACTGGCTACGGGGTTAACGTAGGTCTTCTGGTCGTTGTTGAAAACAGAACTACCGCTTTGCAGCATTGTATAATAAGAAGAGGTGTTCTCTCCCGTCACAGGATCCTGTTCGTAGATACTCATATTTGGCATCTTCTTCATAGCAATATCAAGCAGTCCATCGGTGTTACGATCGTTCTTGGTATAGGTCATGGCAAAGTTGGTGCTGACGCGGATACGCTCACTGACATTATAGTCAAGAGCCACGCGGGTGGAGAAACGCTGTAGTTTCTGCTCAATCATCGTACCCGTCTCGTGGTCGTAACCGGCACCGATGCGGAAGAGGGCTTTTTCACCACCACCGCTCACAGTAACATAGTGGTTTTGACGGAGACCCCATTGAGTGACTGCATCGCGCCAGTCAGTATTGTTGTTGTACTGTTCGTATTCTGAGAACGACGGGTCGTAGTTCAGTTCAGGAATATCTGCGGCAGCATCGCTCTGCTCTGGATTGAAGTACGACTCCTTCAAGAGCATCGTATAGTCGTCACCATTTAGCAGGTTGTAACCCTTTGGCTGATAAGTACCAGTCAGTTTCAGGGAATATTGGAGTCTAGGTTTACCTCTGGCACCACGCTTGGTTGTCAACTCGATGACACCATTGCCACCTTGCGAACCGTAGATGGCCGTAGCAGCGGCGTCTTTCAGTACGCGGATGTCTGAGATGTCTTCCGGGTTGATATTCAACAACTCGGCGAACTTTTCATTGTTGGCGTTTGCTATATCAAAATTCTGAAGGCTGACTTGTCTCACATTACCATCCACAACAATCAATGGGTTGGCGTCAGTCAGTGTGGAGAGGGAGGAGGCACCACGCAGACGCATGGTAGAACCAGAACCCAGGTCACCGGAATTACCGATGATGTCAAGTCCGGCGATACGTCCCTGCATGGCTTCGTCGATAGACATGAACGACATACCTTCCACTTCCTTCATCGAGAAATTCTGGGTAGCATTGGCTACCTCTCGTTGCGGGATGGGCAGACCGTTACCCGTGACGCGCCTTTTCGACTGGATGGTCACGGGGGCAATCGTGGTGTTATCGGTCATCACAATCTTAAAGTTTGTCTTGTTGATAGGCTGTGTGACAGTCTTCATACCTACATAACTAAACCGGATCTTGTCCTTCGGGTTTCTAACCTTCATCGTGAAGTTACCGTTCAGGTCGGTGACGGCCGACTCGATGATACGTCCGTTGCCGTCAATCTCGCAGACAGTGGCACCCATCAGTGGCCCCATCTCATCGCTTACGTTACCGTGAACAGACGTGATTTCTTGTGCCTGTGCGCTGATGACTGTGACTGCCATCAGTGCCAATAACATTATATATCTTTTAAAAGCAATCATACTACTTTCTCCTTACTTTATTAAGTTTGCTCTTCCAAGGTGTCATCTCTTCGGCGAGAAGAACACCGTCTATCTGATGGACGACAGCATCAGATGCCTGATAAGTCGTGGCGGCATTACCTGTACCTTTATACCAATACTCACGGCAAATGCGATTGTAGAGCCCCTCGGTCTTCACGACATTGTGCTTTTTGCCAAGCACGTCTTGTACCCACATCTGGCCACCCTCATGATTGACGGTGAGAGGATAGAAACGGCTCGTCTCCGGGTTACGTCTCATCGTCTCGTAGTCGTTTTGATATCTTGGTATTTTCCTAACAATCTCACCATCTCTTTCTTCATCGTATATCTCAGGGGCCATATTAATGGCAATGGAATGATCCTGTATGTGGTAGCGGATGAAGTCGACAATAATGTTCTTGATGAGAGCCTGGGCTTCCTTGGCTTCTTCTTCAGTGCCTTGATAGGTTGAGTCGTTATAAGCATCATAGTCATCCCATGTGGGCAGCAAACCGTCATCAATCAGTTTCCTGATGGATTCGTTAGTAGGCACATAGACAGTGTAATTATAATTGTCAAACAGGGACAGGTTCATATTGCCTTGTTTGTTAAGACCTGCATTCCTACTTCCTGATTTAGTCTTTAAAAGATCTGAACCCTCCAAGAGGTTTAGGAATTCCGAAAACTCTGGCCTTTCCTGTAGGGTCATATAGACAGATTTTTCAGTTGCTATTGGCGCCTGCTCATTTAAAATATAAGACTTACCATTTGTTTTCGTATAAATATCATCTTTGTTAACGGGCAATATTTTTTTGTTGTGATCTGTCTGCCAACCACCGGCAAAAGCCAGCCTACCGTCTGGGGACTTGGTGACTCGGAGGAGAGTACCGCCCTTTGACTTATAGAATTCGTGACCATCCTCAATGTCGCCGACAATGATCAACTGATCCATCAGTCGAGACAGACAATCGATGATCACGTCAGAAGTCACATTGTCCTGAATGATGTCACCCAAGGTGATGTTGCCGTCTTCATCAATCGTACATTGGTAACGACGGGCTTGGACTTTCTGAGTCATAGTCTTTTTCTCGTCGTAGTAAAATTCAAGGACTGTTGGAGATGATACATTTTCTGTATTATAACTGGCAAAATCGAGATACTGTAGCATAGCATTGTTCGAAGGCAAAATCAGGCTATACCTTGACTGCATAGAAAGCAGATAAGGCAGGAAGTTTAACTTAGCACTACCTCCAAGTGAGGCTGCAGAAATTGCCCAATAAATCACATTCATGGTGGATGGATGGAATAATGCAGGATTTACTACAGAAGCAAACTCTGCCGGGGTGAAGACGCGGTTTGTCATATAAACCACACCGTTACAGCCCATAAAACAAGAATCGACATCTGACATCTTAACACCCATCTCTTCCTTGGCATCATTCAGTATTCTGTCGAATTTCGAAGGGATGGCCTCCGTGAATACGGGCAGCATGTTGACGTTGATGAGTTTAGCCATTGTGGTTTCGGGGATGCTGTCTATGACGCCATATTCTTCCTTAAGCGCCTTGCCTTCATTATTCCACCAGTTCTCCAGGGCTTCGTTTGTGGGAACAAACATAGCACCTGCATCATAACTCAGAGAGTTTCCCGTCGTGTTGTTGATATATTGATTCCATCCTGGATCGAATCTCAGCATGACATTTACCGCTTTGCCATCTGGTGTAGAAACATTCGAACCACCAGAAGACTGGCTGCTATAGTAGCGGAGTGTATAGACGGAGTCCTGATTGTTGTAAAGTCGATTGTACTCCCTGGTGCCGGCTGCATTATAATAAGGAGCACTGAACCTGTCGAGTAACTGTGACCAACGGGACATGTTCGGATGTTGGCGGATAATCTCTGCCATATTGGGAGACGATTCAAACACGCCGTCTACTTTTTGGATATAACCATTTTTACAGGTGATGTCACGCTCCACGACTTTCTTGCCATTTACCCATGCTTCGTTGATGTCGTTGGCCTGGTGATTCGTCAGAATGTCAAGGTCTGAAGACGTCATCTTGTTGATTTTCATGAAAACGGGTAGGAAATGAATCATTGGTGCGGTAGTGGCATCCTTCAAAATGGGAATGCTCTTGCCCCTGTCCTTGAACTTGGCCCAGACCTCAGTATTCGGCATCTGACTGGGTTTCAGAATCTGCACGGAGTCGTAGATGCTGGTGGCCGTCTCACGGCGCATGGTGCGCCCCTCTTCTGGAGAGTTGTCATCACCTTGCGGTCTGCCATTTGACATCAACTCGATCAGATAGGCATTGTTGATCATTGAGTTGTTGAGCAGAAGTTTTTTCTGCGACAAGGATAGTTGTTCGTAACGGTTTACACCCCATGGGTTTTTGGTAAACCATTCCCTGAACGCTGAGTCGTTGGCGACAAACAAGGTCTTTGAACCTGTGTGGCTGAGAACCTCTTGTTGTCCCAAGTCGTCAATCAACTTTAGCATCGTGGTGTAGTTGCCATCTTCCTCCAGACGCTCATAAATAGAGTTTCCCAGCCATTCTGGTTGTCCAGTAAGCACAAAGTCATCCTTACAACCTTGAAAAACTGAGGCACCCATCAGCAGTCCGCAGGCGGCAATGAGCCACTGACGCCATTGTTTTGCGATTTGTCTCTGTTCCATAATTTTTTGTTACTTTATTTTTGTTGGTTATTGTTTGTTTCGTTATGGCGTTTTGATTCGTTGCGGATGCAAATTTACTTAATATTTTCTAATAAGAAATCTTGATTTATAACAAATTTTATAATAGATACATTTTGCAAAGTTTATGTAACATCTAAAAACGTCTTTTTTATAAAAAAAACTTGAATCAAGTGAAATGATAATAAAAAAATGAAGCCAAGGCTCAATTAAGCCAAGGCTTCATTTTATATGAAAAATGCTATCTTTGGTTGAATAAAAACCTTTGTTTTAAAAGGCAGAAGCCTTTAATCTCAGGCCTGCCATTTCGTCAATTCCGAACATGATGTTCATATTCTGTACGGCTTGGCCTACTGCTCCTTTCAGCAGGTTATCAATACAGGAGGTGACGAGCAGTTTCTCGCCATATTTCTCTACATGTACCAGGGCCTTGTTTGTGTTAACCACTTGTTTCAAGTCGAGTGACTTATCGCTGTAGTGAGTAAAGGCAGCGTTTTTGTAAAACTCCTTGTAGGCTTCAATAATATCCTCCACGGGAGCCTTGGTCTTGATGACTGCCGTACAGAAGATGCCACGGGCGAAGTCCCCACGATAGGGAATGAAGTCAATATCAGCGTCGAGATACCCCTGCACCTGTTTCAGACTCTGGCGAATCTCTGCGATGTGCTGGTGCTGGAAGGGCTTGTAAATGCTCAAGTTATTGTTGCGCCACGAGAAATGGGTGGTGGCACCAGGCTTCTGGCCTGCTCCCGTAGAGCCTGTGATGGCATTGACGGCAACATCTTCCTTCAGCAGGTTCAGGTTGGCGGCAGGCAGTAAAGCCACCTGGATACAGGTTGCAAAACAGCCTGGATTGGCTATGTGCTGGGCTGCCGCAATCTCCATCTTGTTGATTTCTGGTAAGCCATACACGTAGTCGTGGTCGCCTTTGATGCGGAAATCTTGTGCCAGATCGATAATTTTAACGTTCGCAGGGATGGTGTGTTCCTTGAGGAAAGCCTCGCTTTTGCCATGTCCGAAGCAGAAGAACACAACATCTACATCCTCAAAGGGCATTTCGTCAGTAAACTTCAGATCCGTCTCGCCAATGAGACCTTCATGGACATCCGAAACCAGATTACCTGCGTTGCTCTCTGAGTTGGCAAAGACAATCTTTGCCTCAGGATGGTTCAACAGCAGACGGATAAGTTCGCCTCCCGTATAGCCTGCTGCGCCTAATATACCTACTTTTATCATCTTGAGAATCTGTATAATCTGTGGTCTATCTTTTTTCGTCCTTATGGATGCCGTAATAGACGCGGAGTGGGGTGCTCGATACCTTGATGAAGCCTTTGGCCTCGTCAGCCGTCCAACCCGTCTGGGTCTCGCCATATTCGCCAAGTTTACTCTTCGTCAGGTCGTTGGCAGAATCAATACCTACGGTTTCAAAGCCATAGGGGCGGAGTTTCAGGATAGCCGTACCTGTCACATTGCGCTGTGAGGATGTCAGCATAGCCTCAATATCAGGCATCACGGGCTCCAGATACTGACTCTCATGCAGGAACATACCGTACCAATTGGCCACTTGGTCTTTCCAGTACTGTTGCCATTTGCTCAGCGTCGACTTCTCCAGCAGGCGATGCGCCTCAATAATCAGTTTCGGAGCAGCAGCCTCGAAACCTACACGGCCCTTGATACCGATGATGGTATCGCCCACGTTGGCATCACGTCCGATAGCGTACGAGGCACCAATCTCCTCAATCTTCTGGATAGCCTTGATTCTGTCATCAAAGTGCTCGCCATTCACGCCAACGATCTCACCTTTCTCAAACTGGATCTTCAGCAGTGATTCCTGCTCTTTGGCTGTAACGTGCTTCAGATAGGCATCCTCAGGCAGTCCCTGTGTGGGGTCGAGCAACTCGCCGCCACAGATACTGGTACCCCAGATCCCTACATTATAACTATACTTCAGTTTGGTGAAGTCTGCGAAGAAACCGTGATCATTCAGGTAATCGACTTCCTCCTTGCGGGTCAGTTTCTTATCACGAGTCAAGGTGATGATCTCCACACCAGGAGCCATCACGAGGAAGGTCATGTCGAATCGGATCTGGTCGTTGCCGGCTCCCGTACTTCCGTGGGCGATGGCGTCTGCACCTATCTCTTTCGCGTAACGCGCGATAGCGATAGCCTGGAAGATACGCTCTGACGACACAGAGATGGGGTAGCAATTGTTACGTAGCACATTGCCGAAAATCATGTATTTCAGCGATTTCGCATAATACTCCTGTGTCACGTCGAGAGTGACATATTGTACAGCGCCCAGTTTATAGGCGTTCTCCTCGTTCTTCTTCAACTGTTCCTCACTGAAACCGCCAGTATTAGCACAGGCAGCATACACATCCCAGCCGTCCTGAGTCAGTTTCATCACAGTGTAACTGGTGTCAAGCCCACCAGAAAAGGCTACTACAACTTTCTTGTTTGCCATATCTTTCTTACCTTATTATTATACCTTATTATTTATTATTCCTCTTTCCCGTCAATCTGGCGGATACGTTCTAACACTTCGTCAGGTATCTTGGCGGGCAGATGCTCTGTGGGGTCGTATAGCATTGCTGTGCAAATACAGTATTTGCGTCCCGTCCGATGTAGCACGTCCACATTGCAACAGCCTTCGCAACCTTTCCAGAAAGCCTCGTCTTCCGTCAGGTCGGCAAAGGTTACGGGTTGGTAACCCAAGGCTGTGTTCATTGCCATCACAGCAGCACCACTTGTCAAAGAAAAAATCTTGGCGTGGGGCCAACGGGTACGGGCCAGCGAGAAGGTCATATCCTTGATACGTTTAGCCACATGATGTCCACGGTAGTCAGGGTGAACAATCAGACCCGAGGTGGTCACATATTGTTGGTTCTCCCAAGTCTCGATATAACTGAATCCTGCAAACTGCCCGTCTTTGGTCAGGGCAATCACGGCTTTAGCTTCCTGCATCTTCTTGGCCAGGTACTCATGTGTTCGTTTGGCAATACCTGTACCACGCACTTTGGCAGCGTCTGCAATCGTCTCTAAGATAGTGTCGACGTATTTCTCGTGCTCTGGCCCTGCCACAAGAACTTCAATTTCTATTTCCTGTTCCATTGATATCTCAGTTGTCAATTAATTCTGTGTAAATCAGTATAATATATGGCCTATCTCATGCTTGGAACAACATCGCTGAGGGCTTCTGACACATCTTGATGCCTGACCCCCTCTTTGATAACAATAAATATGGTGTCGTCGCCAGCGATGGTGCCGATAATCTCAGGGATGTCGCTGTTGTCGATGTTCCAGGCGATGGAACTGGCATAACCCGGACGGGTTTTGATGACACCCATGTTGCCCGAGAAATTGATGCTGACAAAGCCTGGCACCTTCAGCATCTCACGGATGCTGTTAGGGGTGCTCACTCGTTTATACATGGTTTCGTTGGGCAGCACATACACGTAGTTGCCACTCATCGAGGCGGCCTTGGCTACCTTCAACTGCTTCAGATCGCGACTCAATGTGGCCTGCGTCAGTTTAAAACCTTCTTTCTGCAGGGCCGCTAACAGTTCATCCTGGCTACCCAACTGCTGGCTCGAAATGATGAGCCGGAGTGCCTCTAATCGGCTGTTCTTTACTTTCATGTTGGTATATTTATACAAAAACCGGCTGCAAAATTACATATTATTTTGCAACCGGCCAAATATTTCTGCATATTTTTGCAGATAATCTTGTGCGCCCCCCTGATGTGTTACTTCTTCATGTCAAAGCCGACGCGTACACCTTCGTATTGCTTGCTCAGTTCTCCAATGGTCTGAAGATCGGTTCTGCCGCTCAGGGCTGCCATCGTCTGCAGGACATTCAACAACTTCTTGCCCTCGAAAAGGATGGATATACCGTTCAGTTCCCTCTTGGCATAGCAGTTGATGGAGAGCAACAGACCCTTCAGTTTAATCTGCTGGTCAGCCTCGTTGAAAGTGTAGGTGCCACTGAAATTCGTACCTGCGATCTTTGAGGAGAAGGTGCCGTCCTGGTTAAAGGTAATATAGGTGTTGCTCGAAGAGATGCCTACCTGCTGATAGTAGGGCGCAACCTTCTCTTCAATCTGAGCGGCAGCCACCTCGCCACCAGCCTTTGCCAACAGGTTCTTACTTGTAAAGGCACAGCCAGGACCGTCGTACCTCCATGTGCCGATAAGATTCTGTGCACTGACCTTGTCGAGACCAATCACACTGGTGATGGCATTCACAACGCCTGTTCCGTTTGTCATAGCACCCAGTACCTGATTCATGTTGCCACAACTGGTCATCAGCAAACAGATGCCTGCGACCATTCCAATCATAATCTTTTTCGTCTTCATTTTGTCTTCAGTTAATCAAAAACGCTGCGAAGTTACGCATTTTTCCGCCAACAACCATCGTTTTATCAGAAATTAACTTAGAACTTTGCACAAAATTACAATTGCAGGCTGGTATTGGCTATTTCGTCATTTTCATCACATCGTCTAAAGTAAAGGTACCAGAGAAGATCATCACCGTTGCGCTGTCATCCTCGTCCATTAACATGACAACAACGGATTGTTGCTTGCCTACGCAGTGGTAGATATCTGCCTTGTTGCCATCTTCTCTGATCTGCATCAGCACTTCGTACTTGTCTCGCGAAAGGATTTGCTTAACGTCATTCTTTAATTTCTCACGTGCCGTCTTTTCTTCTGAACTGATAATCTGTATGCCTGTCAGTTTGCTGGCCAGGCTTTTCATATTGACACCAGGTACTGAGGGCGTTGCTGTTTTGCTGGCCATTCCCAACATGTATTTGGAAATGTACACGTATGACACATTCTTCATGTCAGCATATTTCTCAAACGCCTTGACTTGGGCGTTGACGGTGAGGCTTGCCATTGCCACTATGATGCAAAGCAGTGTTCTTATAATTCTCTGTTTCATGTTATTTCAATGCATTTAGTTGTTTGTTTAATGTGTTCTCGGCCTTTTCGCTCAGGGCTTTTGCCTTTTCCAGATGTCCCATACCTTTGTTCAGGTTGGCAGCCAGCAGGTTCAAGGCGCGTTCAGCCTCCAGTTGTGCCAGCATTGGGTCTTGATAGGTGTCCTGTTCAGCAAGATTGACAACAGGCTCGTCCTGTCGCAGATAGTGATATCCCATTCCAAAGACGAGGGCGATGCTGGCAGCAATAGCCGTATAGCGCAGGGATCTGGGCAGCAGACGACGGCGCTGAGCCTTCTGTCTCGTTTCC
>Ga0265299_10005720_pt1 | contig 11486 bp, 7 predicted proteins | sample AusTroGonzalo_MG_4_FD_193485 | JGI IMG/M metagenome (GOLD analysis project Ga0265299, IMG submission 193485) | Bovine rumen microbial communities from tropical cattle in Woodstock, Queensland, Australia - Gonzalo_02 | ecosystem: Host-associated > Mammals > Digestive system > Stomach > Rumen ...
TAGGAGCGTTCATCATTATCGGCACATCATCTGTGGACGCGCGTCTAGAGCTGTTCTCGGAGATGATCGTCTTCTCCACATATGCAGTGATGGTGCTGAACGGATTCCGCACATTGGTGCAGATATTCAACGTTTTCCCACGCGCCCAGGCATCTCTGGAGCGTATATTCGAGGTATTGGACACAGAGCCCACGGTAGTATCGGGAAAAGAGAAGGAAGGCGACTGTTCCGGTTCCATCTCGTTCAAGAATGTATCGTTCCGCTACACCGAGTCCCCGATCGACATACTGAGCGGCATCTCGTTCGATGTACATCCCGGCGAGACCGTGGCGATCATCGGTGCCACTGGATGCGGAAAGACCAGTCTGGTGAACCTCATCCCGAGATTCTATGACGCTATCGAGGGTACGGTGATGATAGATGGCCTGAATGTGAAGGAATACGATCTGGATTCCCTGAGGTCGAAGATTGGTTTCGTGTCTCAAAGATCCACCATACTATCTGGAGACGTCAGAGATAATGTCAACTACGGTCTCGGTTCACAGAGTAGGAATGACGAAGATGTATGGGCTGCTTTGGAGGTTGCATGCATCGATGAATTCGTAAGGTCCGAGGGCGGTCTCGATATCAACCTCTCCGAAGAGGGCAGGAATATCTCGGGAGGTCAGAAGCAGAGGATATCCATCGCAAGAGCCGTCTGCAAGAATCCTGAGATCTACGTCTTCGATGATTGCTTCTCAGCCATAGACTTCCGTACAGATCGCGAGGTCCGTAGGAGATTGAAGGCCCGCACAAAGGATTCCACCGTGATCCTGGTGACGCAGAGGATAGGGACTGCCAGAGGTGCGGACAGGATAATGGTCATGGACGAAGGGACGATCGTCGACCAAGGAACCCACACCGAACTGCTTGGCAGATGCAAGCTATACAGGGAGATCGCCGAATCCCAGAGGACGGGTGATGAGCTATGAGCGGACATACCCCGAGGATGCATGGCGAATACTACCAGGGAGCTATGCTCAAGGAGCCTCCCAAATCCAGGAAGAGTGCCTGGCGCACAATATTCAACTATCTTTACCGCTACAGGGTCCTGTTCTTACTTGCGGTTGTAATGATCGCTGTAGAATCGATCCTGACCTCCATAGTCCCGGATTTCATCGGTAAGATAACCGATCTGATTTCTGATGGCCTGTACAGCGGAGACATAGACTTAGACGCGATCACGTACAACGGATTGATTGGTCTGGTGCTTTACGCCATTGCTACCCTTGCGATGTATCTGCGCCAGTATTGGATGTCCGGAATCTCCCAGAACGTCGCGCGCAAGATGAGATCGGACCTGCAGGCCAAGTTGGACCGTCTCCCCATGGGATTCTTCGATAACTGCAGGAAAGGGGATGTCATGAGCAGATTCATCAATGACACCGATACCGTCGGCAGTGCACTCGCGAGAGGTCTGCCGATCTTCACCCATGGAATATTGGTGTTCGTGATCCTGCTGATCATAATGCTGGTCATGAACCTCACGCTAGCTGTCGTCGCCATCGTTTCGGCATGCACAGGCATGGCAGTGGCCGCGATAGTGATGAAGCGTACGCAGAAGTACTACCGCAACCAGCAGAAGAACATCGGAAGGATGTACGGTCTGATTTCCGAGTTATACACTACACACGACGTCGTACTGGCGTATTCCGCTACCGATATGAACAAGGAGAAGTTCGATGGGATCAACGAGGAGCTCCGTGTCAGCGGATTCCGTTCCGAGGTCACCATGGGATTGCTCCCGGCCATCATGAAGTTCTTCGGAAACATAGGATACGTGGCGGTCTGCTTAGTCGGTTCCATAATGGTCATTGAGGGACAGATCACCATCGGAATGGTCGTGGCGTTCATCCTCTATGTCAAGCTGTTCTCAGGACCTTTGGACATGATCTCGCACTCCCTTGGAAGCATCCAGGCTGCAGGCGCAGGAGCGGAGAGGATAGCCGATTTCCTATCTCTGGGAGAGATGTCCTTGGATGTCGAATCAGATGAGGAGAAGGAGGTTGTCGGCAAGGTGGAGTTCAGGGACGTCCACTTCGGATACAACGAGAACGAGGAGACCATCAAGGGATTCTCAGTCGTAGTGGAACCCGGTCAGAAGGTGGCAATCGTCGGCGCGACCGGTGCTGGAAAGACCACCACCGTGAACCTACTGATGAGATTCTACGAAGTCAACAAGGGCGAGATACTCATAGACGGAGTTCCGATCAAGGAGATGTCTAGGAAACGCATCCGCGATATGTTCTGCATGGTCCTTCAGGACACTTGGCTGTTTGAGGGCACAATCAGGGAGAACATCGCATACTGCAGGGACATCTCCGAGGAAAGGGTCATGGACGCATGCAGGAAGGTCGGCCTAGAGATGTTAATAGAGTCTCTACCGGACGGTCTCGACACTGTTATCGGTTCGAAAAGCTCCCTCTCGGAAGGCCAGAGGCAGCAGATATGCATAGCGAGGGCATTGGTTGATGATTCTCCGATGCTCATCTTGGACGAAGCTACCAGTTCCGTGGACACCCGTACCGAGGTTGTGATCCAGAACGCGATCGACTCCATGATGTCAGGAAGGACCTGCTTTGTCATCGCTCACAGATTATCAACAATCCGCAACGCGGATGTGATCCTGGTGATGAAGGATGGAAACATAGTCGAGAAAGGTACCCATGATGAGCTTCTCAAGAAGGATGGCGTGTATGCTGACCTCTACCATTCGCAGTTCGAGATCGTTGAAGAACCGGAGGAAGAATCAGCTTCCGGGCTTGTCGTGAGTGCCGTTGTACCTGATGAGCTCAAACCTGGTATGGAATGATGAGATCGGGTGCCTGGTGACGAATCTGATCAGGCTGGTAGTTCCCATGACGAACTTCTTTGGGATCATCTTCTCCTTACCGACAACGATGTTCTTGTGTTTCACGATGTTGTCGAGGAAGCTATCCAGATCCGTTGCGTCGGAAACGGTCAAGACCTTCCCTACTTCGCTGAGGAGATGTCCGTCCGAGCCTCCGGTGAATCCCAATCCGTACTTTATGGCAGCATCTCTGGAAGCGATGTTCTCGTTGCGGAACATACCACTACATATCGCTTCGTAAGCATCGAACCTCTTGGCGATATCCTCATCGAACCAGTTCTTGTTGATGGCCTTCTGGATGCCTTTGGTGGACCAGAGGTAGCCGAGAGGATGAGCGGCAGACACCACACAGCTGTAGCCCTCTAGCGAATCCAGGATCCACTCCACTCCTTTGTTCATGTTGAGCCAAGGGCAGTGGGCAAGGTGAGGGCGGGTGTAGTGTTCCCAATAATCCTTCAGATCGTTCAGGGAGTAGAAGTAGGCCAATATATGTGGCCCTTCCCAGGAACCTAGCTCGATCCCGGGGACGAGGAACGGTCCGTCAGGCTTGTTGATCTCGAAGGCCTTGGTGATGCCTCCGATGAGATTATGGTCCGATATGGTCAGTCCGACCCGGCGTTTCTCGGCAAGGGATAGAGCCCATTCGACCTTGGTGAAAGAATCGGAATAGTTGGTGTGGAAGTGCATGTCGGCGCACATAAGCCCCTCTTCCAGAATGGCATCGACATCGGGTTTGTGGAATTGAACCCTATCGACCAAATCCTGAGGCAGCTGAAATTCCGGCATTCTCCTTATCCGTCCTTTTGATGATTCGGGCACATCGCTATCCCTTTTAAATCTTAGGTGGAAAAAGTCGGAACATTTGACCCTAAACAGTCAGAACTCATCCAAGCTCATAGTGGATTGCTTTTTCTTATCGCTGTCATCAGGCATCGGTTTGATCAGATTACCATCAGCATCGACCAGAATCACGTCCTTGCACATTCCGCAATTGAAGCAGCCAGGGCAAGCTATCTTCACCGGACACTGCGCGCATTCGTCCCTGTTGAACACGGGAGCTATCAGCTCCTCATCTGAGAGGGGATGCCTGTCATAGGGGCTCAAGAGTCTGTATTCAGGCTTGCCGTAGAAGCGTGAGAGTCCTGTCTCGAACGCCAATCTGGCCTGTTTCTCGAAGGACCCCGATTCATAGCTGACCCCATCCTTGATGTAAACCGAACCCACCGAGACTACGACGAAGTTGACATTGAACTGCTCGCACTGTCTGCTGACATCCTCGATCCATTCGTATCTGCAAGGCCTCTTACCGCCGAAGCCTTCTCCGCTGATGTGCACCTCGTCGATCTGTCCAGATGACAGTGCAGGGGTTACATCCACAGGTCCGATGATGGGGGCCAGGTTGATGCCTTTGTGTTTGGCAGGTATCGATTCCAGGATGGGCCAACGCTCATCGAACCTCTTCTGGTTCTCGACACTGATGTTGATGGAGACGTTCTCGTAGCCGTCATTCCAGTCTGCAGGAAGGCACTCTGCCACCCTCTGTATGCGCTTGGTGAGGATGTAGAACTTGATATCAGGTCTTTTCTTGATGACATCCCACATCTCCTGGCGCCATTCATCGGCCTCTTCAATGAAGGTATCTGAGGTCATGTTGATGCTAAGGGTGAGACCGGATGGAATCTTGTACTGTCCCTTAGAATTCTTGGCTAGCGGTCTTTGGAGGTCCTTGGTCCTGGTAACGATGGATGACTTCTCAGGCACCCCTCTTATGTTGTCAGTGAAGAACATGTAGCAATTATCGCATCCTTCGCTACATTTGTGGCAGCCATGCCATAGGTTCCACGTCCTCGGGTTCTTCATTGGCAACACTCCTTGCCGTCTGTGATTATAGTTCTTTCAGGATGATTTGCTCGGATCCTTGAAACTGATGTGTTCCATCCTATCTCATGATTCAATAGAAGTAGAAAAATGGAATTATGGAAAGACGGAGTCAAGTAGAAAGAGACCGAGATTTTTATTCCGATTTGCACATCTGCCCCCCGTGAAAGGCCATTACGCGTGGGTGATCTCGGTCGCCTGCACGATAACGATATTCATCTGCATAGGTCTCGTTACCAACGGATTCTCGATGTACATCCCGTTCATCAACGATTCGGGGATATCCGACTCTGAGATGTCACTGATAGTGAACATCAGGGGAGGAATATCGCTGGCATCCATGCTCCTCATCCATTGGTTCTACAGGAGGGTCTCGGCAAGGATGGGAATGTTCATTGCCTGCTTATGCACATTCGCTGCATACGCCCTGTACGGATTGGCGGACGGAAGCCTCCCGCTATATCTGGCAGGATCCATTATGGCCGGGATCAGTTATGGAATCGGTTCGATGATCATCGTCTCGGAAGTCCTCCGCAGGTGGTTCTCTAGCTACTTCAATCTCACAGTAGGATTGGCTGCGGCAGGTACAGGAATCGCTACGATCCTCATGCCATTCGCCGTCGAATGGATGGTGGAGACATACGATCTGAGAACAAGCTTCCTGATCGAAGCAGCGGTCATACTGGTCCTGTCGATCGTGGTCTATGCCCTCCTGAGGGATCGTCCCTCGGACAAAGGGCTCGAGCCGCTGGGAGCCAAGGGAGATACCGTTCCCGAGATGGAGCTGAACACCCATGCCAAGGTCCATCTCCCGATATCGATATGGTTCCGTTTCACCACGATCTGCTTCATCATGGGTTGCCTGGGAGGTCCAGGTCTCGTGTTCCTCTCCAAGCTCTTCGAGAGCGGGGACTTATCGTTAGAGGACATCGCCATCAGCATAAGCCTGATTGGATTGCTGATGACCTTCGGAAAGATCATCATCGGAAGGACCATCGACAGATTCGGTACATACACGGGGATGATGATCTTCGGTTCCATCCTTACCGCGGGATTGTTCCTGACCAGCATGTTGGGAGGTGACGATACCATACGCTATCTCGTCATCCTGTTCATGGGATTCGGGTTCGCTATGATGATGGTAGCTCCCGCATCGTTTGCTAAGGACATTGCTAAGAAGGGGGAGTACTTCTCAACAGTAAGGATGCTGGAGATCGCCTACGTCATCGGTTCCTTCGTGTTCGCCCTCGTTCCGGGGAACCTCGCGTCCATAACGGACACCTACGTCACCAGCTACATGCTGATGGGTGTGATGGTCATCGTAGCTATGGCGTTGATGTCATCCTATTATCTGACTCACAGGCACGGCAAGAAGCCCGTGGAGATGGCTTCCGATTGAAATCGTCTGTTTTTTTTAGAAATGGTACAGCCGTGAGGTTGCACTCTCAAATTTGTCTGGATAAGAAAGGATGAGTGCAGCCGCCGGGATTCGAACCCGGGCAATGAGCTTGGAAGGCTCAGATCCTAACCAGCTAGATCACAGCTGCACTGAAACTCCGTTATTGGAGGGAACTATTTAAGATTATCCAAATAGGCAGTTGGAGATCCAGACCCGTAGGCCATTATCGGTCCAGATTGTCCCTCGCCATCCATTAATAATAAGGAAACTATTCATGGACCATGGAGAATCTGCCCGTCTTCGACAGCCCTGAAGAGTACCGCATGTGGAAGGTGCTCAACGGCAAGATTATGGAGAAGAGGCTGGATTCTATGACCACAAAGATTCTGGCGGCCGATGGTTTCGTCCACCCCTCTATCCTCACCAGCCTTATGGATGCGCTGGATAAGGATGAGAGGAAGGTCCCCGCGGATACGCTCATTTCTCTTGTATCCAAGTCGCGTCCCCAGGACTGCACCCCCACGATAAGGGCAACTCAGATCCTGATAGACCAGGGAGACATAACCGCAGCGGCAGAACTGCTCTCCAGGAACAAGTCGAAGGACCGTTTCAGGATATACTTGGCCGAGGCCGAGCTCTATCATGGAGAGGGAGACAAGTTCAATTCGGTCGAGAGCGCCAAGAAGGCACTCGACATCGACCCTACAGACAGTAGGCTTTATGAGATACTGAAAGCGGATGATCCATACGGTCCATGGGAGGACATGGAGATGGTCAATGCTGCCATCGAGCAGAAGGAGTCCAAGACCCCTCTTGATGAGAGGTATAAGGAGCTCTATCTGATCTATAAGAACTGGTTCAGAGGCAACAAGGACTCTGCAACCAACAGGCTGATCAACTCCGAGCATTACAAGAACGGGGAATGGGAGTTCCTCCTGGTCTCCGCAAGGACATCTGCGGATGAGGATGATTGGCGCTCGGCCAAGATGGTCTATGAGAAGATCGGCAGGGATGTTCCTGCATATGTCCGCCTGGAGGCCGCAGAGGCATTCATCGCCGGTCATGAACCCGATGAGGCTCTGAACATCTACGATGAGTTGGACCTCATGAACGAGAGGGTGCTCCAGGGGAGGATCATGGCCTATGCCCATATGGGGGCCGAGAAGGATCTCATCAACGCGATCTACGATTATCTGGACAATGAGCATTCCGGATCCCAGGACTATTCAGACATCCTGGAGATGCTCATCGCGACAGGCTCTCTGGAGGATGCCAAGTTCCTGCTTAACAGGATGTCGCGCTCCAACAAGAAGGACCCGAACTACCTGGTATCCAAATCCAAATACCTCCTGAAAAGAGGAGATATACGCGGAGCATCGAAGGCGGCCAGGGTGGCAGCCCTTCTGGCAAAGAACGAACCCTCGGTCCGTGTCCTCGCGGCGAGGATGAGGTTCACCAATGAGGATATCAAGGGTGCCGAGAAGGAGTGCGACAAGCTCCTGGCAGAGAACCCTAACGACTACGAGGCGCTGATACTCAAGAAGGATATCCTGGTCAGCAAGCAGGATATCAGCGGTGCACTGGACGTCTGCAGGAAGATAATGGACATCAACCCTAACGATATCCCCACTATGTTCACTCTTGCCACTGCTCTCAGCGGTACAGGGGACATGAACAGCGCGATCCTCACACTTAGGAATGTTCTCCGTCTGGAGCCGTCCAGGGACAACGTTCTGAAAGTGGTGGGATCAATGATCGAGGAGGGGATGTACAGGGAGGCCATGTTCCTCTGCTACGACCTCGAGCGCGATACCGCTCCAGACCCGATGATCAGGAGACTCAGGGGAAATGCCGAATACGCGATGGGCGAGTACATGAAGGCATCAGTTTCCTTCGCTGCAGCGGCAGAGCTGGCCCCGCATGATCCCGTCATATGGCATTCCAAAGGAATGGCCGACGAGGCCAGAGGGGATCTCGATTCGGCGGAGGCATCCTACAACCGCGCTGTAACGCTAGATCTCAATGAATCTCAGTATTGGATCTCCAAGGCATCGATTCAGGAGAAGCTGGAGGATCCTTATGGAGCTATAGACTCTCTGAATCGTGCCATAGAGTTGGATGCCGATTCGATCTACCCGATGGTACGTAAGGCGGTCATCCTAGAGAAGGCTGGAAGATATGAGGAGGCACTGTATTTTGTAGACCTCTGTGCCGCTATGGAGCCTTCGAATGCCGATGTAGCGCTCATGAAGGCCAGGATCCAGAGGGAATCAGGTTCTCCGGAGAAGGCACTGGCGAAGGCAAAGGAGGTGTATTCCAAGACGAAATCGGAGGATGCGGCGCTGGAAGTCGCATCATCCTGTCTCGCACTCCGTAGAAGGTCAGACGCGATCGATATCGTGAGCGAAGCCCTGGCAGCCAATCCGGAATCTCCCCGTCTCAAGGCAGCGCTCGATTCGATCGAACATGGTTCTGCCGATTTCGGGGAACAGAGGGAACAGACGGAGATCTCCGATGAGGATCCCGCTGCAATCAAGGCCATCGCCGAATCATTGCTTTCCATGGGAGAATACAGAAGTGCACTGAAGCACATAGATCGCGCAATCTCCCTGTCTGGGGATGATCTGTCCTACGTCTGCCTCAAGATAACAATCCTGATACGTCTGGGAGAGTTCAGCAACGCCCAGACTCTGGCGACGGATGTCCTGAAGGATAACCCCAAGAGCGGAATAATGCATGAGTCCTTGGGAGACGTCAAAATGGCCAAGGCCGAGTACAGAGGTGCTCTCCAAGAGTATGAGAAAGCGATCGCTCTGGGGCTGAACATCCCCGAGCTTCTGGCCAAGAAGGGTGATGCACAGCAGGGTCTCGGATACTACGACAGGTCCATCGACAGCTATGCCATGGCCGTGGCCAAGGATAAGAACAACAAGGAGCTCCATCTCACATTGGCGTACAAACTGTACGAGAGAGGCTACATGTCCCGTGCGGAGAAGGAGGCTATGGACATCATAGAGCAGTTCCCTGACGATGGCAGGTCGATAATCCTGTTCGCGAAGATCGAGAGGGAATCCAGAAAGGATCTCGGAATCACGGACGCCTACAAACTGTTCAAGGCTTCCAGCATCAAGGACAAAGAGCTCATCAGAGAGATGGTGGAGGTCCTTAACAGCGCGGGTCACGATGAGGAGGCTAAGAACCTGGTCAGGGACGAGCCTGAAAAGCCCGAGGAGATCAGGATCAAGAGGTCCGCGGAGAAGGTCCTCCGTCGTGCCTATGTATCGAGGGCCGAACCCGATGACGAGGATCTGCTGATATCTTTGGGATTTGACGGCGAGGAGTTGATCGAGCTTCAGGAGTATATACGCAAGGAAGCTCCATATGGCGAGATAGTGCCCGGATCCATCGAATTCCAGAAGATGGAGCATGCTTCGAACGAGATAATCATGAGGATGGGCTGGAAGGACCTGGAGACCAAACCCAAGCTGCCTTTGGACAGGGTGTTCGTATCAGGTTCCTTCAAGGATGTCGAAGAGGCCAAGCGCCTAGTATCGTACGTCTCGAAAGCTATGTCGGCTAATGTCATCCGTGACGATACGCTCAAGATGGTACTGGATAGGGTCCAGGGAACTACCATATTTGAGATAATGAGAGCCTGCAAGGTCGGTGTCTATCAGGCCAGGCAGATCCAGCTTCTGATAGGTGTTCAGTAATCCCTCATCTCGGATTTCATGAACTCCCTGAGAAGGCATGTAGCGTAGTTCCCTTTGGGAAGCGAGAATTTCAGTTTGTATCCCTCATCGGTGATGTCGTAACCGATGTCCTTCAGCGGACAGAGGATCTCCCTCCTGCTGCCTTTGGATGTGCATCTCTGCAGTCCGGGGATGATGAAGTCCTCGTGGCTGAGCTTGTTCTCCTCGATAACTTTACGCTCGATCTCGCCCATCTCTCCCTCGGCCAGTTCGCCGTCCGAGCCGAACAGGGTGATGGTCACGAACGCCCTTCCCGCCCTGACCTGCCTGGTGACCAGATCGATGTTCTTGGAGGTCGTGAGTATGGGATTCTCGTGTTGGGGGATCTTGTTGGCATCAAGCGGGATAATGATGTCCCCTTCGACAGGCATGTTGAGCGGTAGTTCCGCATCCATCCTCTTGCTGAGCATCTCGTTAAACAGCCATGACTGATAGGCATGCACGAACATCATCTGGAGATTCGTGGGAAGAATCTCTATCGCACCTATCCAGTTCTCGGGGTCGTCTATCAGAGCCCCCACCATCATCTTCTCGAATGACATGGCGGGTGGGATCGAGTTGAAGATGCTCTTCCATTCGGAGACGTCAGTGGTCTCCAGCTCCTTTCTCTTCTGGCGGAGCTCCTCGTCCTCCTCATCTGTAGTGAATGTGATGTATGTCATCACGGCGCCCTTGATGTCGCCGCGGACCAGCCTCTCTCCGACGAGATGGGTCACAGGTCTGACAGCACCGAATCTCTGGACGCCGAAATAGTTGGGGAATCCGCCGGTCTTCTTGATGACCGATATGTCCGCATCCACGGTCTCCTTGATCATAGAAGGGTCCATGGAGCAGTTCTTGACGTTAATCTCGAATTCGTTACCGATCAGGTCCCCGATCTCCATCCCTCTGGCGCCTTTGTAGACGTCCTTTATCTCGATGTCCTTCAGGTCCACTTTCTGCCACAGGTCCTCAGTGCCGTAGACCGACATGAGCTGCGTAGTGACGGCCCTCTTGTCCTTGGTGCCTGCGAAACCGATACGATCCCTGGATACGCCCATGCTGCGGGACATGAGCCTGACCATACGGTTGGTCTCCCAGTTCTTGGCTGTGACCGTCGCTATAGAATAATCCCCGTTATCCTTCTGCCTCGGGGGGCTGGAGATCTCGCGAACTATGAAATCCTCTGGTAGTGTCTTGAGATGCCCGCCTGTGCCGTCTGTGTCGCACAGGTAGTTGTGCATACCGATGCCGGTTTCGGCGGTGATGCACTTGCGATACATCGAAATCAGCTTGAGTAGTACTTGGAAACTGCCTCGGCAGCCTTCTCGATGGCCTTTGCGGGGTCGCCCTTGGTGACCTCGACGTAGAGGGCGCGGTCGATGAGCTCGGGGTGCTGATCGATATATCTGACGAGCTTGACGTTGGAATCCTCGTTCAATGCCTTTATCATGGGGGTGATGAGGGTCATGTTGGGATCCTTGAATCCGACCTTGATTGAGGTCTTTGTCTTCTCGATGAGATAAGTCTGCATAGTCAATGGCAACATCACGCCTTATTTATATTTTTTAGGAAAGTGGTCATGACG
>Ga0265299_10005724_pt1 | contig 11483 bp, 14 predicted proteins | sample AusTroGonzalo_MG_4_FD_193485 | JGI IMG/M metagenome (GOLD analysis project Ga0265299, IMG submission 193485) | Bovine rumen microbial communities from tropical cattle in Woodstock, Queensland, Australia - Gonzalo_02 | ecosystem: Host-associated > Mammals > Digestive system > Stomach > Rumen ...
AGCTTCTTGATCTGGTCGAACAGACCGGTAATCACGTTGTGTCCGCCAGGAGCCTGACCACCAGACAGGATGATACCTACGTTCATCTTCTTAGTGTTGGCCTCTGTAGCAGGCTCAAACTCTACGATAGGCATACCATAGGTATTCGGGAACAGTTTCTTAATCTCTTCCTGGTCACCAACACTCTGGGTAGCCTTACCCTCCTTAATTTTCACAGCACCCTGCAGAGCCTTAGGCAGCTTTGGCTGATAAGCGGCTCTCGCGATTTGCAATGCACTTTTTTCCATAATTTATTAGTTGTATTTTGAAAGATAGTTGTTACTGTCGTGCAAAATTAGTGGATTTTTGGCAGAAATACGAAAGAAAAAACATCGAAAATCATCATTTTAATATTTTTTGGGGAAGAAACACTTGCAATCTCGAAAAAAATGATTAACTTTGCTATGTAAAAATGCTAATTCATATTCAAAAGGAGGAAATCATTATGGCGAACAAAAGAACACTCAAAAAGGCAATTACTTTTATTTGTGAGGAATTATTTGCAGAAGGCGTAGCCATTTCACTTTACGGTCCACGTCCTAAAAAAGATGTAGAAGCCTTACTCTTTTCCATCGTAAAAATGCAAGCCAATTACATTAAACGTATATCTCACCCTGAGCCCGGTATGAAAGCCAAGGCATATTTTAAGGACTTGCGAGAGAATTTCAGTGCACAGGTCGGTGAGATCTCTGATCAATTGAACTCATAGGCTTATGTGGCAACAATTTTGTAAATGGCTGCTATATAAGCGCTGGGGATGGACCACAGAGATCACAGAGGACCATCCCGACAAGTATATTATCTGTCTGGCGCCCCATACCAGCAACTGGGACTTCATCCTCGGACAACTCTATTCCGGTGCAAGAGGCATGCAGAGCAATTTCCTGATGAAAAAGGAGTGGTTTTTCTTCCCCCTCGGCATCCTGTTCAAGCGACTGGGTGGCATCCCCGTGATCCGTCAGAAGAAAACCAGCATGACCGATAGTATGGCTGAGGCAGCCAAGGCAGCCAAGACCTTCCATCTGTGCATCACTCCCGAAGGCACACGCTCAGCCAATCCCGACTGGAAGAAGGGATTCTATTTCATCGCCCTGAAGGCAGGACTCCCCATCCTGCTTTACGGTGTCGATTACGAGAAGAAACTGATACAATGTACCAAAACCATTATCCCCACAGGCGACCTAGAGGCCGACATGCGGGAAATCAAACTGTATTTCAAGGACTTCAAGGGGAAGAAGCCCGAGCAATTCACGATTGGAGAGTTATCATGAAGAGAATCACAACAATTATCCTTGCAGCCTTGACAGCAATTACTGTCTCTGCCCAGCAGGATATTAAAAAACAACTAGACAATTACTTTAAGGGATATCGCGCCACAGGACAGCGCGTCCGTTCAAATGCCCATCTACAGAGTCTTGAGGTCAACGACTCGCTGCGCACCATTGAAGTCTGTGCCGATACGCATCTGGGAGAGAACTGTATCACCCCCGATGCGGTGGATGATATATATAATAATGTACGAGGGCTGATGCCCGACAGTTGTCAGGATTACCAACTGACCATCAAAACAGGTGGATGGGAACTCCGACAACTGGTGCCGCCTCGTCTTCTACGCACTCCCGACCCTGCCCGTTCATGGGGCGACATCAACTATGAGGGAAAGCCCTGGGTTCAGAATGCCTCCTTGCCTTACACCGTCACCAACGGTCTTCAGAACCGTCATCTCTGTGTATGGGCGAGTCATGGCACCTATTTCCATATCGCCGATAGTGTCTGGAAATGGCAGCGTCCCCCACTCTTCGGAACGCGTGAGGATCTGTTCACTCAGACCATCGTCGTACCCTATCTGATTCCAATGTTAGAACGAGCCGGTGCCATCGTGTTTACACCACGTGAGCGCGACTGGCAGCGCCATGAGGTGATTGTCGATAACGACACGCCCAAAAGTTACAGAGGTGTTTATCAGGAGACACATGGCACACACAATTGGGAGAAAACCGACTCTGCAGGCTTTGCCTTCCACGACGGTTTCTATTTCGACGGAGAGAATCCGTTCCTGGCTGGCACCGTACGTCAGGCAAAGACGGTAGAGCACGCACGTCACGAGAGTCTCGCCACCTATCTGCCCACCATTCCTGAGGCAGGCCGTTATGCCGTCTATGTCAGTTATCAGACGGTACCAGGCAGCATCGATGATGCCCATTACACCGTATGGCACAAAGGCATCGCCACCGAATTCCGTGTGAACCAGCAGATGGGCGGTTCCACCTGGGTCTATCTGGGTACGTTCGACTTCGATGCAGGCAACAGCACTCAGAACTGCGTCACACTCAGCAACCTCAGTGAACACGAAGGTATCGTCACTGCTGATGCCGTACGCTTCGGTGGCGGCATGGGCAATATCCGCAGAGGCTACACCACCAGTGGTATGCCCCGCTGTGATGAGGGTGCACGCTACTATGCACAATGGGCAGGTATGCCTTACTCCGTCTATTCCTCAAAGGAAGGTACCGACGACTATGGCGACGATATCAATGCGCGTAGTCTGATGGCGAAGTTGCTGTCGGGCGGCTCCTGCTACGTACCCGACACCATCGGCAGAGGTGTTCCCCTCGAACTGTCGTTGGCCATCCACAGCGATGCTGGCTATACCTCCGACGGTAGGACCCACACGGGCACACTCGCCGTTTGCACCACCTATCTGAATGACAGCATCCTCAGCACAGGACTGACACGACTGGTTTCACGCGACCTCGCCGATGAACTGCTGACGACCATTCCTGCGGATATCCAACGGAAATACGGCAGTTGGCAGCGACGCGAACTCTGGGATCGTAACTACTCCGAGAGCCGCTGGCCGGAAGTGCCGAGTGCCATTCTTGAGACCATGTCGCACCAGAACTTCGCCGACATGCGGATGGCACAGGATCCGAACTTCCGTTTCTTCTTTGCCCGTAGTATCTACAAGACTTTGCTCCGCTATGTCAGCCGGATGCACCATACCGACTACACCGTCAGTCCGCTCGCTCCTGATCGTCTCCGGGTGGAACTCACAGGAAACGGCGAGGCCCTGCTGAGTTGGAACAGTGTGGACGATCCCGACGAGCCCACCGCCAAACCAACAGGATTTGTGGTCTATACCGCTATCGGAAAGGGTGGATTCGACAACGGACGCTATGTGAAAGGCAATCATGGCAGTCTGAAGATTGACATCGAACCCGGACAACTCTACAGTTTCCGTGTGACGGCTGTCAACGAGGGTGGCGAGAGTTTCCCCAGCGAGGTGGTATCAGCCTGTGACATACCTGAGGCGCAGAAGACGATACTTATCGTTAACGGCTTCCACCGTCTGTCATCACCTGCCGTCCGCGACAACAGTGCGGAACAAGGCTTCGACATCAAACAGGATGCGGGCGTCACCTACGGACCAACGGCTGGTTGGGCTGGATTCCAGACAAACTTCAACAAGGCCAATATGGGTAAGAGCCTTGGTCTCACCAACGACTCTCTGGCAGGACAGATCATTGCCGGCAACGACTTCGACTATATCCGTACCCATGCCGAGGCCATCGCCTCCAGCCAGCGCTATAAGATTGCAAGTTGCTCTGTGGAAGCACTTCTGAAGAACGAGGTACGCCCCACCTTATATAATATGGTGGACCTGATCCTCGGACTGGAGAAAAACGACGGTTGGTCACTTCAGAAATACCAGGCCTTCCCCCAGATGCTTCGTCAGCACCTGCAGTTGTTTACATCCCGTGGCGGTGCCTTGCTCGTCAGTGGCTCCTATGTCGGTGCAGATATGACGATGCCCGCCGACAGAAAATATCTTGAGCAGGTGATGAAATGCAACTACCAAGGCACCAATGCCGACAGTCTCGCCCGTGACACCATCGAAGGCTTAGGTACCACCTTCACCTTCTACCGTCAACTGAACGACGCCCACTATGCCGCCACCCATCCCGATGTGCTGCAGCCAGTAGCTCCCGCCTTCCCCGCCATGACCTATGCCGACGGCTATCCAGCCTGTGTGGCTTACGATGGCACCGACTATAAGGCGATGACCCTCGGATTCCCCTTCGAGTGTATCAAGGAGGAACATAAGCGCGAGGTCATCATGAAGGGCATACTCCGATTCTTATTACAAACCCAATAAATTAAAAATCGTACAAACATGAAGATTCAATCCAATGCCTCCGGTACAAGGAGTATCGAAATCTCTGACACACATCTTGAGACCATTGAGAAGTATCAACTGCTTCGCGACCTCATTGATTCATCAGGTTACGTAGATGAGCAGGTGCTCGACAAACTGAAACTCAACATCCGTGCGCTGCTCGAAGGACAGGCAGGACTCGATAAGGATCTGCTCGACCTCTGCCTCGACGTGATCTACCATCCCAATATGAAAGCCTTCGGGCTCCAGCAACTTGTACTGCTTTACATCAACTGGAAGAACAAGGCAAACAACGACCTCGGTATGACCACACGTTCTTTCCAAGGAACACCGTTTAATTAATGGAGTATAGATTAACAGATTTTCTACCGACAACCAAGAAAGAACTCGACCTCCGCGGATGGACGGAGGTCGATGTGATATTATTCTCGGGTGATGCCTACATCGATCACCCCTCGTTTGGCGCGGCCGTCATCGGACGTACCCTTGAGGCAGCAGGCTATCGGGTGGCGATCGTGCCCCAGCCCGACTGGCATGGTGATTACCGTGACTTCAAGAAACTCGGGCGCCCGCGGCTGTTCTTCGGCATCGCCCCGGGATGCATGGACTCGATGGTGAACAAATACACCGCCGCACGCCGTCTGCGTTCCGAAGATGCCTATAGTCCCGACGGTCGTCACGACATGCGCCCCGAATACCCCACCATCGTATATGCTAAAATTCTGAAGGAACTTTATCCCGATGTGCCCGTCATCCTCGGAGGCATCGAGGCTTCGCTGCGCCGCGTTACCCACTACGATTATTGGAGCGACGAGTTGAAGAAGTGCCTGCTTTGCTATTCACCTGCCGATATGATTACCTACGGCATGGGCGAGAAAGTGACCATCGAACTGGCACGCCGACTGGCTGGCGGCGAGAGTATTCGCGACATTCGCGACCTGCCGCAAACCGTTTATCTCTCACGTAAGGAAGACATCATCGGTGGCATTACCGAACGCGACATTGTGCTCCATTCGCACGAGGAATGTCTGAAAAACAAGAAGGCTCAGGCAGAGAACTTTAAGAACGTAGAGGAGCAGAGTAACATGATGCATGCCCAACGGCTGCTGCAAGGCGTCGATGGCCGCTATGTGGTCGTGAATCCACCCTATCCTCCGATGACCACCGAGGAACTCGACGCCTCGTTCGATCTGCCATATACCCGCATGCCGCATCCTAAGTACAAGGACAAGCGCATTCCGGCTTACGACATGATAAAATTCTCCGTCAACATCCATCGGGGCTGTTTTGGCGGCTGTGCCTTCTGCACCATCTCCGCCCATCAAGGCAAGTTTATTTCCTGCCGCTCGAAAGAAAGTATCCTGCGCGAGGTGAAACAAGTGATCGAGATGCCCGACTTCAAGGGCAACCTCAGCGACTTGGGTGGTCCGTCGGCTAATATGTACGGTATGAGCGGACGTAACAAAAACGCCTGCGAAAAGTGCCGCCGCCCATCATGCATCCATCCGCAGATTTGTCCGAACCTGAATACCGACCATTCCAAACTGCTGGAAATCTATCGTTCAGTCGATGCACTGCCTGGCATCAGGCACAGTTATATCGGTAGTGGCGTGCGCTACGACCTGTTATTATATAAGAGTAAGGACGAGACCAGCAATAAGGCTGCGATGGAGTACACCAGAGAACTTATCACCCGTCATGTGTCGGGACGCCTGAAGGTAGCCCCCGAGCACACCAGCGACCGGGTGCTCTACCTCATGCGCAAGCCCTCGTTCCAGCAGTTCTACGAATTTAAGCGTATCTTCGACCGTATTAATCGTGAGGAAGGTCTTCGCCAGCAAATCATCCCCTACTTCATCTCAAGCCATCCAGGCTGTCAGGAAGAGGATATGGCCGAACTCGCTGTCATCACCAAGAATCTCGACTTCCATCTCGAACAGGTACAGGACTTCACACCCACGCCGATGACCAATGCCACCGAAACCTGGTACACTGGTTATGATCCCTATACACTTGAGCCCGTGTTCAGTGCCAAGACGCCACGCGAGAAACTCGCCCAGCGCCAATACTTCTTCTGGTACAAGCCCGAGGAGCGTCGTGGCATCGAACAGTCGCTGCGTCGCATCGGCCGCCCCGATCTCATAGGCAAACTCTACTCAGGCATGCCGCCACAAGGCAGTTATCACCCAGTGGCCTATGGCAAGCCCAAATCATACAATCCGAACTTCAAGAATGAAAATAATAGAGCAAAGCATCATTCCGAAGAACCCCGCGAAGAAAAGCGAGGACGGAATCGTCGTCACAAATGATTTCATCGCCGTCATCGACGGATCCACCTCGAAGACCCCCTATCACCATTGCCCGGGGATGAGCAATGGGCGCTATGCGATGCACCTCGTGAGCCGCTATATCCGCCGCATGCCAGCCGACACCAGTTGTCAGCAGTTCTGCAAAGGCGTTACCCATTCCATCGCCCGACACTACTGGCTACGGTTCCCCAAACAGCGCATGGCAGAACATCCCGAAGAGCGACTCACCGCCTCGGCCGTCATCTACAGCCGACTCCGACGCGAGGTGTGGCTTGTGGGCGACTGCCACTGCCTCATCGGAGGGCAGTATTATGACAATCCAAAACCCTACGAACAACCCTTGGCCGAGATGCGTGCTGCGAAAGTAGTGTCCTTGATGGCAGAAGGCTATACCGAGTCACAACTGCGTCAGTCTCACGACCCAGCCCGAGAGGTGATGATCCCTACTATGCTGGAAGACATGAAGAATCAGAACGTCACCTATGCCGTCATCGACGGATTCCCCATACCCCAGCAACTCGTGCCTGTCATAACACTCGACTTCCAACCCTGGGAGATCGTACTTGCCAGCGACGGCTATCCCTTCCTGGCACCGACACTCGCCGAGACCGAAGCCCTGTTGGAAGAGCAGCGCAAGAACGATCCGCTGAACATCGGGAAGTTCAAGGCCACGAAGGCTTTTGTGGAGGGGAACAACTCGTTCGACGACCGCTCCTACATCCGATTTATGGTATGAATCATGCAATAATGGTGATTTTATTTTGTAGTCTCAAAAAAAAGAATTACCTTTGCAGCCGATTTTTATCAACTATCACTTTTAGAGTGGGTCTGGTAGCTCAGCTGGATAGAGCAACTGCCTTCTAAGCAGTAGGTCATGGGTTCGAGTCCCATCCGGATCACAAGAAGTCTCAGAGATAATCTATGATAAAAAGACACGAAAATGAAGGCTATTAATAGACTTTTTCGTATCTTTGCCCCCAAATTATAGCATTATGAACTATTTAGAAGAGAAGATTCTGAGTGAGGGGGTTGTCAGGCCTGGCAATATACTGAAGATTGACAGTTTCCTCAACCATCAGTTTCAGATGGATGTCATGCGTTTTATTGGCAAGGAGTTCGAGCGGAGGTTTGCCGGTGTTGAGGTGACTAAGATACTCACCATCGAATCCAGTGGTATAGCCATTGCCACGATGCTCGCTCATTACCTCGATGTGCCAGTTGTCTTTGCCAAGAAAAGAGAGACGCTCAACAGTTGTGATGACAAATACGTGTCTCAGGCCTTTTCCTTTACTCACAAGAAGCAAAACAAAGTGTTTGTCTCTGTCCCCTATCTGTCAACGACAGATCAGGTACTCATTATTGATGATTTCCTTGCAGAAGGCGAAGCCGTCCATGCGCTGATAGACATTGTCCACCAGGCAGGAGCATCGGTTGCCGGTATAGGCATTGCCGTTGAGAAGGGTCATCAGAATGGCGGTCGCAAACTTCGCGAAGAAGGATATCGATTAGAATCTCTGGCTATTGTCGAAGAGATGGACTATGAAACACAGACTATCAGATTTCGTGATTATACTAAAAGCAATACACGTACCGAATGACATTCTGACACTCCGAAGAGGTCATTATGGCATCGAATTTAAACTACGGTAAACATTGCTGCCAATTATTTAAACTCGTTTAAACATTGACAGTTCAGAAGATGGATGCTACCAATGAATACAGGTAACTGCCGAAGCTGACGAGTGCCCATATCATCAGGGCTATGAGCAGCAGAAGGACAATAAGGACGATGGCAGACTGCCAGGCTCGTTGGTTCACCTGTTTGATGATAGTCTCGTCGCCGTCAACGAAACCCTGAATCATCTGCATGTTCTGGATGTTTGCACGATGGAAGAAGTCGATAACGTCGCCGACAAAGAACGGAATCATACCCATCAATACGTCTCGGAGGGCATTATTCAAGACGGCAAGCGTCAGAGGGATGCTCTTGATGACCCTCGACGAGAAATAGACGAACGGCACGACGCTGAGCAAGGCAATGGCATCACCCCAGCCAGGAATGATGCCAATGAGTGCATCGAGATAGTATCTATCCATATAGCGCGTCAGGCCGTTCATCGTCTGATAGGCTTTGTTGTCCATCAGACGCTTACGCCGCAATTCACGTTTCTCGTCTTTGTCCATGGTGCTCTTGTCACTTATCTTCTGATAGCACCACTTCCTTATTCTCGTATTTGTTGTCGAGAATAATAATGGATACAGGCTGTATTCTGTATGTCTGTTTCTCGCCCTTCTTCACTTCAAAGGTATAGAAGAGTGAATCGCCCTTTTCTTCCACCTTCTGGGGATTGATCTCCGTGGCGAAGTCCGTCACAGGCAAGACAATGGCCAGCACGAACTGTTTGGTGAAGTCAATGGGTGTGGGCTTCCCATCTTCGCCCATCGTAGTGGCCATGCCGAAAAGTTTTCCAAACTTCTCCGCAGTCGTAATCTTCGAACTCGTAGGAATCTCCTGGTCGTTCTTGAAGAAATAGTTCTTAGCCACCTCAAAGGTCACTTCATTACTTGCTTCGCTACTCTCAAAGGTAGTGGCTGCCTGTTCGCTACCACATGCTGCCAAAACAATCATGGCAGCAAAAGCGAATAGAATCTTTTTCATTTTAATCATGTATAATTCACTTTGCAAACTCGCTCAATTCTGCTCATTCCATACGTCCCCATTTCATTTCCTCGCCCTCTTTGTCATACTGCTTGCGCTTACCAACGGGAGGTTCTGTCAAAGTGATGCGCACTACCGCTGTTCGTTCGAGACTTCTTGCAATAGCATCATCGAAAGCGTCCATATGGTGAGGGAGGAAACGCTGGCAGATGGCTCTCAGACCTGCTATCTTCTCTACGCGGTCTGTCACAATCTCTGCCTTACCTACGGCTGTAGCCGACTTGTATTGTAGTGTAAAGCTCCCGTCTTTAGGACCAACTGTGGGCGCACATTTGGTAACTGCCGATAGGAAAATCGTCGGACTGTGTGCTATACAGTCCAGCTTGTCACCCTCCAAGGCACAATGGAAATAAAAGGTTTTCTCATCTGTACGTGCTAATGACAAAGGTAATCCGTATGGACTCCCATCTGGTCTAGTCATGCTAACTGTAACGTATGGTGCCTTATCCAACACCTCTAATGCGAAGGCGGCATCCATCTCTCTGCTTGCTTTTCTCATAATTTATTCTTTCGTCCAAGTCATTTTAATGTGAGGAATGCCATCGAGCATGAAGGTGTCGGATGACTGCTTGAATCCTACGCTTTCATAGAAGCCTTTAGCATATTCTTGTGCCTCAATATCTATAAGTGTTGCGCAGAAATGTTCTATGGCAGCATCAATGGCATAAAGCATGATCTGCTTGCCGTACCCTTTGCCTCGTTCTGTGGTGATGACTCTCCCAATCGAAATCTCCTTCATGTGAGTACCGGCAGGGCATACACGAGCCAAGGCAACGATCATATCAGCTACGGTTAGCCACAAGTGGATAGATTTCTGGTCATCTCCATCCATGTCCTGATAAACGCAGTTCTGCTCAACCACGAATACCTCGCTACGCACTCTCAGGAGTTCGTATAGCTCGTCCGTGGTCAGTTCCTTGAACGTTTTTTGATGCAGTATCGGCTTAATGGTCATACAATCTCTTCCAATGCCCCTGTTTCAGAATCAATGATAAATCCACGAACCACAACATCCTTCGGCACCAGCGGATGAGTCTTGATGGTTTCAACAGTCTTGCGGACGGAGGTCGGTGTGTCCATACACGACAGTACTGCCAGTTTCTTGTCTGGATACTTGTCTGTCAGATACTTCTCGTAGCCCTTCTGAGCTACAAATGTCTTGTTGAATTCAATAATCTGGTCTATCATATCACAAAACATATTAAATCTGCGTGTAAAGGTACGAAAAAACGAAGAATATTTGCTACCTTTGTCCCAAGTTTTTTAAATTATTAGGAAATGAGCAGTATCGTCCTTTCCATATTTATCCTAAGCATTGGTGCGAGTTTCATTCAGCGCACCACGGGCTTCGGATTTGGAATCTTCATCATGACGATGCTTCCGTTCCTGATGCCTAGTTATGGTGAGGCCACAACACTCTCAGGACTTTTGGCTATCACCACTTCTGCTGCTATCGTATGGCGGTTAAGGAGTTACGTCACTTGGCAGCGACTTTGGCCGATTCTGCTGACATTTATCATTGTCTCAACTGTTGCTATTTTCGCACTGACTCGCATAGAAGACCATATCTTACGACGTATTCTTGGCGTAGCGCTCATTCTGATCAGCATTTACTTCATGCTGTTTAGCAAGCGCATAAAACTACCAACGACGAAAAAAGTGCAGGTTGGCGCTGGAACACTCAGCGGACTGATGGGCGGCTTCTTCGGTATGCAAGGTCCTCCAGCCGTGCTATATTTCATCCAGAGTGAGCCGACAAAGGAGCACTATATGGCGATGGCACAGACCTATTTTCTGATTGGCAACCTGATGATGACGGGTGTGAGAGCCTACAACGGTTTCTTCACTACGACTGTCGCCATTGATTATCTTTATGGCCTCGGCGGTGTCATCATCGGCACAATATTGGGTGCTTACGTCTTCAAGCATATCCCCAATCGCATCTTCCGCTACATCGTCTATGCCTATATCTGCATCAGCGGTGTAATCATATTAATGACAAATTAAGAACTATGGCATACATGAACAAATTCACCCAATCTGATGATTATCGGCGCGATGAACTTATCCGTATCATCGAACACTCTGTGGAGAAACTAACCCTTCAGGAACTGGAGGCCCTGTATTATGACATGACGACAAAATCCTATATTAATGATTAATTTAAACTAGATGAAAATGAAGAAAAATACAGTTATCACAGCACTGGTTGGCATTCTAGCAATGGCAGTCACTCCTG
>Ga0265299_10005725_pt1 | contig 11482 bp, 5 predicted proteins | sample AusTroGonzalo_MG_4_FD_193485 | JGI IMG/M metagenome (GOLD analysis project Ga0265299, IMG submission 193485) | Bovine rumen microbial communities from tropical cattle in Woodstock, Queensland, Australia - Gonzalo_02 | ecosystem: Host-associated > Mammals > Digestive system > Stomach > Rumen ...
TGACGAACCTTTATATTTTTACTTCCTTGGTAATAAGACGCCAACTATTACTGAAACAACTAAATATACCGTTGACATTATTGATCAAACTTCTAAATATCCAGTGATTTCTTACAATCATTCAAATGAAGTTTACAAAGGTGCAGGTGAATATACAGCTACCTTATTCAACTATTGCTCAATTATGAAATTTGTCACCAATGATGTTGCTGATATCAATTCACAAGTGCTTTGTATTACTGGAATGAACAACACCGTTACTGTTGATTTCAACGGAAACACTATCGAATACGGCTCAATAGATAACGGCCTCATAAAGATGCCAACAAGTGGCAGCAACGTCAGGTGGGCTATTGTGCTTCCTCAAACAGAATTGCCAGAAAGTACAATGGGCTCGATATACACAATAAACGGATACTTTAAAGGTGCTCGTCCTGCAATAGATGCTATTGTAAGAAATACATATCTGAATGATGGGAAAGCGCTCACATTAAGTGATACGAGAATTTCGGTGTCAGCAACAACTAAAGTTTTCTTTGCTCCAGGTAATTTGCAGTATCTGGGCAATGCCGATGGCACTGGCACTTGGCGTTTTGCTGAACACCAGTATGACTTTATGGGTGACGGACCAAGTAGCGGAACGAATTATCAAGGTAATGTGACAGTTTTAGAATTCACAAAATACAATGCGTCTGCTGATAAGGATGTGGCGCGTGACCTTTTCGGTTGGGGCGCAAGCGGCTATAATAGCAAAGATCCGTATATGACATCTGCAAGTAGTAGTAGCTATTATAGCGGTTCGTTGACAGATACCGATTATGACTGGGGTGTATACCATTGTGAATCGGGTCATTCACCTGATAAGATTACCAATGGTGAAGGTTATTCATGGCGTCTTTTTACAACTGATGAAAAGTATTACGCAATAAGTAGAGAGAGGAGTGTATATATCAATCCGGATATTCCAGCTCAAACAGCAACTAAAAAACTGTTTGCTCGTGCCACCGTTGTGGGGGTGCAGGGATTATTATTGTTCCCAGATAGTTGGGATGGCTCGTTCGACAGATCAATAAAATATGGGAATGAATCAGGAGTTACCTATAGCACTAATAACTTTGATACCGAGCAGTGGAATATAATGGAAAAGTATGGGTGTGTTTTCCTTCCTGCGGCACATGTCAGAAGTGGTACATCTATGTCTGAGAGTTATGTTGATCAAGGTCGTTATTGGGCTGGCACCATAAACGGTTCTAGGGGCTGCGTTCTTACTTTTGCTAATAATTCTATTAATTATAGTAAGACTACTGATAATGTGCGTTACCTTGGAAACTCAGTCCGTCTCGTTCGCGATGCGAACTAAGAGGTAAAATAATATAAAAAATGTAGCAATCGCCATGGTTTTTCGGAGCCGTGGCGATTGCTTTTTAGTATTAAAATTTGTTAAAAATTTTTGTAAATACTATTGAAATAATGTGTATTTTTGCCGACCATTTAAAAATATCTATTAATGAATAAGTTTCTTAGCACGAAAACCCTAGTGTTTTCAATTGTTTTGGCAATTTCATCATTGTCATTGAATGCTCAAATGAGCGACGATTTTTTCCATGTTGGAGATGAATTTAGCGGAAATCGTGATGTCATATATTGGACGGCGGTCAATGGTATCGCAAACAACGGCATCGGTCAGACTGAAGCTCCGGTTGGCAGCGGCCTGCTGATACTCACGGCTTTTTAGGTGCTGGATATGCTGCTTCCCGCGAGCATAAAAAAAATTTTTAATTTCATAGTACAATATAATAAAATAATTTGTACTTTTACAGCCCCAAAAGTTGGGATAAAAATTAACCAAATATATTGAAAATCAATATATTATAAGAATAAAACTTAAAAAAATCATAATGAAGATATATATATTGGCGGTTTTGACGGCACTGATGATGCTGGCAATGCTTGCCTTGCCGGAGAGGGTAGAGGGCCAAATTTACAAAAAGGTGAAACAGGCCGATATCGACTCTCCAGGTTGGACGTGGGCCGGCACTTACGTTATAGTTGCAAATTACAGAATTTTGACAGGACATCCACATGTTGGTGCAACATATGCTGGCTCGGCTCCTGTAAATGTTCATAATGATGGAACTATGACGTATATCGAAGGTAATTATAAAGATTATGAGGTTACTATTTCCAGTTTATCTGATCATGGTAAGATTTATCATAATAAAGACGGATATCTTAAAGATCCTAAAAAACCCGGAGAATTGACTTTTAATAAAACCGATGGCACTGATTTTCAATTCTCAGCAGATGGTTTGCTAAGTTTAAGTTCTATCAGTTCATATATAAGATTAGTTGATCATACAAACTTTGTCATTTCCGTAAGTGTACTTGACTATAAGGGATGTTTATACAAAAAACAACCGGCAACTAAAGAAATCACAGGAGCTGGAGAAACAGGCGATAATGATAAGTATTATCTCATAGCGTCACCTGTGAGTAACTATGCTCCTACCGTAGCTAACGGATTTTTAAGAGAAGACGGTTATTACGATCTTTATGCTTTTGACCACGGTCTCAGTGAAGAATGGCGTAATTATAAAAACGGTGGCTTTAATCTGCAATCAGGCATTGGATATCTTTATGCCAACAAAGATAATACAACGCTTAGTTTTGATGGTACTTTCTGTTCTGGCCATTATGTCTATCACGGTTTTGTATATGGGACATACGAGGTGTATTTAACTTATTTTCCTGATCAGAGACTGGCGGGTTGGAACCTTTTGGGCAATCCGTTTGATGTGACTGCTTATATTCAAGGCGGGCGCGATTTTTTGGAGATGAACGCCGATGGAGATGGGTTTATTCCTAATGTTGATGCAGCTATCGACCCCATGCAGGGTATTTTTGTTCAAGCTGCATATTATGGTGAACCTGTGGTGTTTACAATGACTGCTCCCAGTAGAGATGATATCAAACAACGAGTGATACTTAATGTCATTGGCAGCAACGGCAATATAATTGACCGCGCCATTGTCCGTTTCGGAGACGGTGGTACATTGTCGAAGCTTACTCTTAATGAGAACAGCACCAAGATATATATTCCGCAGTATGATGGCGATTATGCGGTGGCGCGTAGCAACGGCAGAGGCAATGTGCCTGTCAATTTCAAGGCTTCAGAGATGGGGCAATACACCATCAGCGTTGAGACAGAAGGCCTCGACATCCATTATCTGCATCTGGTTGACCAACTCACAGGCCAGGACATCGACCTGCTTAAAGACGGAAAATATTCATTCGTTGCGTCGACATCCGACAGCGAGTCGAGATTCATTCTCAAATTTAACGCGCCTTTCGCATACCAAAACGGCAACGATATCATTGTCAGTGGAGAAGGTGAGCTTCAGGTGTTTGATGTAATGGGAAGAGTGGTGATGAAACGCCAGATTAACGGTGTAGAAACGTGCCATGGCGCGTCTCTGCAGACAGGTGTTTACATTTTCAAAATGGATGGTAGAACCCAGAAAATTGTTGTGAGATAAAGAAAGGAGAGAGGATCATGAAAAAGATATTATTCACAACCGCTATAGTGTTTACTTTCGGTTTTGCCGCCAACGCCCAATTTGACGGCTTTATCTCACCATTGGAAGCTGAAAACAGGACCTTGGTTGACCCGGGCATATTTTTACCTCCAATGCATTTTCAAGATGGCAATGCGCCCGCGACTCCTCTCGGCAGCGGCCTGCTGATACTCACGGCTTTAGGTGCTGGATATGCTGCTTCCCGCAAGCATAAAAAAATTTTTTAATTTCACAGTACAACATAATAAAATAATTTGTACTTTTGCAGCTCCAAAAAAATGGAGAGAAATTAGCCGAGTATTTTCCTATTGTTTTCAAAATACCCCCTACTAATTTGTTGAATTTCAATAGATTGGAATGATTTTTATTTTTTTTAATCCATATGAAAAAGATTGTATTTATGAAAGCTTTTGTGCTTTCTTGTTCTATTTTGGCGTTGTTTTTGATGCCAAATGTTGCCAATGCTCAGGCCTTTGACAATTTCTTTACACCAGATTTTGAGGATGACTGGACACGCAGTGTCAGCATCTCAATCGCAAGTATAAGTAATCAGGGAGTGGGCGAGCCAGATGCACCACTCGGTAGCGGACTGGCAATTCTAACACTGGCAGGTGCAGGCTATGCCGCTTTTAAACGCAAACGCAGAAACGGTGCGGCACTCATGCTCATGCTTGTGATGATGCTCGGTTTTACACAATGCAAAAAGAATCTCGAAACCATCAACAGTGTCACATCAAATAAGGTCCACATCACATTGAATGTGGGCGACGACAAGGCCAATGTGAATCCTACCGGAGGCGTAACATACGCCACTGTCGAGTACGAAACAGGCGACAAGATGTATGTCGGCTATAACAACAAATATGTCGGTTACATGACATATACCGCTGGTAAAGGTTTTTCGGGCGACGTGATGATTGAGGAACAGGTGGGAGACCAGCCTCTGCATTTCTATTACCTTGGCGGTAAGGGATATGATCAGACAATCTCTGGCAACACCATTTCAGTTGACATTTCCGACCAGGGTGTTGTTGACTATTCGGAAACTGTTCATAGATTTCCAATCATTTCCTACTCTCCTTCAACTGAGAATTATCCTACAGGCGACGGTAAGTATACTGCAAGACTTCACAACAAATGCGCTATGGTGAAGTTTAACGTTGATAAGCCAGAAGGATACGACAAGGCGGGAACATGCATCGCTGGTTTGAACAACCTCGTTACAGTTGATTTCACTAGACCTAAAGATGAAGGCAACGGCTTCACATACAGCCAGATAAACGACGGCACTATCACCATCGACTCTAAGGTCGGTGCTGTTTGGGCTGTCCTGCTTCCTCAGGAAGACATTACAGCTGGTGGCGACATGACGGTCTTTTCAGGTTGCCATAAGGGCGCCCGTCCGGCCATTGGAACCATAGCTGAAAATGAATACAAATCGGAAGGTGTCGATCTGGTAGTGAAAACAGAGTTTGTGCCGGGTGGAGCTTTGAATGGCTTGTTCAAAGTGGGCGACGACAAGTATGTCAGATTTGCAAAAGCCAATTTGAAGGCCACAACCACCGACGGATGGAACACCTGGACATGGGGTTTCAAGGACACTCAGTATGAGTATGAGACCAAAGGTGAAGTGGGAACAAACTATTCAAATAAGTCTGAAGTGAGCCTTTTCGGTTGGGCTACCAGCGGCTACAACTTGCGCGGTGCAGAAGATAGCAAATATTTCTATAAACCGAATATGACAGGAATCGGCAATACCAGTAGTTATGCTCCTGTTGTTAATGTAAAAACCGATATTACCGGTGCATACGCCAAAGGTGACTGGGGTTATAATAGAATTACCAATAACGGATATAAGCAATGGAGAGTCCTTACAAAAGATGAATGGGACTATTTGATAGCTAACCATAAAATGGGTTGGACAAAAATACCGGCTTCAAACAATAATAACAGAGGGTTTGGTATTATGATTTTGCCTTACGGAAACAATGGAGATATAAAGTCGTCGTACAGCTTGTCGGAATGGGAGGCCTTGGAGGCACAGGGTGCAGTGTTTTTCTCTGTATGCGGTTATCGTGTAAAGAGTGGTGACAACCAAGGTAAAATCAGTTATGTCGATACATTTGGTTATTTATGGACAAGTACTTGCTATGAGAACAATGGCAAAGACTATTGTGTTCAAATCAAGTGGGCTGCAACCAGTTTGGCAGTCACAACACAGTCAGGTTGCTATGGCCATTCTGTTCGCCTAGTCTGCGAATAATTACTGATTTACCATCAATTACATAAATCGCCATTTAGAAATATCTAATAATGAATAAGTTTCTTAGTGTGAAAACCCTAGTGTTTTCAATTGTTTTGGCAATTTCATCATTGTCATTGAATGCTCAAATGAGCGACGATTTTTTCCATGTTGGAGATGAATTTAGCGGAAATCGTGATGTCATATATTGGACAGCGGTCAATGGTATCGCTAACAACGGCATCGGTCAGACTGAAACTCCGGTTGGCAGCGGATTGCTGATTCTGACAGCTCTTGGCTCGGGATATGCAATTTCCCGCCGCAAACGCAATTTCAAAAAGGGATTGACATTGGTTTTGGCTTGTGTGATGCTTCTTGGCATGACTCAATGCAAAAAGAATGTTGAAACTATCAGTTCACTACCAAATGCCGTACGTATTACCCTCAATGTTGAAGAGGGCTCGAAGGCAAACGTCACACCTGGATCCGAATATGCGAACGTGGAATTCGAAGCAGGCGATGTTATATATGTAGGATATAACAATGCTTGCATAGGTACACTGACCTATAATGCGGATGACAAAAGATTCGGTGGCGATGTGACAGCTGTCGCACAAGAGGGTGATCAGCCTTTGTATTTCTACTTCCTTGGCAACAAGACTCCCAGTATTACCGAGACAACGAAATACACAGTTGATATCATCGACCAGACAACGAAATATCCTGTGATTTCATACAATCGTTCAAACGAGGTCTACACAGGAAAAGGGGACTACACAGCCACATTGTTCAACTACTGCTCAATCATGAAGTTTACCACCAATGATGCCGATGATCTCAAATCCCAGGTGCTTTGCATTACTGGTATGAACAACACTGTTACAGTCGATTTTAATGGGAATGGCATCACTTTCGGATCGAAAGATGGCGGCCTTATCAAGATGCCTGTAAGCGGCACTAAAGAGAGATGGGCAATAGTCCTTCCTCAAGATGAAGTGGCAGCTGGTGGTGCTGGCTCATTATATAGTGCAAATGAATACTTTAAAGGCGCACGTCCTGCAATGGCTGAGATTAAAAGAAATGAATATCTGAATACTGGCAAAGAGCTTGAATTATATGATACAAGATTCTCAGTGTCAAGCACTAAAAAAGTTCTGTTCTCTTCAGGCAACCTGCTTAAGACAGATTCTGAAAATCAGGTGGGCAATGGTAAGGAGACTTATGAATTTGAAGACACACCTTTCAGTAACAATGGCGGAAGCCTGGGTTACGGCGGAAGTGCTCCGACAGCAACCTCTGCACGCGGTTACTTCAGATGGTCTGAAATTATTTCTGACGGATCAACAAGTGAAAGCCCACGACTCTTTACTGTTAACGGTATTGAAGGTTGGAGAGCTTTGACAAGAGACGAGTGGTCTTATCTGGTAGTGAGTCGTAAAATGAATAGTGGAGTTTCACGCTATTACAGAGTTAGAACAGGTGCCTCAAACTCAAAAACCTTTGGAATGTTACTTCCACCGGACAATGCTACCAAGTCGGACTTGGGCGGTATCTCATTGTCTTCAAGTTCTGTCAATAATAATGTAAACGTAAATGCATTGATTGAAAAGGGTTGGGTCTTCCTGCCAGGTGCCGGTGGTATCTTGAGTTCCGGTAAATGGGATTATACAGGGGTGAGCTGTTACTATTGGTCAACCACCTCGTTTACAGGTTCCCAGGCCAATTATGGCAAAACATTTACATCAAGTGGTGTTCAGCAGTACAATTGCGATTCCTCACAGGGTAAAAATTATTATCTGTGTGTCCGTCTAGTTCACGATGTGGACTAGGATAGTGGTTAATATTCCCAATCACGTCCCCTCGTTGAAGCTAAACATGCCTCAACGGGGGATTTTTCTTTCCATATTTTGAATTTTATTTAAAAATTTTTCTTGTTTATTAAAAATTCCTATCTTTGTATGTTCTTTAGTTGGAAAGAACTAAATGCTTTGTAAAATCTAAATTTTAATGCTATGTATCTGATAGTCAATAAAAAAGAATTAGCACAGGACACTTTTATGATGGAAATAGAGGCTCCGCGTTTGTCAAGAGCGGCATTGCCCGGACAGTTCCTCATAATCAAAATGACAGAAAAAGCCGAGCGCATACCGCTCACAATCAGTGACAACGACCCATGGAACGGCACTGTGACTATAGTTTTCAAGGCTATCGGAAAATCGACCCGTGAGATGTCTGCTTACAAGGTGGGCGACACCTTCCTCGATGTGGTTGGCCCGTTGGGACGTCCTTCGGAGTTTATCCACATGTCGTACGAGGAGCGCAAGACCAAACGCTACGTGTTTATAGGCGGCGGCGTGGGTATAGCACCTATCTTCCCACAGGTTAAGTGGTTGTATCACAACGGAGTGAAGGCCGACGTCATCATTGGCGCCCGTACACACAGCCTCCTGGTTTATGAGGATGAGCTTTCGTCAATGTCCAACCTCTATGTGATTACAGATGACGGCACATCAGAATACAAAGGTGTGGTGACCGACATGCTGCAGCGTCTGGTCGACCAGGGTAACCATTACGATGAATGCATAGCCATAGGTCCTATGATTATGATGAAGTTTGTGTGCCAGCTTGCACAGAAACTCAATATAAAATGCACGGTTTCAATGAACGCCCTGATGGTGGACGGCACAGGTATGTGCGGCGCCTGCCGTATCAGCGTGGGCGGACAGACCAAGTTTACCTGCGTGGACGGTCCTGAGTTTGACGGTTCGAAGGTCGACTTTGTTGAGGCTATGAAGCGTCAGTCGATGTACAACAATGTGGTTGAGCACAAACAGCTCGAGAGCGAAGAGAAAGCCGAAGGTCATAAATGCCATGTCGGCGGCATCTTAGACGAGCCTCGCGACAAGAAACACCGTGTTAAGATTACCGAACAGGATCCGAAGGTGCGCGCTCACAACTTCGATGAGGTGTGCCTCGGTTACACAGCCGAAGAAGCAGTGGTGGAGGCACAGCGCTGCCTGCAGTGCGGACGTCCTCAGTGCGTCACAGGCTGCCCGGTCAATATCAACATCCCTGGATTTATTAAGAAGGTGTCGGAAGGTGACTTCTTGAGCGCCGCTCAGATAATAGACCAAGACTCGGCACTGCCGGCAGTTTGCGGCCGTGTGTGTCCTCAGGAGACTCAGTGCGAAGGCAAGTGCGTGATGGGAGTGAAGTTTGAGCCTATCGCTATCGGAAAGCTGGAGCGTTTCGTGGGCGACTGGTCGCGTGAAAACCGCATCAATCTTGTCAAACCTATCAAGAAGAACGGTAAGCGTGTGGCTGTCGTCGGTTCTGGCCCTTCAGGCTTGACCTGTGCCAAGGAATTGCTGGTGCGCGGCTATGACGTCACAGTGTTCGAGGCTCTGCATGAGTTCGGCGGCGTGTTGGCTTACGGTATCCCATCGTTCCGTCTGCCGAAAGAGACGGTTGTCCGCCACGAGGTGGAGAACGTGATGCGCCTGGGCGGTCATTTCTTCAAAGATGTGGTCATCGGACGTACAGCTTCTATCGAATCGCTGATGAAAGACGAGCATTTCGATGCAGTGTTCATCGGTTCGGGAGCCGGTCTGCCTAAGTTTATGAACATTCCGGGCGAAAACCTCTGCGGTGTGGTCTCGGCTAATGAATTCCTTACAAGAAACAATCTTTTATTCGCATATAAAGAAGGCTTTGAGACACCTAACTACGTAGGTAAGAGGGTGGCTGTAGTCGGTGGCGGCAACGTGGCAATGGATGCGGCTCGTACAGCTTTGCGTCTGGGTGCCGACGTGCATATCGTTTACCGTCGTTCTGAGGCTGAGCTTCCGGCACGTGCCGAAGAGGTGCACCATGCCAAGGAAGAGGGCATTGAGTTTGATTTGCTGTGCAACCCTGTCGAGATTCTCGGCAACGAGGAAGGCTGGGTGAACGGCATGAAGTGCGTGAGAATGGGGCTTGGCGAGCCTGACGCATCGGGCCGTCGCCGTCCGGTGGAGATAAAAGGTTCGGAGTTTGTGCTCGATGTAGACATGGTTATCATGGCTCTGGGTACATCGCCTAACCCGTTGATCTTCAGAACAACACCAGGCTTGAATGCCGACAAGCACGGCTGTATCATAGCCAACGACAACGGCCGCACAACACGTAGCGGAGTGTACGCTGGCGGTGACGCGGTAAGCGGAGCAGCCACGGTGATTCTCGCCATGGGAGCCGGTAAGAAAGCAGCTAAGGCTATTGATGATTATCTCCGAGGCGAGATGATGTAGTTTTTAGCCATTAGCTATTAGACGTTAGTCTTTAGTCGTTAGTATGGGGTCTTTGGTAATTTCTAAAGACTAAAGACTAGCGACTAAAGACTTTTTTATTAAAAATGTTATTATATCAAAAATAAATGTATTTTTGCAACCGATTTTAGGTGTCATTAAGTGGACCTAACAGGGAATCGGGTGAAAATCCCGGACAGTACCCGCTGCTGTGAAACCCCATGAAGCGTCAGCATAAGTCACTGTTCATCTCAAATGAATGGGAAGACGCTGTCGCGAGGGGCCAGTCAGAAGACCTGCCAAAATCTTGACTTTAAAAGGCTTTCGGGAATAAAAGTTGGTCGTTTTATGAAAAGACTATTGACATTAGTAATGATGATGTTCGCTTGTGCCGCAGTGGCACAGGACACCATTGTTTTGCAGGCCGTGGAGATTAACGCCGACGCTATACACCGTAACGTCGCCGAGACCGCCATGGAACGCAAGATGGATACAGCCTTGCTCAAGCGCCTCAACACCATCCCAATGTCTCAACTTTTGATACAGCACAGTCCCGTTTTCATCAAGACTTACGGCCCGGGAGGCGTAGCTACGGCTTCGTTTCGCGGTACCACAGCCAGCCACACTCTGGTGCTCTGGAACGGATTCCAGATCAACGCGCCATCGCTCGGACAGGTCGACTTCAGCACCATACCTGTCTTCATGACCGAGCAGGTGGCATTGAAGTGGGGTAGCGGCACCTCGGCCAACAGCGGCGGATTGGGCGGCACTGTCAATATCGAAAACACTGAGCATTTCGGCGAGGGATGGATTCTCGACCTTAAACAGACATACGGCAGTTTCAATACTTTCGGCTCTTACATTACTGCCGGTTATTCATGGGCGAGTCATCTGGTGCGGGTGAAGGCTTATCGTTGCTCGAGCGACAACGACTTCGAGTATAACAACATAGGCGTGATTCCGCATCAGGTGATGAAGCAAAAAAACGCTGATTTTGTCGACTACGGCCTTATGCCTGAATTTCAATGGCGGTTCCGTAAGTCGTTGATAACCATTGTGTCGTGGAATCAGTGGAGCGACCGCAACTGCCCGCAGATTATGCCTAATGTCAACAACAGCAACACCAAGGAATATACCATAAACGACTACACCCGCAACATGGTTTCGTACAAAACCTACTGGAATACCGGTAAGATAGAGGTGAAGTCGGCCTATTTCTACGAGAAACAGCATTATTTCCTGGAGTCGTACACCAATATAGGCACTGTGGTTACCAAGATAAATTCCAAAAACGACGCCAATGTGCTGCATCAGATAGCCGAAGTTGACCAGGATATTTACAGGTCGTGGAAGTTCAAGGGAAAAGTGCAGTGGGATTACGA
>Ga0265299_10005726_pt1 | contig 11481 bp, 13 predicted proteins | sample AusTroGonzalo_MG_4_FD_193485 | JGI IMG/M metagenome (GOLD analysis project Ga0265299, IMG submission 193485) | Bovine rumen microbial communities from tropical cattle in Woodstock, Queensland, Australia - Gonzalo_02 | ecosystem: Host-associated > Mammals > Digestive system > Stomach > Rumen ...
AAAAGGTTGATTTGCTATTCTTTGCGGCCGCCGCAGGTATGCCGGGCGTGATTGCACCGGAACCGCAAAACCGAACCGAGCAATTCTGGGCCAAACTTGCCGAGATATTGCCGGTACATGGCACTTTGAAATACGCCACCGGCACCAACTTGACCTTGACCGATGTTGCATGGTGGAGGATGGGATTAGAGCGAATCAACGGCGATACAACGCAGCAGACGTATACGGGGAAGAATCTATTTAATATAAATGCAGACCAAAGACCGAATACAAGGTGTACCGCTACCATAAACGGGGAGGCAATCACCATTACTTCGACTGTGAACAGTACTGGTTTCTATTGTGTTCTTGTACCGAATAGCGACAACTTATTGGGGCAAACGGCGATATTGAGCATCGGGGAGGTCACTTCGGACACACATGGCAGGATTTATGTCAATCAGGCAGTTTCTACGAATTTGACCAGCGTCTCTAACTCTGTTGGCTCTGTGCAGTCAATTACATCTGGTTCAAGCGCGACATTGAATCTCACTTTTCCAAATAGTTATGTTAGTGGCAAGGATTGTTTTGTCATCACTTTTTATGTTAGCGACCAAGGCCAGTATACAACTGCTGGCAGCTATTCGACATATTCTAACATTCAGCTCGAAATTGGCTCAACTGCCACAGCTTTCGAGCCGTACGTTGGCGGCGTTCCTGCACCGAACCCAGATTATCCGCAGGCCATCAACACGGTGACAGGCGAGCAGACGGTGACGGTTGCTAGCCCCAATTTGCTTACTGGAACAGTTGACTTCAGTGGGGATTGGGAGCGTGATACATATTGGACCACAGAACCAGAAACTTACAATGGCCTAACTGTAAAGTCCAGAAAAGAGGGGTGGAATGGTATATATAAGACTTTTGCCGTCAAGAGTGGCGAAACCTATACTTTTTCGGTGTATGCAAAAGCCGGTAGCAATCGCACATCACGTATTTATTTAGGGAACCCCGGTAGTGCTGAGGTCACTTCACCAACAAGGTCAGATATTAGCATCACAACTGAGTGGCAGAGATTTAGCGTCACTTTCACAACGACTGCCAATGGGACCATAGCACCAAGGGTAGAAAACACGGCTGCGCAATCAACGCCAACGTATATATGTGGGTATCAATTGCAAACCGGTGCTACCGCCACCGACTTCCAACCATACCAAAAGACGGAGTATAAGATAAACTTGGGCGATATCGAACTCTGCAAAATTGGCACATACCAAGACTATATTTACAGAAATGGCAACGATTGGTATATACAGAAAGCGACCAAGAAAGTCAGCTTCAACGGTACAGAGGGTTGGTCCAGATTGAGTGGTAACGTGGCGTTTAGGCTAGAAGCAGATTTTACAGACTTAGTTTCGGCCACAGATGCTGGTACGGCGATGAGCGACTATTTTATTTACTGGCCAAATACTGCTTCAATTGGGACGAACTTGCCTGATGGCCAATTTGGGTGGCGTGCAAACAAGGATGCTATTGCTTTTAGGGATGACGGCATAAATCTGAGTCTTTCTGGTTGGAAAACCTGGCTCAGTTTGCACAATCCATCAGTCTACTATGCCTTGGGAACCCCAACCGACACCAAAATCACTAACCAAGCCCTCATATCACAGCTAAATGCCCTAGACCGCGCCGTATTGCCGCAACCTATCGCATATATCACGGCGAGTGGCGACCTCACAGGCGAGCTCAAGATTAGCTATTACGGGGAGGAAGAATAATGGACGTTGGTGCATCTATATTCATCGCAATCCTCGGCTCTGCGGGCCTATTCGGATTTGCGCAATATATGATTTCACGCCATGACAAGAAGCACGACAATTTGCAGCACATGGCGGACCAACTCAACCGAATCGAACAGAAGTGTGACCGGAACGCCCTTGCGGTGGCCCGGTTGCAACTGTTCTTTTTATTAGAATCGCAACCAAACAACGAGGACGCCATCGAAGCTACGGCGGAGCGGTATTTCATCGAACTCGGTGGCAACGCCGAAGCTTGGGCTCCGTTCCACAAATGGGCGGTGGCTCACAAAGTAGACACAGGATGGTATAAGGCTTTGCTTAAAAGAGAGAAAGGAGACAAATAATGACAACAGTTATTAGGCAAACCGTGGGCGATAATTCGCAGACTATAAGACAAGTGGTCACAAGCAACGACCGTGGCGCACCAGGGCCACAAGGCGCACCAGGCGGCACAATTCAATACTCCGCCGGCACCGGCATCAACATCAGTGATGAAAACGTTATATCGGCAACTGGCAAGACTAGCGCGGAATGGGGCCAAATTGTAGGCTCTATGAGCAACCAGACAGACCTCAAAAACGCCTTGAACACTAAGGCCAACGCCAGTAGCTTGGCAACAGTGGCCACTACGGGCCAATATTCAGACTTGATTGGCGCACCATCGCTCGCAACCGTGGCAACCACTGGTTCATATACCGATTTAACCAACAAACCAACGGTGGCCAGCTTTATTGACATCGCATACCCTGTTGGCTCATACTACGAGACCTCAGACACGACTTTCGACCCGAATGTGACTTGGGCTGGCACGACATGGGTGGAAGATACCGATGGGCGTGTGCTAGTGGCACAAAATACCGGAACGTTCACAACCGTGGGCGCAACTGGTGGCGAAGAAACTCATACTTTGACATCAAGCGAAATGCCGGCCCACAACCACACGTTATACTATTGGCTCAACGATAACTTGCCTGGTGGTAATGATAGGCTCCTTGCATACGGCAACACGTCTACAATCACCCCCGGACAGACCAGCAGCACATCGTGGATTAGCAATACTGGTGGCGGCAACGCTCACAACAACTTGCAGCCATACATCGTAGTAAGGCGATGGCATCGAACTGCTTAATCACAAAGACGCATATTTAATAATAGGAAAGGAGTAAAATATGCAAGACGAAAACTTTAATGATCCAATTGGCCCTGGCGATATGACCACGGACCCTGGAGAGGAGGAATAGATGGCAGTATCACCTCTAGCAACTGCGGGCTACCCTGCGGACCCAAGCAATTACAGCGGCCCGGAAGCTCGTGCCAATATCACGGCCATTACAATTCACCACATGGCCGGTGTCAACAGTGCCGCCGGATGCGGTGCAATCTTCCAACGCCCTGGACGTGGTGGCTCATCCCACTACGGAATCGGCGTAGATGGCGAAATTGCGTGGTATGTTGACGAAGATTGCGTGGCTTGGACCAATTCAAATTGGGCTTCAAACCAATGCTCGGTGACAATTGAGAACTCAAACTCAGAGCTCGGCGGCGAATGGCCAGTATCAGACGCAACTTTGGCTTCTTGTATCAAACTCGTGGCAGATATTGCCAAAAGGAACGGCCTTGGCCATTTGGTACCGGGCCAAAATCTTACATGGCACTCGATGTTTGCGGCAACCTCATGCCCTGGTGATTATTTGCGCGCTAGGATGCAATATATCGCCGATGAGGCCAACAAAATCAACGAAGGGCAACCTGTGCCACCAACACCACCAACGCCCACTCCAGGCCTTAAAATTGGCGACAAAGTGACTTTGCGTGATTGGGTGGACTATTATGGCACGCCACTATATCAAACTCGTGATTATTACTTCATCAGCGAAATAAACGGTGATAGGGCGGTACTAAGAGCAGACAGCGTGGACGGAACGGTCTACTGTGCAGCCAATACCAACAATATCATCAAAGTCGGTGATTCACCGGCACCACAACCAACACCATCGCCCATCAAGGTCGGGGACAAGGTGCTTCCAATTGAGTTTGTGGATTATACTGGCACACCACTATATAAGACGCGCGACTTCTATTATGTAAGCGAAATCAACGGCGACAGGGCCGTCTTGCGTGCAGATTCGATGGATGGCGTGGTCTATGCGGCGGTCAATACTAACAATTTGAGGAAGGTATAACATGGCAAGTAAAAAAGAATTCAAACTGCTCCCTAAGTTTTGGTATGAGCTATTGCGCTGGGTGGTGTCAATTGTATTACCGGCAATTGCCACTTTGATTGCTGCGCTCAACGCAACCTGGAACTGGGGGTGGCCAATTGAAGCGATTTTGGCCACATTCTCAGCGGTTGAAACATTCCTAGGTGCGGTGTTCCTAGGCGCAAAAATTGCAAGTAAATGACAATCCCGATGCCGAGTGGGTTGCGCCGGAGGGCAAGCGCAACCGTCTCGCGTCTTTCGGCCCGGTCCTTTCTTCGCTCTTGTGGCACATTAAAAGGTTCATTGGTAATTTCATACTTTTCAATCTTAAAGTCTCATGCAAAACAAACATTCATCCAACATGGCGCATGGCATCTACGGGCAAGAGCTAGACCATGCGCTCTAGAACCGTGCTGTCTGGGCTGGTATTTCCATGACTCCGCCAGCCCAGGCAAGACGGTTTTAGGCCGTGGCACTTTAACGTGCAATAGACAACAAAGGGGGTGCGATTCATGTCTAAGGCAAGGAAACGCTACGGCAAGCAAAAGCGGCCAAAAACTCCGGCGATCCATAATGGTACAGACCGGCACCATATCTTTTTTCAAAGGCGGTGCTACCATGGTGCCTTGGCGAGTCTTAGGAGCTATGCGTATTGCGTAGTGACAATCCCGAAAGATTCGCTGCACCGGCAGATTCACGAGGCTTTGGCGGCGGTTCCTACGCCCAAACCGGCAAATGCGCGTGAGGCTTTGCAAGAACTGCGGACGCTCTACCATTATGGTGGGATCAGTGACCATGACGACATCGAGAAACGGCTCAAGGTATTGGTTGCGTTGTTTGATTATATCGAGCAACCAACGGCGGATGCGCTTAGAAAACAATTGTCTATTGTGCAAGAATACAAGGGCTCCCACTGACGGAGCCCTTTTCATGTTTTAGGTAAAGTATGGTATAATAAAGCTAATGGCGGTGCGTTTGGTATAAACGCAATGGTACAGTCCCTTGAGGGCGAGATTTGGAAAACTTTGCCTGGGTATGAAGGGCTGTATGAAGTTTCTAATATTGGACGCATAAAATGCTTGGTCAAGCCCGGTAATCATACAGAGAAACTGTTGGGCCAAAGAGACAATGGTTTTGGGTATTTGATATGCTTATTTTGTAAAGGCAGGAAACGCCACACTATGGCGGTCCATCGTGCTGTGGCCTTGTCTTTTTTGCCGAATCCAGAGCATAAAAAGCAAGTTAATCATAAAGATGGGAATAAGTATAATAACAAAGTTGAAAACCTTGAGTGGTGCACGAATAGTGAGAACCAGCTGCATAAGTTCCGTGTCTTAGGCTATAAAGCTCCTGGCAGAGCAAAAAGAAAGGTCATTTGTTGCGAGACTGGCGTGATTTATAATTCTGCCAAAGATGCTGGTGATGCAAATGGCCTGCAAAGAGGCAATATTTTTAGCGTAGCTTCGCATTATTATGGATTTAAGACAGCTGGTGGCTACCATTGGGAATTTGTGGTATAATTAGCTTAATGGCGGTGCGTTGGATTCATATATGTCAACGTCCCTTGAGCAATATGTCTCCCAGGCGACACAAGCTTATCAGCCTGCGGTGAATGCTCTACAATCGCAACTGGACTCTTTAGACAGCCGGTTGGCAAACACAAATGAACAAATCAACAGAAGCTACCAACAGCAACAAGCCGATTTGAACCGAAATCGCAACATGGCCGCGGAATCCGCGTCAATGCAAGCCGCAGGTTCGGGTGGTTCTTTTGGTGGCTCGGCAAACTTAGCAAACAGAAGGTATTATGACAAGACATTCGTGCCGGCAGTGACGCAGATGCGCACGAATCAGGCCAATGACTTGGCATCGGCAAGGCAAGCAAGCGATGATATGCGCAACAGTTTGAACAACCAGTTGGCAAATATGCAGTCGCAAGCTAACCAACAAGCTTTGGCGCAATTCTATGCTGACCAAGAGGCTGAGAGAAACCGTGCAGCACAAATTGCGGCCGCAAAAGCAGCGAACCCATATCAGTACATGGATGACGGCATGGGCAACTCTGGCAACAATGGCACAGTTGGCTATAAGAACTGGGATTTTGGTGATGGGTACGCAATTCAGCAGCATCCAAGCGGTGAAGCAATCTATACGCACAATGGCAAAGCTATCTCTGCTGGCCAATTCTTGAACGCTACTGGCGCAAAAGGTGCAAGATGGGACCTTTGGAACGATATTTGGAATAACGGGGTGAGCACACGTGGTGTTGGGTCGGACACCGTGGAAGCATTCAACAAATTCTCCCCAAATGGGTATAGCTATTTATTTTAGGTAGGAGGTAGCAAAAAATGGCTCTATATACAATGAAAACCGAGGAAGAAGCTCTTGCCCCACTCAACGGGTATCAGGGTGGCAATAGCTGGGTTAATAACCAGATTGCCTCGTTTAATACCGGAAACGGTGGTTCGGCGAAAGACTATTTCAACAGCTCTTGGCGTGGTCTATATGAAAACGCGCAAAAATACGGGGACAATGCAAACTCAACTGGCTATAAGAATCTGCTAGGCAACACAGCTTGGGGCGATGCCACAAACTATTTGAACAAAGCGACAACTAAGCTTCTTGGTGGTGTTGGCGATAACGATTTCAACGCCGATTCCGTGCTCAACGCATATTCTAACATGAGCAACGACGATAGGTGGGATGTATACCAAAACTTGCAGAACGCTAAGAACAAGTACACCCAAGCCTATTCAAAGGCCGAAAAAGAAGGCAACAAAGATTTGATGGATATGTACTCGGCTGGCATCAAATATGCCGATATGTATGACCGTCTGCTCGGTGGCGTTGATAGGGGCGACAAATCGCTCGGCAAATCCATCGGCGACTGGATCACTTCGGGCGGAATCGCTGGCGATATGTCTCGCACTGCTACCAATATACTAGGTGACGTGACCGGCAACAGCGAAACAGCTAAGTTTGTGAATGAAAAATATAATGTTGCGAATGAGGGCAATAATCCTTTGGTTCAAGCGGCTAACTTTGGCGGTGGTTTAGTCGGCAATATCGGTGCGAATGTCGTGACCGGTGGTGCTTATGGGCTTGCAAATAGTGGTGCTGGATTAGGCCACGAAATAGCAAGCGCGGTGAATGATGCCGACAAGAACTACTATGTAGACCAAGATGGTAATATAGTGAGACAGAACCAAACCAACGAGCAAAAGCTCGCCGATATTGGTGGTGCAGCGTTGAATCTCGGCTTGAATGTTGCCGGTGCAAAAGGTGTCGGTCCAACACTCAACTTCAAGAACGGCGAGACGCTTCAAAACTTAGTGGCCAATAGAAACTTTGGTGAGCTTGCAAAAGGCGTTGGCAAGTATGCAGCCAAAGAATTGCCTTGGGCAGTTGGCACCAGCTTGGCTGACACTGCAATTCAAGCTACCGGCTATGGTGATGAAGCATGGAAAAACTTTGGCGAAAACCTTGGAAAGAATATCGCTGGCGATATTGCAATGGATGTCACTGGTGCGGCCAGACAAGGCGTACGCCAACAAGCTGCTGGCGAGAACCCACAGACCGAATTATACCGTAGACTTGTAAACGAGACAGAACAGGCCGTTCCACAAGAGACAACTGGTGCGAAAGACATCACGTCCGTATTTGAACCAGACCAAAACTTGTCAATTGAGAAGCGCAACAAGCTCCAATCTATCGGCCAGCAATTGAAAAATACTGGCAAAACGCAAAAATATGGCGCATTATATGATGCTCTTGACGCTAAAACCGCAGCACGAGCCGTGCAAACTGGAGCACCAGATGCCCTGTCCAAACTTGGCGTAAATCCAGAGAATTATAGGGAAGCAGCAAAGACCTCCAACTATGTCAACAAGGTCGTTTCTGACTTGGCAGAGCAAAGTGGAGTCAAAGTGAATGTGACCGATTTGCCACAACGCTTGTCTGCCGATAATCTGGATGTCCTGATGTCTGATACGGCTACAAAGAAATACAACTCGATAATCAAGCAAATTGTGCCGGATGGTTCGACACCAGATGAGTATAGCGCGGGCTATCTCTTGAAAAAATCACGAGAACTAGGGGCAAAGGCCGCAAATCTTCGTGGCAATACTGATGATGTCAAGAGCCTAAGGCAGGCACTAACTGATGCAAAATACACGTTGCGTGATATTGCAACCAGCTCACTTGAAAACGCAGAAATCACTGGTGATTTGACCAATGACAATATCGCAAAAGGGCTCGCACAAATTGGGGCAAATCAAAAGATTCAAGACTATTACACTGAAGCCGTTGATGGCAAGGCCCCAACGGTGGCTGACTACATTAGAAGGTCGTCTTTGTTTGAGCAAGCAAGAGATATGGGCGAACAAATTGAATCTGAAAAATATACCCGTTCAGCATCGAAAGCCCCAACCAACCCAATGACAAAGCTTTGGAATGCTTCCGGTCTTGACCAACCGGCAAATGTGATTCTTAAAAATACCGTTGCGCCAATTGCAGGGTTTGGGACTAAGCTTGCTGGTTCAGCTATTGAAGGCGCAGGGAATCTAGTTGCTAAGGCCACAGACGCTGCATCCAATCTCAGAACGCAAGACGGCCGTGCCGATTTAGCCGATGCTATAAAGCAGAACTTTTACAGTGGTGAAAATAATCCACAGATGCAACTATATTCTGCTGTCGACAATAGCACGCAAGAGAACGCAAACAAAAATGAGCGCACAGCCCAGTATCTTGCCGAAGCACAGAATGACATAGATGCCGAGAATGCAAATAGTATGTATGGATCTGGCGCAAATGGTTCGTCTGCTTTGTATAACACCATCTACGGCAACAACCAAATGCCAAGCCAAGCGCAAACATTCAGCAGAGAGGATTATTTCTTTGAACCTACGGGCGACAATTGGACCGATATGTTGAGTCGTGCGATGAGGCGCGCTAGAAATGCCGAAGATTATGAAGCATTTGGGGCCTTGTTTGAAATGTATAAGGATGGGCTATCAAAGAATGAAAAGACCACCAGCACAAATAATCTTAGTGCAACACAGCAAGCCCAACTCGCAAAGTTCGATGCCGCCGATTCTGCAATAAATGAGCTTGAGGGCTTGTTTGAAAAAGCAGGCGGTGGTAAAGGGCCTATTGCCGGCAACTTACAAAGCATCGCCGGTGATTGGGGTTGGGATTCTAACGCAAAGACTTACAACGATATGGCCGAGGGGTTGGTGAACCAGATTGCGCAAGCAGTAGGCAAGACAGACTCGTTGAACACAGAAGGCGAAGTCAAGCGCGCATTGAAGCTAATCCCACAGCTAACCGATGATGCAGAGACCGCAAAGAATAAGCTTGAGGAATTGAGGCGAATGCTTGCTACCACTAAATCAAGCTACCAATCAGTGTATGGAGTAGCCAGCTAGCGGCTACTCTGTCGGTTTTTCGTAGTCCTTGTACCCAAGCCACCGGCCTAAGTCCTCGCGTATAACATCGTCAAAGTCATCGCATTTTCTCTCATGGCTTCTGACTTTTGCCAGAGTGTCTCTGATTTTTATTGTTCGGAATATCGTGCAGCAGGCCAACAAATCGGTGCTTTCCAAATAACTACGATTCACAACGACACCTTCCTCTGCGCCCCTCTCTAGTGCTTTAATAATAAGTTCAAATTGTCTTTTCTTTTCAGCTTTTGTTTTGGCATTATGCCAAGCGGCAAGAATAAGGCACTTGGTTGTTTTGTCATACGTATTCCCGAAGTCCGTGAGTATTTGTTTGCATTTCGTTGTTGTTTTCGCTTCTTTTAATAATAAATAGATAATGGCAATCACCATTAGCCAAAATACCCACGTTTCTATATACATACTAACTCCTTGCCTATACTAGGCTTAATAGTTATATTGTATATTCTGTCGCTTATGCAAGTCAAGACCTGTGGAAAACTAGAACACGTTAGGTGGCCGGAAGCTGGTCACCTGCACGGTGAACGTCATGGCCGGGTACGTCACGGTGTTCGGCGTCACGTTCTCTAATACCAACTGCAACCGCATATTTGTTGCAGACGTGCGAAAAACGGACACAAATCCCACGATTCTGGTATATGGTGTGTCGCTTGTATATATCTCTAACCTTTGGTACGCACCAACTTGGAACTCGCCGGAGTCTTTTTTTATCATGATCCGGTCTACTGCACCCGCTAAGGCTCGCACCGTAAAATCAAGATTCTGCTCGGTATAACTTCCAGGCGTTAGAGTGCCGGCGGCGATGCTGGCCGTGATTGTTTGGCGTCCGGTCTGCGCTATGCTCAGATAATCGCTATTTAGTATAAAATCACTAGGCTTCATGCGTTCTCCCGTTGTTCATGCTTCATCGTAATAAATCCTATAATGTAATTTGTCATAATTGTAGAGGCTTGCATTGAACTGCACCTCGGTGGTTGTCACCGTCACGCCACTCGTGCTTTCATCGCCATATATCTCGCCCCAATCTGAACGCTCCAACGGGTCAACCCATCCGCTGCTTGATTCGGCCCAAACCAATACTTGCGGTATATAGCCGAAATTGTGCGCAATTGAGGTTGCAGTTTGGCCATCCACCACGCCTTTTTGGTATAATTTGCAGTAGTTGTAATCCGTGTTTAGGATGAACTCCTTGCCGTATTTGCTCGTTGCGCCCACTTTGGCGCGCGAATCAGACGGTTCAAAGCCATAAATCCGGTAGTATATCTTGTCCGGTGTGCCTGCATCGTTGGTGTAAGACACGCGGACGTTTGTATCATTTGCGCTCGCTGTAAACGTGATTGACGTCTGTTGCGTTAGATATTCATAAGGCACGCTGCGCGCATCGCTGAAGTCCTCATTGAACGCGCAGACGCCGAATATCAACGGTGTGAACGGTAAGTTGTGCGGCGTGTCTATATCGTACTCGCCAACATTCAAGCTCCCCTCTTGGAAATAGACAATCTTGTCCATCTCATAGTCGGTATTTAGCAGGAAATCGCGTGGGTCAACCTTTGCCATCACTCCCCCAATGCGTCAAAGACGTTGCGCGCTTTAGTCACTGCGATGATTGGTTGGCCATTCTTATGAAACCCGATGAGGATGCGTGGGGTGTTGTTTGGATCACTTAGGACGATGCCATACGTGCCATTTTTTAGCTTGCCCTCTTGAAGCGCAGCACCGCCATTTTGTGCGATGGTTTTGGTCTGGTTCTCGGCCGCGATTTGCCGGAAATTGGCGTCAATTTGCTTCAATGCGGATGGTAGGTCCGATTTGCTTGATATTGACTGGTAGTTGAGTGCCATGTTCCTCCTATCTTAATCTTTGCGTCTCAACAGACATCGTGTTGCTCTTGAAGTTGATTGGTTCAAATGCTGCGTGGTTCTGGTATCTTATTTGGCATCGGTAGAATTGGCCGTTTACTTGCGGGATGGTGCTGAGTTTGGTCGGGGTGACTATGTTGCCGTAGCTTGGCGGGTTGTCCCATACATACGATTCGTTTACCGG
>Ga0265299_10005730_pt1 | contig 11478 bp, 9 predicted proteins | sample AusTroGonzalo_MG_4_FD_193485 | JGI IMG/M metagenome (GOLD analysis project Ga0265299, IMG submission 193485) | Bovine rumen microbial communities from tropical cattle in Woodstock, Queensland, Australia - Gonzalo_02 | ecosystem: Host-associated > Mammals > Digestive system > Stomach > Rumen ...
CATTGAATACGTCCGCGAGAAATACGGCGCGGAGCGCGTCGTGCAGATCGGCACCTTCGGCACCCTCAAGGCCAAGGCGGTCATCAAGGACGTCTGCCGGGCCCTGGGCCGTCCTCCAGAAGAGGCCAACAGCCTGACGAAACTCATTCCCAATCATCCCAAGATGACTCTGAAGAAGGCGTTGGAAGGCGATTCTGAAAACAAGATTCCCCCTAGCGAGGAGTTAAAACAACTTCTGGAGACGGAACCGTGGGTGCAGGAGGTTTGGAAGTACGCCGAGATCCTTGAGGGGCTCAACAGAAACATGAGCATCCATGCTGCCGGCGTCATCATCGGCGACATGCCCGTGGCGGAGGTCGCGCCCATCGCCAAAGGCGCGGGCGACGAACCTATCACCCAGTTCTCCGCTGTGCCTTGCGAGCAACTCGGCCTGCTGAAAATGGATTTCCTCGGCCTGAAGACGCTGACGCTGATTCAGGATGCCTTGGACCTTGTTGAGAAGAATACTGGCAAGCATATCGAGAGCAATGAGATACAACTCGGTGACAAGCCGACTTACGATCTCTTGAACGCTGGCAAGACCATCGCCGTGTTCCAGTTGGAATCTCCCGGCATGCAGAAACTCTGCCTCCGCTACGGAATCAACCGCCTGGAAGATTTGATCGCTCTGATTGCCCTGTACCGCCCCGGGCCGCTGGAATTCCTCGAGGATTTCCTGGCCCGCAAGCAGGGACGCAAGGCCATTGAGTATGACGTCCCCGAGATGGAGCCGATTCTCGAGGAAACCTTCGGCATCATGCTCTACCAGGAGCAGATTATGCAGGTCGTCCAGGTCGTGGCCGGCTTCTCCTTGGGCCAGGCGGACATTCTCCGCCGCGCCATGGGCAAGAAGAAGAAGGATGTCATGAACGAGATGTTCGGCAAGTTCAAGGATGGCTGTCTTGCCCGTGGCATAGACGAGGCGACAGTCAAGGCCATCTGGGACAAAATCTTCGCCTTTGCGGGATACGGCTTCAACAAGTCCCACAGCGCCGCCTACGGCATGCTGACCTACCGGACGGCCTGGCTGAAGGCCAATTACCCCGCCGAATTTATGGCGGCCGTGCTTACCGGCGAACTCGGCAATTCCGAGAAACTGTCCTTCTATCTGAAGGAATGTCGCGCCATGAACATCAAAATCATGCCACCAGACGTGAATGTCTGCGACGCCTCCTTCTCCGTCGATGGTCCGAACATCCGTTTTGGTCTGGTGGCGGTCCGTGGCATCAATTCCGCCTTTGTCAACAGCATCATCACGGCGCGGGAGAAGGGCGGAAAGTTCAAGGACCTCCTCGACTTCTGCGAACGAGTGGAGGGCAATTCCGTCAGGAACATGGAAGGTCTCATCAAGGCTGGCGCCCTGGACAGTTTTGGCCTGCGCCGGTCGCAACTGCTGGCCGTCGCCGCCAAAGCCATCTCCATTGCCAAGGATTCCCGCAAGGACAAGATCAATGGTCAGATGTCGTTGTTCGACATGTTGGGCGGCGGAGAGCAGAATGCCTCTGGCGGGCTTGACATTCCAGACATCCCCGAATGGCCATTAGACGAACTGCTGGGCTACGAGAAGGAACTCCTCGGCTTCTTCGTCAGCGGACATCCCATCAGCAAGGATCAGGCCATTGTCGAGCGCTACCAGTTGAACGACCTGAGCGAACTGGTGCAGTTGGAATCAGGCACGATGGTACGCATCGGAGCCTATCTGACAAGCGTCCAGCAGAAGACCACGAAGCGTGGCGAGCCCTGGGTCATCCTGAATCTGGAAAACCGCGAGACCTCGATAGAGGGGCTTATGTTCCACGAAAGTTTTGCCAAGTGCAAGGAGCAAGGGCTCGACGCCCTGAAGCCTGACAGCGTGGTCTTTGTGGAAGGCGAGGTGAATCGCCGGGAGCCGGAAAGCGAGGACGAGGTCGTGGAAGATACGGAAAAGGTCCCCGAGACGAAATTGTTCGTGTACAGGGTCGTTCCGGCGGCCAAGGCCATGGATGCCTATACGAGCGAAATCCACCTGCGTCTGCAGGAACAGGACATCACCGAGGAAAAACTGGGGGGGCTTCGCCAACTCTGCGAGGATTTCCACGGCGAGACACCCGCCATCATCGGCGTCGCCTGCGACAACGGCGACAAGGTGTTCCTCGGCAGCGACGAGGTGCAGTTGAGCAATACTCCCGAGTTCCGAAAGCAGGTCCACGCTCTGTTTGGCGATGACTGCCTCTACTACAAGCCAAACCGAATCCCCCCCAAGAATCCTTCCAAGCGCGGCCATTGGAAACCGCGTCCACGCAGTGAAAACTGACCAACGGCAGGAACTTGCAGGTTCTGGCAGGTGTCAAAATGATGATACTCGCGTTTGATTGAGACGTGGGATAGGTGACGAGGGACTCGCGTTTGATTGAGACGTGCAATGTCAATCTAACCACTAATCACTAACCACTTTTTCACCCACAAAACATCACCATTTTGTTTTGCGATTCTTCGGAATAATTACAGGAAACACATAATGGAACTTCTTTCTCCTCAAATCGCCGGTTTTCAGAAAAACTCCTCGATGATTCGCCGCATGTTCGAGGCGGCAATCGAACTGCGGAAAAAATACGGCGTAGAAAATGTCTATGACTTCTCGCTGGGCAGCCCTGATCAGGCGCCGCCGGAACTCGTCATCAAGGCTCTCAAGGCTCTGCCCGAGCAAATCAACCGTCCCGCCGGCCTGGGCTACATGCCCAATGCGGGCTATCCCGAGGCGCGCGAGGCTCTGGCCGCCTGGCTGACGAAGCAGCAGGGGGTTCCGCTGGCGGGCAAGGATCTGGTGCTGACCGTGGGAGCCGCCGGGGGGCTCAACGCCCTCTTCCGCGCCATAATAACCCCCGGCGAGGAGGTCATCTGCCCTGCGCCGTATTTCGTCGAATATGGTTTCTACTGCGGCAACTACGGCGGTGTTCTTAAGCCCGTCAAGTCACGCCCTGACACCTTCCAGTTGGATATCGACGGCATCGCCGCCGCCATCAACGAGAAGACGCGGGCGCTTATCATCAATTCCCCGAACAACCCCACGGGCGTTGTCTATACCGAAGACGAAATCAAACGGCTCGCAGCCATTTTGCAGGCGGCCACGGACAAGTACGGGCGTCCGATTTTCCTGATTGCCGACGAGCCGTACCGCTTCCTGGCCTTCGATGGCGTGAAGGTTCCCTCCGTCCTGCCACTGTACAAGTATTCGGTTCTAGTGTCGTCCTTCTCCAAGAACCTGGGGCTGGCCGGCGAGCGCATCGGCTACGTGGTTGTCAATCCCGCGATGGAAAACTCGGAGTCGCTGGTAGGCGGCGTCATCTTCACCAACCGCACCCTAGGCAGCGTGAACGCGCCGTGCCTGGGCCAGAAACTGATGATGGCCAGCCTCGATACCGTCCCAGACATTTCCGTCTACGAGGAGCGCCGCCGCCTGATGGCTGAGGTTCTTGACAAGGCGGGAATCGAATACCAACTGCCCGCCGGCACGTTCTACTTCTTCCCCAAGGTTCCGGGCTCCAGCACGGACGATGTGGCGTTCGTGGCCAAATTGCAGGAGCACCGCATCCTCGCCGTCCCCGGTTCCGGATTTGGTTATCCCGGTTACTACCGCCTGGCCCTCTGCACGGACAAGCGCTTCATCCTTGCCGCCGCCGAAGGCTTCGCCAAGGCCGCCGCTGAGTTCCGTGGTTGAAAAGTTCCCCCGCTGTTTTTGCGGGAAAACCGTTCGCAAGGGAGTATCTACCATGCGCAATCTCACCGTTTGCTTCCTGATTGTCCTCTTCCTGAATTGCCCCTTGTTCGCCGCCTACAAGGGCAGCGAACTGGAGGCATATATCAATTTGATGCAGGACGAGGCACATCCCTGGAAGGAGAAATGCCAGGACTTCGAGTTCCTGTTCCAGATTTCCAGCGACAAGTTCAAGACTGTCGAGTGGGAAGGACAGATGCGCCGGCATGTCTTGGGCTTCGGCACCTGCACTGGCGTGGCGTCAGGCCAGCAGTATCCTCTGCCTACGATGTGGAAAGCCTTTGGCGAAGATCAGGGCAAGTATCTGCTCAACTTCAAGAATCCCCTTGGCTCCGATTACGATGCCTGCGTGTCCATGGCTTCGCTGGCGAAAGAGAGCGGCCAGAAATGGTCACTGCGCGACTATTCGGACACTGAGGTAGGCAACTACAAGGTCGTCTTCACGCTGCTGGAAGGACAGATTCCAGCCAAATATGCCCTGACCATCAAGCCCGAGTTGGGCGGCCAGTCCACAGCTATCACCAACGGCTTGAAATACGAGGTGTCGGCTGGCCTCGCATATATCATAACTCTCGAATACAAGGAGGAATATTCCGAGCAGGCGACGGCCTGGGATATCACCGCCATCGACCTCCAGAGCGGCTGGAATCTCTTGGGCATCCCCGGGCGAATCCAGGAGCAGGAGGAACTTGACAAGCTGCTAGCGCTCAAGCCTCTCGTCTGGGACGCCCAGGGCGTACGCCAAATGCCCGCCAACGTCACGCTGGACAGCAATCCACTGACCTGCGGGGCTGTCTGCTGGATTTTCTGCGACAGCAAAAGCAAGGCGAAAATCCAGGCCATCAAATTCCACTATCCCAAGGAAAGCGGACTGACCTCGGGGGCGGGATTATATGCCGCCGCCCCGCAGTTGCCTCTGGACAAGACAGCGTACCAACTGTCGGACGCCACTGGCGCAGTGGCCTGGCAGTGGCTGTCTTCCGAGACCAAGTTCACTAACGTCACGCCTGTCCAGAATCAACTTCTATTGCAAAAATCCACGGGTTACGTGCTCAAGCAGTAAATGCACGGGAGATGGGAGGGCCGAGCGTCCTTGTCCTCCGTAGCCTTGGCGAAGGAAGATGCTCGGCCAAGACGCCCGTGGAAAGGTGAGCCGCCAAACGGTAGGGCGGCGAAACCCTTCGCCGCCGCTCGTGCCAATGGCAGGCTAGAGGGAGGGGGCGAACAGGAGTCCGCCCCTCCCCGCGCATTAATCCAGTTTGCAGCAGTCCAAGGACATGAACTTGGTGGACATCAGTTCGCAGCCGCCCTTCTTGACGATGCAGCCGCGTTCCCAGCGGAGGCCATAGCCCTGGCCAGTGAAGAAGGTGTCTATCTGGTAGGTCATGTTCTCTTTTAACTTGTAGTTGCTGGTGGTTTCAATCCAGGGGCTTTCGGTTTCCATGATGCCGAGGCCGTGGACAGGGCCGTAGAGCATATAGTCGCCCCAGCCCTGCTTGATGCCCCAGTCCGTGTATTTGCGGGCGATGCTGCCGGCGTTGGCACCGGCCTTCATGAGTTCGAAGGTATATTTGTGTGCGCGCAGACCGAACTCGACGAGAGCCAGTTGCTCCTTGGGGAGTTTGCCAAACCAGACGGGAAGTCCGATGGAGGAACTGTAGCCGCTGACGCGGGCCCCGATGTTCAGCTGGATGATTTCGTTTTTCTTGAGCTTGGCGTAGGTCGGACGGCTGATGCCGTTGCTGGTGCGGTCGCCACCGAAGCAGTACAGGCTGTGGCCTTCGTATTCGCCGCCGTTGGCGTAGATTTCGCGCTGGGCGATGCCGATGACCTGGAACTCGGTCATGCCAGGCTTGATTTCCTTGAGGATGGCGTCGACGGCCTTCTCCGCGACCTTGAAGGCCTTGCGGTGGCAGGCGAGTTCGTTTTCGCTCTTGTCCCAGCGCAGGGGGCGGAAGACTTCATCGGCCCAGACTATTTCCACGCCCGGCAACTGCTCCTGCACGGCCTTGAGCGTGGGCAGGGTCATGACGGCGGTGCCGACGAGGCCGAGTTTCTTGAGTTTCTTCCGTCCCATGGCGCGTTTGGCCACCTGGTCGTAGGTGGCGAGGGCGATGCCGGGATAGTCAGGCTCGGCTGACTCGCGGTAATTCAGCATCTGCATGATGTTCTTTTCCGCGAAGACGGAGCGTCCGTAGGCGTACTTGAGCGATTCGGGACCGATGAGGAGGATTGCCTCGCCCTCGGCCGGCACGAAGACGCCGGCCTGCTCGAAGGTGGGCCAGTATTCGGTCAGATAACGGACATTGGCGAAATCTGATTCCGTGCCGTGGACGAGGCAGGCGTCAAGGCCGGCCTTCTTGATGTTGGCTTGGAATTTGGCGATGCGGTCGAAATATTCCTGTTTGGGGATGGTCGGGACGATGGGTGCCATGATGTGCGTTCCTATTGGTTGAAAATGAAAAAACCGTTAATTGGACAATTAATCTTCGGCCTCGGCAATCGCCTGCTGGACAATCGGCAGCAGCTTCTGGTACATCTGGTAGAAGCCGAGGTCATTGGGATGACAGCGGTCGACGGAGCAGGAGTCGCGGGCGTCCTCGTCGAAGAGCGTCTTGCCCTCCACGAAATAGACGTGCTTGTCGCCGTTGGCGACGGCGTTGTCGTAGGTGGCCTTGATGGCGGCAGTGCGGGCGTCCTCGTAGAGCGTGCAGCGCGTCAGGATGATGATGGGCAGCTTGGGATGGGCCTCGCGGATGATTTTGAAGAAGGGCTCATGCGTCTTCTGCAGATGCTCGGCATTCTTGGCGTTGTAGTCATAGTCCATGACGAAGACGCCCATGTTGTCGAGGGAGGCGATGTACTTGGCCATGGGCTCCTCACCTCTGGCACTGCCAGAGAAGCCTAGGTTGATCTGGTAGGCATCGAGGGCGCGGCAGAGCTGCGTGGTGTAGTTGAGGCCAGGCCGCGAGGCGCACCCGCCCTGGGTGATGGAGGAACCGTAGAAGACGATGTCCTTGCTGTATTTGCGCGGCTTCGGCGGCAGGATTTCGCAGCCTGGCTGGATGCCGATTTCCAGGGCGTCTACGCCGCCGTAGAGCGGCAGGTACAGAATCCAGTTGGTGACGCCCGCAGGATTGCCAGCGGGGCGGTTGTAGATGCGGCGGACCATGGGGACACCATCGAAGGCCTCTTCACGCTTGGGATCGATGAGGCGCCAGTGGCGCTCCACGCCGTTGCCGTAGTCGATGTAGACGTCGAAGCCATCGGCACCCGAGCGGGGCTGGGTGTTGCCATCGGTGCCGTTGGCCAGCTTGGCGCGCACGATGACGATGGGGGAGTTCGTGCGGAAGCGGATGCAGCCGCCCGAAGTCCGCTTGGACATGGCGAAGACGCCACTGTTGATTTCGTTTTGCGTCAGCGACACTGGCAAGCGGCGCAGAATCTCGCCAGGCTTTCGCCAGGGAAAGCCGTGCAGTTCGAAGGGCGGCTCTAGCGCGTTGTGCATTTCGACGTCGACATCTTCGACCTTTTCAACCTTGAAGTTGGTGTCGATTTTGCCCAGGTCTTCCTGCGCGGGCAGAGTGAAGAAGATGCCTAGGGAAATGACAATGGTCAGAACGAATTTCAGCATAGCGGTGTTCTTCTGTTTGGGGGTTGGTATTAGGGAAGGACTTCAGCGGCAGAACTCCAGCGACATCAGCGCGTAGGCGGTTACGAGTTCAGGGACGCTTTCCATCCAGCGTCCACTCTGGGCGTTGATCCAACTGCCGTCTGCGGCCTGGGTGGCCTGGAGTTTGGCGACGAGTTCGCGTTTCCAGTCGTGCGCGGTGCCGTTGGCGTCGGTGATGGTCGGCTCTCCGAAAAGGGCCAGGGTCTTGCTGAAGGTATGCAGGTAGTAGAAGAGTCCAGCCTGCCCGACGCCGGGATTCTGGTCTACGGTGTAATACCGCTTAACCCAGTCCCAGGCGGAAGTCATCCGCACGTCGTCCTTGCTGACTTTGGCGTAGATGAGGCTTTTCAGGCCGGCGTAGGTCATGCTGCCGTAGGAACGTAACGCCTCTTCGCGACGGTCTTCCTTCAGGGCGTCGGCGGGGCTGTAGATGAAGCCGCCTCGGTCGCCGGCGGGAGCGTCCTTGACCCAGGCGCTCTGGTTGGTGTCCTGCAAGTTCTGGCAGATGGTCAGAAACTGGAGGGCCTTGTCCCAGGCCAGGCCGGCCTTGGCGGCGGCCTGCGGATCTTGGCTGAACGGTTCGCGGTCGAGGTAGTCGGTGGCGTGGAGGGCCTCCAGGGTCCAGGCTGTGTTGCTCAAGTCGGCACGCTGGCGCTGGCCGTAGCCGATGCCGCCTTGTCCGCTCGAATCGGCCAGAGGAAGCCCCTCGGGACTGGCATCCGGCCCCAGCAGGTAGGTGCGGGCGCGCCGCATGGTTTCCACATCCTGCGGGCGGTTGAATTTGGCCAAGGCCACCAGGGAGATGGCCGTGTTGTAGACAGTGTAGCTGCCGGCCATCTGGCCTCCCGGCCCGCCTCTGCCGCCGCGACCCTCAGCAGGAGGGCCGCCAGGACGACCGCCAGCGCGTCCGCCGCGGCGGGGAGCACCGGCGATGGCACCGTCAGGGCGGGCATTGCCCACGATGTAGTCCAGGGCTTTGTCGAGCCGGGCGCGGATGTCGGGGGCTTTGCTGGCGGCGTGGTGAAGTCCCAGGCAGGCGAGAGCCGTAATGGCAGGCTGTCCGATTTCGGGCAGCCAGGCTCCGTTGTCTGCCTGTTTGGCGAGCAGATAAGACGCGCCTTTGGTCTCCAGGGCCTCGATTTGCGGCAGTAGGTTGTCGTCAGCCAATGATGAGTGGGCGCACAGGAAACCCAACGAGAAGATGAGTAGCAGGCGGAGAAGGTTGGTCATGATAGTTACTTTTTAGCGGAAGCGAATTGTTTTTTTGCTTCGTTCAGGCTGAGTTCGTTGGCGCCGCCGGCGAAATCAGGGTCCTTGGACTGCACAGGGTCGTCCTCCCAGTTGCAGACGGGACAGATTTCAAAATCGCCGGGCTCGCCGGGCAGGGCCTTCCCGCAGCAGGGGCAGGGATGCTTGGGAGATTTTCTGGGTTGACGGGCGGGTTTGGCGGCAGGTGCGCTTTTGGCAGTAGTTTTCTTGGGCATGGTGCTTGTCAAAGGCTATGGGGGTTCAGGGTGCTTTCGGAGGTTGAGGGGCAGGGCGTTTTTGGCCGTTGGGGGCGCGTGGCTGGGGCGGGCGGGCGTCAGGTTGGGTAGCGGGAGTTACCTTGTGTTCGACTCCCTCCTGTCGCTGCCAGTAGGACATGCGCGACGACGGGCGGAAGCAAGTCTTGGGCACGCCGTTCGGCGCCATGGCTCCGAAGGTATTGGAAGCAGGATGATAATACAGCTTTGAGCCGTCGCTCTGGACTTTGCATAAAGTCCCCGGCTGGGCGCCGTGGAACAATTTCATCGATACGCGCCGGTAATCTTCCATGGTCTGACATTCGGGAAATTCCCGTCCGTGCTTTTCCCAATGGCGGACAAGATTTGAATAATGCCAGTCAGGATGATTCTGGGCAGGCCTCTCGACATTGGCCGGACGCTGCTCATTCCGCGCCTTCGGGGCGAAACTCTGCGCCCCCAATGGCGACAACAGTGAGAAAATCGGCAGGAAAAACAGAAGCAGACGAAGCAAATTGTTCGACATGAGATCCCCTTTTGTGTACAGAAATAGGCCGTTTACATAAATGTACTACCTTTCACACAAAATGCAAGGGGTTTGGCGCATTCCCGCTCAAACACAGAATCATACGGTTGGGCGCGAGGCCTCTGACCAGGCAGGAAAGGGAAGGCCGAGCGTCTGCTCGGCCAAGGTGCCCGTAGGAAAGCGCACCTTGCTCGGTTGTGCGGCCATTTGCCGCCGCTCGTGCCATTGCGAAATCAGGCAAACTCCTGCGCGAGGAAGCGGCGGTGGAGGGTCTTGTCGTGGTATTTGTCGTCGTCGTCGGATAGTTCTTCAGGGGAATAGGCCGAGCGGACGGCGGTGACAATTACGGTCTTGTCCTGGACGACGAAATCGAGTCGCCAAGTACGGTAGGCGAGCGTGGCGGAGTTTTTCTGGCGGTTTTCGAGGCGATGGCGACGGTTGTTCAGAGGCTGCCAGGTCAGATGATTGTTGGCGAAGGCCAGGAGACAGCCGCCGCCGTTGGCCTCAAGCCAGTCGAGTTGGGCGGTGGCCAGAGGGGTCAGTTGCAGGTCGAACAGGTCGTCTGCGGGCGTGGCTTCCGCCGTCCAGCCGGGGGTTGCGTCGGGAAAACTGTCGGCGTAGGGGAGATATGGCTTGATGTCGAGGATGGGCGTGCCGTCCAGCAGGTCATGCCCGGAAACAATAATCTCGTTTTGCCTGACTTCCAGGAGCCGGACGCAGGAGAGGCCCAACGGATTCGGGCGATACGGCGAGCGGCTGGCAAAGACTCCGACTTTGCGCGTGCGATGGCGTGGCGGAACCACGAGCGGACGCCAGGTTTGGTGGCGGTGGAAGCAGAACAACAGCCAGATCCGCGAGAAGCCGGACAGGTCCTGCAAGCCGGCGGCGTATGTCTGTTCCAGGCGCACGACGCCAAGATTGTCGCCTGCCAGGCTGCCTTGCCTGGGCACGTCGTAGGGATACTTCTCCAGGCAGTGAAAATAACCGATGGGCGTGAGTTCCATAGTCGCGCCGTCAGAGTGTCGTCAGAAGCCGGTGGGAATATCGAGGAAGACGGTTTCCACGGAAAATTTCTCCGCCAGCAGTTTCTTGAGGGCGGAGACGCCCGTGGTTTCCGTGGCGTAGTGGCCGGCGGCGAGGACGGTGATCTGGTTCTCCCAGGCACTGTGGATGTCCTGGTGCCCGATTTCGCCGGTGAGGAGGGCGTCCAGCCCCAGTTTGGCGCAGTCGTCGACGGCCTCCGCGCCCCCGCCGGAGACAATGCCGAGGCGAGCCACAGGCGTTTCAGGTGCGCCAGGCGCCTTGACGATGGTGGTGTTCGTGCGCAGTTTCTCGTTCAGGAATACGGCTAGGTCTTCGGCGGCCAGGGGCTTGGGAAGATTGCCATAGAAACCGATGTCGAGTCCGTCGTAGTTGAAGAAAGGTTTCCTGTCCTGAAGATTAAGCATATCGGCGAGTACGGCGTTGTTGCCGTATTGCGGATGGGCATCAAGCGGCAGGTGGCAGGCGTAGAGCGACAGTCCGGAGGCGAACAACTGGCGGAAGCGGCGGGCGTTGCGGTCGGTCAGGCGCTGGAAGCCGTGTCCCCAACTCAGTCCGTGGTGGACAACCAGCAGGTCGGCGTTTGCCTGCGCCGCCTGCTGGAAGGAAAGCAGGCAGGCATCGACGGCGAAGGCTATGGTGCGGACATCGCTACGGCCTTCGACCTGGAGACCGTTGTTGGAGTGGTCATGGCAGGACAGGGGCGCGAACAGGTCGTCCAGGAATTGGCAGACTTGAGTCAAAGTCGGCATGGTTTTACAGTCCTCCAGAAATTTCCAGGACAGTGCCTGTGATGTATTCAGCTTCTTCGGAGAGCAGGAAAAGGGCGGCGTTGGCGACTTCCTCGGGACGTCCGAAACGCCGTTCGGGGACGAGTTTCTGGTATTCCTGGCGTTGCTCTTCGGGCAGGGTGGCGATGAAATCGGTGTCGATGAAGCCAGGC
>Ga0265299_10005733_pt1 | contig 11476 bp, 8 predicted proteins | sample AusTroGonzalo_MG_4_FD_193485 | JGI IMG/M metagenome (GOLD analysis project Ga0265299, IMG submission 193485) | Bovine rumen microbial communities from tropical cattle in Woodstock, Queensland, Australia - Gonzalo_02 | ecosystem: Host-associated > Mammals > Digestive system > Stomach > Rumen ...
TTAGCTTCGCGTAGATGAAGTATCCTGCGAGAAACGCAGCCGAAGCGATAAGAAGAAGTACGGCGCCATTCATTTTACAGCCCCCTTGTCGCGAATGCGTAGGCGTTGCGGAACATCTTCATCCACGGGCCTGCGACCTTGAACGAACCGTCGTTGTAGCTAAGCTGGCACGCACGGAAGGCGCGCTCGGGGTGCGGCATCATGATAGTCGCACGACCATCGGCGCTCGTGAACGCCGTCTGCCCGCCATAGGAACCGTTCGGGTTGTACGGATAGCGCATCGTCGCCTGGCCGCGGCCATCGACAAAGTGCGCAGCGCAGATCGACGGCGTAAAGCCGTCTGTCCAGACGCGGCCCTCGCCGTGGGCGACGGGAATCGGGAGACGGGAACCTGCCATGCCCCTGAAGAAGATCGATGGGCTTGGCTCGATCTCGATCGTCGCAAGTCGCGCCTCGAACTGCTCGGATACGTTCTTGACGAACTTTGGCCACCCTTCCGCGCCGGGGATCAGGTCCTTGAGCTGCGAAAGCATCTGGCAGCCGTTGCACACGCCCAAGCTAAACGTGTCGGGACGGTGGAAGAATGTCTTGAACATCTCCCTAAGGCGATCGTTGTAGAGAATTGACCGAGCCCAGCCGGAACCCGCGCCAAGGACGTCGCCATAGGAGAAGCCGCCGCAGGCGACGAGTCCCTTGAAGTCGGCGAGATCGACCTTGCCCTCGATAAGATCGCTCATGTGAACGTCGACGCACTCGAATCCCGCGAGCGCAAACGCCGCCGCCATCTCGATGTGGCCATTGACGCCCTGCTCGCGGAGAATCGCCATCTTGGGCTTGGCTAGGGTCGGACCTTTCTGACTGCAGTAACTGACTGCAGCTTTAGCTGTGTCAGTTACTGTGTCAGAGGGGTCTGACCCTTTTTCTGGATCGAAGGTGAGCTTGTATGTCAGCCCGGGATCCGCCTCGTCGAGCCCGTTGTCATATTCCTCGCGGGCCGACACTGGATTGTCGCGAAGCGCTTGCATGCGGTAAGTCGTCTCGCTCCATGCGCGGCGGATGAAAGTGAGATCCGTCCTAAGAGCAAGACGCTCGCCGACGAACACTTCGAAATCGCGCGAGTTGCGCGTCGCAGCACCGACAATCGATGCAGGCACGCGCGCGGCCTTGAATATCGCAAGGACCTCTGCGACGTTCTTCTCTGCGACTTGGAGAATGGCGCCCGGCTGCTCGTTGAAAAGCTGCTCAAGGGCGTCGCCATCGGGAAGCTTCGCGATTATGCCGCGGCCGCCAGTTATCGCCATCTCCGCGAGCGTGACCGCGATGCCACCGTCGGAGCGGTCGTGGTAGGCAAGCGCCTTCTTCGCCTTGACGATCTTCTGCATCGCGTTGAAGAAACGCTTGAGGAGAACTGGATCGGCATCGGCGTGGGTGTTGCCAAGCTGTCCGTACACCTGCGCGAGCGCAGTCGCACCAAGCGGATAGTCGCCCTTCGAAAGATCGACGTAGACGAGGAAGGATGACTGCCCTTCGGGGTCTGGCTTGAGGTCGGGAGTAAGCGTGAGGCGCACGTCCTTCACGGGCGCGAAGGAGCTGACGACGAGAGAAAGCGGCGCGACCTGCTTTCTCGGCGTGCCGTCTGGATCGTTCCAGACGGTATGCATCGAGCAAGAGTCCTTACCGACCGGAATCGACACGCCCATCTTCGGGCAGAAGTTAAGGCCGACTTCCTTGACGGTATCGTAGAGAATCGCGTCTTCGCCCGGCTCGCCGCAGGGAGCCATCCAGTTCGCGGAAAGGCGGATCTGCGAAATATCTCCGACATCGGCGGCGGCGAGGTTCGTAATCGCCTCGGCAATCGCCATGCGGCCCGATGCAGGACCGTCGAGAAGCGCGATTGGGGAGCGCTCGCCCGTCGCCATCGACTGCCCTTCGTAAGTCTTGTAGCCCATCGTCATGACGGCGCAGTCGGCGGCGGGAAGCTGGTAGCGGCCGACCATCTGGTCGCGGGCGACGCGTCCAGTGACCGTGCGGTCGGTGATCGTGATGAGAAATGTCTTGTCTGCGACAGCTGGGAGATGGAGAACGCGCATGAACGCATCGAACGGCTTTACGCCCTCGAAGTTCGTGCCTGCATGCTTCTTCGCGACGCGTTTCACCTTGCGAACCATGCGTGGCGGCTTGCCAAGCAGGACCTTGATGTCCATGTCGATCGGAGAGTCGCCGAAATGCGAGTCCTCGAGGACGAGCTGCCCGTCGCCAGTCGCGACGCCGATAAACGCGACAGGGCAGCGCTCGCGGCGGCAGAGTTCCTCGAAGAAGAAGCGCGCCTCGGGACGGAGCGCAAGGACATAGCGCTCCTGTGCCTCGCAGCACCAGATCTCCATCGGGTTCATCGACATCTCTTCGTTGTGGACCTCGCGGAGCTGGAACTTGCCGCCAGTCGCCTCGACGAGCTCTGGGCAGCCGTTGGAAAGGCCGCCCGCGCCGATGTCGTGGATCGACATTATCGGGTTCGCCTTGCCGAGATAGGAGCACGCGTCGATCACGCCCTGGCAGCGACGCTGCATCTCGGCGTTTCCGCGCTGGACGGAGTTGAAGTCAAGCGCTTCGGAATTCGTGCCGGTCATCATCGAAGACGCCGCACCGCCACCGAGTCCGATGCGCATCGCGGGGCCGCCGATCTGGACGATGAGCGCGCCGACCTTGACCGGCTTTTTCTGCACCTGGCTGTGGCGGATGACGCCCATGCCGCCAGCGAGCATGATCGGCTTGTGATAGCCGCGAAGCTCGCCAGCTATCTCGCCTTCGTAAGTCCTGAAAAAGCCGCAAAGCTGCGGACGGCCAAACTCGTTGCCGAACGCAGCGCCGCCAATCGGCCCGTCGACCATGATCTGGAGAGGCGTCGCAAGGCGCGTCGGGAAGGACGCGAACTCGCGCTCCCAGGGCTGGGGAAAGCCGGGGATGCGGAGGTTGGAAACCATGAAGCCGCAGATGCCCGCGATAGTGCGAGAGCCCTGGCCCGTCGCCGCTTCGTCGCGGATTTCACCGCCAACGCCCGTAGCGGCGCCGGGGAATGGCGAGATTGCCGTCGGGTGGTTGTGGGTCTCGACCTTCATAAGCTGGTCGAGGGAATCCTTCTTGAAGCCATATTCGTTCGTCTTTGGGTCAATGGCGAAGATGTCGGTCTTGAAGCCCGTTATAACGGCCGAATTGTCCTTGTACGCGCTCAAGGTGTCCTGCGGACGCTTCTTGTGCGTGTTCTTGATCATCTCGAAAAGCGACTTCGGCTGCTTCTTGCCGTTGATGATGAACTCAGCGCCGAAGATCTTGTGGCGGCAGTGTTCAGAGTTGACCTGTCCGAACATCACGAGCTCGGTGTCTGTCGGGTTACGACCGGCGGCCTTGAAGCTCTTTGCAAGGTACTCCATCTCCGGCTCGGAGATCGCAAGCCCGATTTCGGCGTTTGCCTCGCGAATCGCCTCCACGCCCTTCGTCATCACGTCGTAAGTGCGTCCCGGCTTCGGGTCTGCGACATCGAAGAGGTCGGAAAGATCGTCGTAAACGCCCTCGGTCATCTTGTCGTAGAGCGCGGCAAGCCACTTGGCGCGCGAGAGAGACTTCTTGAAGTCCTCCTGGGTGATCGGCGACCAGGGATTTGCGAGCGAGACATTGTAGCGAATTCCGCGCTCGACGCGCTTGATCGACTTGAGGCCGCAGTTGCGGAAGATGTCGGTCGCCTTGGAGCTCCACGGGCTGATAGTGCCCTTGCGGGGCGTCACATAGAAATCGGCGCCGTCGCAGTCGCCTTCGGCGTTGAGAAGAGAGGCCGCGCGCTCAAGCTCGGTGACATCAAACGCCTCGTCTGTAAGTTCAAGCGCATAAACCCATTTCGCGTCGATGTTGAGCGGGCCGAGCGAAGGGTCGATCTTCGAAATAGCTTCCTTTATCGCATCCATCCTGAACGGTGAATACGCCTCCGAACCAAGCAGCAGAACCATCTTAAGAGTATCCTTTTGAAAGTGGAGCCGGGGATCGGATTCGAACCGATGCGTCCTTGCGGATCCTGATTACAAATCAGGCGTAGTCAACCACTGTACCACCCCGGCGGATTTGGGTAGTATTATACCAAATTTCCCGCCGCTTATGTGATGCAATCGAGCACGGCGGTCAAATGAGCTGATAGGGCTTGAACGGCAGGCGGTCGTCGTTCGTCGTTCCGCGAACGTATGCGTTCACAAGCGACTGCGCGAGCGACAGATCAGACTCCGAGGAGAGGACGGGAATCGCCGCCGTCGGCCCTGGAATTCCGTTCGTCGGCTTCAGTATCGCGGCGAAAACGCCCTTCTCGAGACGAGCATTCTCGTTTGCGTCGCGCCCAAGAATGACGGAACTTCCCCCGGGAAGCCGAAAACGGCGCCCGACCACAAGCAAGTCGAGAAGCGTACGGTTTAGGGCACCAGTTGCCTTGTCGCGAAGCCCCTCGTGCTCCATCAAGTCCTTCAGCTTGCGGCCATACGCCTCCTCGGTCAGCTTGCAGCCGCCGGCAGGCGAGGGGTAGCCCGTGATGCCAAACTCCTTTGCGAGCGCAATCTGGCGATCGCGCGAACGGCCGCTGATGTCGAGAAGCTTTTCGCGGTCGAGCTTGCCCTCGATTTCTGGGATCGTGGGCTCGAGCAACTTTGCAGACATCGGACGGACGAGTCGCCCCTTAAGTCCAGAAGATTTCTCGACGGTGCATAGCGACTGCTTGTTCTGCGACATCGGGCGCTGCCCCTGCACCTCTCCAGTAGCGACAAAATCATACCCAAGCGATGCCATCAGCTCGCCTGCTCGTCGTATCATCGTCGCGTGGCAGTCGATACAGGGATTCATCGCGCCGCCAAAGCCGTGTGGCGGATTTTCGAGAAGACCAACTTCGTCTTCGGTAAAGTCGAGCACATGGAGCTTCACGCCAAGGGCTGCGGCGGCCTTTCTCGCATTGGCAGACGAAAAGAAAGGAGTCTCGAAGCAAACGCCCTCTACCTCTGCACCAGCGCGTTCAAGCACGCGTACCGCAAGTTGGCTATCGAGCCCACCGCTCATCAAGGAAAGGCCTTTGCAGCTCATTTTACCCTCACTTTCACGCGATTGCCCGTCGTTGGAATAAAAGTGAACACAGACTTTTTCCCAAGCGTCAGTGGCACTGGGTGTTCCGCAAGCCAGCGGAGCCGAAAGTCGGCCTTTGCGGAGCCGCCCACCGTCTTGAACACGGGATCTCCATCGACGAGATCGATCGTTAGCCCTTCGCCGAAGACCTTGACCTTCATCGTGCGCGGCGTTGCATCGAGCGTGGCGAACACCTCCGCGAAAAAGGCGCGGTATTCCTCCGGCGTCCGTTCATCCGCCATCAGTCGTTCCTCCAGCGACGGTGCGCCCAGAGATACTGCTCGGGATACTGACGGATTGCATCTTCAAGACGGTCGTTTAGAAGCTGCGTCGCCGCAAGCTTGTCGTCCGACTTTGAAAAGCGCAAGATGCTCCCGCCAACAAGACGGTACTTGAACGGCGCTATGCGCACGAACGAGCCGACTACGATCGGACGCCCTGTTCGCATTGCAAGCCGCGTCGCCGAAGTAAATGTCTTCGCCGGGCGTCCGAAAAACTTCAGCATCGCGCCGCCGGACGTGTGCTGGTCCATGAGAATCGTCATAGCCGCGTTTGTGTCCGTCCACTGGCGCATTATCTCCGGCGTAAAGCCGTTCTTCTTGTCGATCACGGTGACCGGCCCGCGGAAATGATGCTTCGCCATCCACTTCGCGGCGAGCTTGTTGTTCATCACGCGCGCAATCGCGATCATCGGACGCGCAAACGAAAGGACGTTCGTCGCCGCCTCCCATACGCCGTGGTGGGAGCTTACGAGGATTATAGGCGTATCGGGCGTATCGAGAAGAAGCTTGACGGTCTCAGGATCGGCGGCGGAGAAGTCGAGGTGCTCGCGCCAGTTCTCCTTCGTCACAACGCCTGGTACGAAAAGCGCCTCGCCAATGTGACCAGCAAGATGGCAGAACGACTTCTTTGCAATTCGCCGCGCTTCCTTCTCGTCAGATGTGATGCCGCACTTCAGGACATTCTCTACGGCAATCCTGCGGCGCTTCGGCATAAACGGCCAAAGACAGGCAGCAAAACCGGCCCCGACATCATAGGCGTGTTTCTGGAGAATGTTCAAAAGTTGAAAAGCTGAATAGTTGAAAAGTTGAATAGTTGAATAGTTGAAAGGTTGAAGGTTGAAAGGTTACGGGCACCCCCACCTACAAAAACCGGATCGTCGCCGCGCGGCCATGTGCGTCAAGACCTTCGACTGCGGCGAACGACTCAATCGTCGCCTTCGTCTCGGCAAGATCGCCCTTCGAAAACGCGACAAAGCTGTGGCGGCGGCGGAAGTCGTCAGGCGTAAGACCATTGAACATGTTCGCGGCTCCGCCCGTAGGAAGCACATGGCTCGGCCCTGCGACGAAGTCTCCTGCCGACTCCGGCGTCCACGGACCTGCGAACACCGCGCCCGCGCTCCTGACGCCCTTCATCACCTTGGTGGCGTCCTTCGTCATTATCTCGAAGTGCTCAGGCGCGAAGCGGTTGACGACATCTAGGCCTTCGGCGACGCTCTTCGCGACGACGATGAGGATTCCGTCTCTGTCAATGACGCGCTTGATAAGCGCCTTTCTCGAAAGCGTCTCGGTCTGGCGAAGAACCTCGCCCCTGACCTTCTCCGCGAACTTCTCGGAAGTGCAAACGCAAAGCGACTTCTCCCATCCGCTGCCATGCTCGGCCTGCGAAAGAAGGTCTGCCGCGATCCAGCGGACGTCGACAGAACCGTCGGTAAGGACGGCAATCTCGCTCGGACCCGCGACCTGGTCTATCGCCACATAGCCGTAGACCTGGCGCTTCGCGGCCGTTACGAACGCATTTCCTGGACCGGCGATCTTCTGCACCTTCTTGCAAATCTTCGTGCCAAATGCCATCATGCCAATGGCCTGTATGCCGCCGACACGGTAGACTTCAGTTGCGCCAGCGAGCTTGAGCGCGTAAAGAAGCACCGGGTTCACTTCTCCCGTCGCGCCTGCAGGAGTGCACGCGACGATCTCCTTAACGCCCGCTGCCTTGGCGAGCGTCACGGTCATTACGGAAGTCGACGCGAGCGGAGCGGTTCCGCCTGGAATATACACGCCGACGCGATCCATCGGAGAATAGAACTCGCCTAAAGCACCGCCGCGAGGAGACTTCATCGACCACGGTCCGCGGAGAGATGCCTTGGAGAACTTGAGAACACGGCGATGCGCGTCCTTTACGGCGCGCACGATCTTCGAGTCTATGCCCTTCTCGGAAACTTTCGAGAGATCTACCTTTAGCGCCGTTGCGTTCTTCGCCTTGAAGCCCTCGAACTTCGCTACGAGTTCGAGAACCGCCGCATCGCCACGCGCCTTGATTTCGGCAAGCGCCGATGCCGCGGCCTTCTCGGCCTCCTCGGGAAACGCCGGACGCGCGTTGAATTTCTCGATGCGCCTGTCGCCTGTTTTGACAATCCTGATCATTTACGTCCGTTCATCAGCATGCACTTGACTTTGGCGCTCACGGCGAGCTCATCGCCCACATAGCCAGTCACCTCGTATACGCCAAGCGGGACGCGCTCGCGCACGATCTTGACGACGGTCACGAGCTTGTCGCCGGGGCGAACGGGCCTCTTGAAACGCGCTTCCTCGATCGCGGCAAAAGCAAACGCCGCCTGCTCGCCAAGGACTCCGCGCGCAACGACGGACGCACCTGCGACCTGGCTCATCGCCTCGACGAGCACTACGCCGGGAACGACGGGGAAATCGGGGAAGTGGCCCTTGAAGAAGTCGTTCTTCTCGGCGGTGAACGTGTATTCGCCAAGCGCCCCGGTCTCGTCGGCGGACAGGAGCGTATCGACAAAAAGGAACGGCGAGCGATGCGGCAGCAGCTCAATACCGGGTCGGTTGAATTCCTGTTTGAACTTTGGAAACTCCATTTCGACTCCCCCAACTTTACACTTTAAACTTTCAACCCTGCACTTTCCTAAGCACCAAGACCCCGTTGTGTCCGCCGAAGCCAAGCGAAGTGGAGAGCGCAACGTCTATGTCGCGCTTCACGCCGACGTTCGGCGTGTAGTTGAGGTCAAGCGGCGTCTCGCCCTTCTCGACGTCGACTTCGAGATCTGGTTTTTCGTAGTTGATCGTCGGCGGGACGAACCCTTCCTTGATCGCGAGAGCCGTGACAGCCGCCTCGATGGCGCCAGTCGCGCCAAGGCAGTGGCCGTGGCATGGCTTGGTGGAAGAGATATTTATCGTCTTCGCCTGCTCGACGCCGAAGACGCGCTTGAACGCGTTTGTCTCCATCTGGTCGTTGAGATGGGTGGAAGTGCCGTGGGCGTTGATGTAGCCGACGGTGGACTTGTCCGCAACGCCTGCATCCTTGAGTGCGATCTCAATCGCCTTGACCGCGCCATCGGCGGAAGGATCGGGCGCCGTGATATGGTAGGAGTCGCAAGTCGCGCCGTAGCCGGCGAGCTCGGCATAGACCTTCGCGCCACGCGCCTTCGCGTGTTCCTCCGACTCGAGTATCAGTATCGCCGCGCCTTCGCCCATGACAAAGCCGTCGCGGTCCTGGTTGAACGGACGGCAGGCCTTCTCGGGCGTATCGTTGAAGTGGGTGGAAAGCGCCTTCTCCTTCATGAAGCCGCCGACAGTGAACTCCATGATGACGGCCTCGCTGCCGCCAGCCACGACAATGTCTGCGCGGCCTGCACGAATCAAGTCCATCGCGAAGCCAAGCGCGTCGGTAGAGGAAGCACATGCAGTCGTGACGACCTGGCACGGACCTTTCGCGCCGAGTGCGATTGCGATGTTGCCGGCGCCCTCGTTTGCGATGAGCTCTGGAATCGCAAGCGGAGAAAGACGTTCGGGGCCCTTCTCGAAAAGCGTCTTGAAGGACTCGCCGGTGACCTCGAGGCCGCCGATGCCCACGCCGAGGATCGTCGCGACGCGATCCATGTCGGGCTTGTTTTCCGCAGTGAAGCCGGCGTCGGCCCATGCCTCGTTGGCAGTCGCAACTGCATATTGCGAAAAGAGAGCCATGTGACGCGCCTCGCGCTTGTCGAGAAGGCCGCCACCAATCGCCCAGTCCTCAAAGCCCTTGACTTCGGCCGCGACCTGGCAGGTGCAGCGGGACGCGTCGAACTTGGTGATCTTGCCAATGCCGGGCTTGCCGGCCTTGATGCTCCCCCACGATGCCTCACGGCCGTTTCCAACGGCGGTCAGCATGCCAATACCAGTAATCATCACTTTCTTCATGTCGTATCCCCTTTTAAATCTTACAGCTCAGGCCACACGCAGTATGTGCCAGCAAAGGTGAGCCCTGCGCCAAAGCCAACCATCACGATCTTCATCCCGTCCTTGAGCTCGCCAGCGCGAACGGCCTGATCAAGCGAAATCGGCACGGACGCGGCGGAAGTATTCGCCGTAGTCTCGAGGTTGAGCCAGAACTTGTCAAGCGGCAGTTTCATTCGCCTGGCCGTCGCCTCGATGATGCGCCCGTTCGCCTGATGCGCGAAGACGCGGTCGAGGTCTCCTGGGGTTGTGCCAAGCCTCTCGCAGAGATCGCCGACGACCTTCGAGAGCTTACGAACAGCAAACGCGAAGACATCGTGTCCCTGAAGCGTCAGCTGAGGGAGCAACGGCTCTGGCTTACGCGGAATGCCAGTCTTGGAATCAAGCGGCAGCGCCTCGCGCGTGCCTCCTGTGCGCTTGATGAAGTCCTGGCCCTTGCCATCCGCACCGAGAATCGTATGCGCCACTGTCTTTGTGGACGCGACGCCAGGCGCCTCGTCATTGCCGAGCACGACAGCGCCCGCGCCGTCGCCGAAAAGGATGCAGGACGAGCGGTCGGACCAGTCGAGAATGCGCGTCAGGCATTCCGCGCCTATGACGAGCGCCTTCTTGTCGGGATAGAAGTTTACAAAACCGCGCGCCTGTTCAAGCGCGTAGATGAATCCGGCGCAGGCGGCCTGAAGATCAAACGCACCGGCGTTCACGCAACCGAGCATGTCCTGCACTATACAGGCCGTAGAAGGAAACGTCGCGTAGTCAGGCGTCGAAGTCGCAAGGACTATAAGGCCGATTTCCTCTGGCGCGCCGCCGGCCATTTCGAGCGCGGCCCTGGCTGCCTTGGCGGCCATAGTTGAAGTCGTCTCGCCTTCCTCGGCGACATGGCGCGCGTGGATGCCCGTGTGCGAGTATATCCACTCGTCGGAAGTGTCGAGAGCTGCCGCAATGTCGTCGTTGGTGACGACCTTCGGCGGCAAGTAGCTGCCCGTTCCTAATATTTTGATACCCATAATGTTTTACGGTTGAGAGATGAACATATATTGTATCAAATTTTACGACACACCGCGGATTGCGCGTATTTTTTTCATCGTCGACTCGAACATCTCTGGTGTCTGGCTCTGCGCGCCGTCGCACTTGGCGTGAGGCGGGTCGTTGTGCACCTCTATGATGAGGCCGTCCGCGCCGATGGCGGCCGCGGCGACCGAGGCCGGCTCCACGAGATAGGCGTGGCCGGTCGCATGCGACGGGTCGATGACAATAGGCAGGTGCGTGCGACGCCTAAGATACGGAACTATCGTGAGGTCGAGCGTGTTGCGCATCGCCGTCTCGAACGTGCGGATGCCACGCTCGCAGAGGATGATGTTCTCGTTGCCGCTCGCCATGACGTACTCGGCGCTCATAAGGAGTTCCTGCAACGTCGCGGACATGCCGCGCTTCAAGAGAACTGGTTTCTTCGTGTAGGAACCGACTTCCTTGAGAAGATTGAAGTTCTGCATGTTCCTCGCGCCGATCTGGATGACGTCGACGTCGTTGAAGAGGTCGATGTCCTTGAAGTCCATAAGCTCGGTGACGATGGGGAGCCCCGTCTCGCGCTTCGCAGTGAGGAGCATGTCGAGCCCGGCCTTGCCGAGGCCCTGGAACGCGTACGGGGAGGTGCGCGGCTTGAACGCGCCGCCGCGGAGCATTGTCGCGCCAGATGCCTTCACGGCTTTTGCGATGCCGACGATCTGTTCCTCGGATTCGACGCTGCACGGTCCCGCGATAACGGAGAAATTCCCGCCGCCGACCTTCACGCCGGCGCAGTCGATGATGGTATCCTCGGGATGGAACTTGCGGTTTGCGGCCTTGAACGGCTCCTGAATGCGCTGGACCGACTCGACGCCGTCGAGCGCCTCGAGAATCCCCGGATCGAGATGGCTTACATCGCCGACGCAGCCAACTATCGTCTGCAGCGAGCCACGAGAGACGTGCGGCTGGATGTTCTTCGACTGGAGCAGCGCGAGAAGCCCGTTGACCTGGCTCTCTGCGGCCTCTTTCTTCAGTATGATTATCATTTGGAGGTGACCTTTCCGACAGGGGTAAACGTTACCGACCACGCG
>Ga0265299_10005734_pt1 | contig 11474 bp, 10 predicted proteins | sample AusTroGonzalo_MG_4_FD_193485 | JGI IMG/M metagenome (GOLD analysis project Ga0265299, IMG submission 193485) | Bovine rumen microbial communities from tropical cattle in Woodstock, Queensland, Australia - Gonzalo_02 | ecosystem: Host-associated > Mammals > Digestive system > Stomach > Rumen ...
CCATATATAAAATATTCAGGGTAAAAAGTTCATCTATATCCAGGGGGAGTGTTGATATATTGGAAAACAATTTAATTGTTACAAATATTAAAATAAGCAGTAACAAAAGATGATAAATGTATTTTTTTATAAATGACATTTTGTATTTGGCGATTATAAATTTACTAATGTTAACGTTTAATGCATTATTATTTTATATAATACCGTTTGGTTTTAGCAAATTGTTTTTGTTGGCAGAAAATGATGTTTGTTATAAATAGTAAGGACGAATTAATACGAAAATTTATATAAAAGTTGATTCTTAAACTTTATAAGATGATTTTTGTTTTATAATATTTCTTCTTTTGCAAATTCATATTCATTAGTAAAACATAAAAAACTACCGATTAAATTCTCATTCCAAACTTTAATATCTTTCGGGACATCAAGGATGCAGGGGGTAAAATTCCAAATGTTTTTTATGCCTGCACCCGCAAGATAGTTTGCCGTTGTTTTAGCTGCATCTTTTGGAACTGTAAGTATTGCAAAATCTACTTTCATTTTTGTTGCTAATGTTGATACTTTCGTTACATTAAAAACTTCTTTACCATTAATGAAAGAACCTGTCTTTTTTGTGTCCGTATCAAACATTGCAACGATGTTTAGTCCGTAATCTTTAAAGCTGTTATATTTGGCAAGAGCCGAACCTAAATTTCCGGCACCTACGATGAAAGCGTTGCGGTGTTGTTTAAACCCTAACTTTTCTTCTATCGTTTTTTTCAGTTTTTTGGCATCATACCCTACACGGCATTTACCTAAATCGGAAATGCCTAAATATTTTAAATCTTTTCTTACTTGGGAATTATCTATATTTAAAAGTTCAGCAATTTTTTTGCTGGAAATATACTGTTCTCCTTCTCTTAAATCGTCAAGTATGAAATGATATAAAGATAAACGGTTTAAAACTTTATCGGGTATATTCATGATAAGTTCCTTTTACAAGGGCAGACACTTGTTGTCTGCCCTTGTGAATTTTATTGCCTTTTATATGATACCGTTATAAGCATTTAAGAATATTTGTTTGATTTCCGACATTAACGGATAAACAGGGTTTGCTCCCGTGCATTGGTCATCAAATGCTCTTTCTACAAGTGTATCGAGATTTTTCATGAACTCGTCTTCTTTTACACCGAACTCTTTTATGGATTTGGGGAGATTGATTGCTGTCATTAAATCGTCAACTGCTTTTATTAACCTTTGCGTTTTTTCGTCATCATTTTTCCCGCCTAACTGAAGTTCATCTGCAATTTGAGCATATTTCATTTTTGCGTTGGGATATTTGTATTGCGGGAACGTTGCCTGTTTTTTCGGTCTGTCGTTGGAATTAAATTTTATAACCTGTCTTATTAAAAGAGCGTTTGCCACGCCGTGCGGAATATTATACATTGCACCGAGCTTGTGTGCCATTGAATGACATAACCCTAAGAAAGCATTTGCAAATGCCATACCTGCTATTGTTGCAGCATAATGCATTTTTTCTCTTGCTTTAGGATCTTTTTTACCGTCTTTATAAGAACGCGGGAGATATTTGAACACAAGTTTTGTTGCTTCCAAAGCGTTAGAGTTTGTAAAGTTTGTTGCCATACAAGAAACGTATGCTTCCAAAGAATGTACCAATGCATCTATACCGGAAGCGGCAGTTAAACCTTGCGGCATACCGTCAACAAAGTTCGGATCAACAATTGCCATGGTAGGTGTTAAAGCGTAATCGGCAATTGCATATTTGTAATGTGTTTTTTCATCGGTAATAATTGAAAAAGGTGTAACTTCAGAACCTGTACCCGATGTTGTAGGAATACATACCATAGTAGCTTTTTTACCTAAATCGGGTATTTGGCAAATTCTTTTTCTTATATCCATAAATCTCATGGAAATATCGTCAAAGTTTACATCCGGCTGTTCGTATAACAACCAAAGAATTTTGCCTGCATCCATAGGAGATCCGCCGCCGAGAGCAATAATTACGTCAGGCTCGTAAGCTTTTACCATTGTAAGAGCTTCGTCTATTGTTGCAAGTGTAGGGTCCGGCTTAACATCGAAAAACATTTGATGATCTATTTCCAATTCGTCCAAAACATCTGTAATATTTTCAACCGCACCGGAATTGAACAAGAAACGGTCGGTAACGATAAAAGCTCTTTTTTTACCTTTAAGTTCTTTAAGAGCAAGGTCAAGGCACCCTCTTTTAAAATATATTTTTTGCGGGACTTTAAACCATAACATATTTTCTCTCCTTTCGGCTACAGTCTTATAGTTGAGTAAATGTTCTACTCCGATATTTCCCGATACAGAATTACCGCCCCAAGAACCGCACCCGAGAGACAGCGACGGTTCAAGTTTAAAGTTGTAAATGTCTCCAATTCCACCCTGCGATGACGGGGTATTAATCAATACGCGGCAGGAAGGCATTTTTTCCGCAAAAATATTTATTCTTTCTTTAACTCTTGCATCGGTATACAGAACGGAAGTGTGTCCCGGTCCGCCTTTTGATACAAGCTCGTAAGCCATTTCTGTAGCTTGTTCAAAATTTTTGGCTTTATACATTGTTAATATAGGTGAAAGTTTTTCTCTTGAAAAAGGATCGTTCCAATCTACTTTCGGCCTTTCGCATAATAACAGTTTGGAATCTTCCGGAATTTTAAATCCTGAAAGTTCCGCAATTTTCTGCGGTGTTTGTCCGACTATTAAAGGATGTGCAGTTCCTCTTTTGGCATCTATAAAAGGAAGTGCAACCATTTTCTTTTCATCACTTTTACTTACAAGGTATGCGCCTCTGTAAAGGAACTCTTTTTTTATTTTTTCATATACGGATTCGACAACAATTACTGCCTGTTCGGAAGCACATATCATACCGTTATCAAATGTTTTAGACATTATAATTGAAGATACCGAAGTCCTTATATCTGCAGTTTCATCTATAACGGCACAAGCGTTTCCGGGGCCTACACCGAGTGCAGGTTTTCCCGAAGAGTATGCCGCTTTAACCATTCCCGGTCCACCGGTTGCCAAAATGCAAGCTATATCCGGGTGGTGTAACAACGCATCTGAAAGTTCCATTGACGGGGTATCTATCCAACCGATAATATCTTTAGGTGCACCGGCTTCAACGGCAGCATTAAGAACAACTTTTGCTGCTTCTATTGTGCTTTTTGTTGCTCTCGGGTGAGGGGAAAATATAATACCGTTTCTTGTTTTTAATGTTATGAGCGATTTAAAAATAGCAGTTGATGTAGGGTTTGTTGTAGGAATTATACCTGCAATTATTCCTAAGGGCTCTGCAACAATTTTTATACCGTTTTCTTTATCTTCGCTTATTATTCCGCAGGTTTTTGCATATTTATGTTTGTTGTAAATGTATTCGGAAGCATAATGATTTTTTATTATTTTGTCTTCAAGAACACCCATGCCGGTATCTTCCACCGCCATTCTTGCTAACGGGATTCTTACTTTGTTTGCCGCGGTGGCTGCTGCTTTAAAAATTTTATCAACTTGTTCCTGTGAAAAGTTTGCATACTCTGTTTGAGCTTTTTTTACTTTTGCAATTAAAGTATTTAATTTTTCTACCGTATCAACAATATTTGGTGCGGTATCTTTTTCGGTTTCTGTTATCTTTGCTTTTGTAACAGTCCCTTTTGTTTGTTTCTTTTTTGCCATATCTCATCGCTCCTTTTATTGTGATTTATTTCACGATTAATTATAAAATATAAAAATATGTTTGTCAATAGATATTTTGTAAATATATTGATTTTATATATGCTTTTAGTTTTTAGTAAGGCTGTTTAATTGAGATTTTTATCCTTATTGTTGCTTTTTCAATAAGTTAAATTATCTCACAATAAAAATTCATACTATTAGTTACAACTTTATATTTTTAAAGTTTATGTGGCGCTTAGCTAATGCACACCGCACTTTAAAAATACTTCGTTTCTCTTGAATATTATGAATTTTTCTTTTGGTCGTTTATATTCTATTGATAGTTTTAAACAGCAAAAAACAGCAAATACTTCGTTATAATTTAAAATCTTGAAAGTTTTTGAAAGCCAAGAATAAGGTATGTAATTTTGTAGAATTTATAATTTACAATGCAGGTAAAAATTGCTAAACAATTTTTGACAAATATAAGTTGTTTTTTTATAATAACCGGAGAGTGAAAATTCTTTACAATATGGGGTTAACGAATGAAAAAAAGTTTATTGGCATTGTTGTTGGCGGTATCACTTGCAGTACCTGTGTTTGCAACGGATAAAGGCGATATGGAAATTGTAGGTAAGCTGGGTTTAAATTTAAATCCGAAAGTTGAGGCAAACGGCAGTTTTGTAGATATTGGTGCATTTAATCCTTATTTTAACGGGGATTCGGATGTAAATAAGTCTGTCTTAATAGGAGCTGAATTTTTTTATTATTTAAATAAAAATGTTGCTTTTGGTTTTGGTATAAATAATAATTTTAATGCGGATTTAAACGATATGAAAGCTTATGGGTCGGATTATAAAGGTGAAGTAGGTTTTACAAATTTCTATTTTGCCGTAAAACCGAAAATAGAGTTGGAATCTAAAATATTTAACAGTATATACTTTTTAGGGCAAATCGGTTACGGGCTTTTTCGTTTTGACAATCATGAATACGGGGAAAAAGACGGTAACGGACTTTATTGGGGAATCGGGGCAGGAACCGAAATTTATAAAAATTTTATAGTTGAATTGTTATATTCATTTAATTACGGTTCAATTAAACTTAAAGAAGAATTTGGCGGTAATGAAACAGCAGATTTAACATATAAAACACTTGTATTGAATGTAGGTTATAAGTTCGCATTATAATATTTTAATAAGGGGGATAACAAATGAAAAAAAGCTTGTTGGCATTGTTGTTGGCAGTAACACTGGTATCATCGGTATTTGCAACCGATAAAGGAGCAATGGAAGCAGATATAAAAGCCGGTTATATAGCATATAATAATGTTGATTTTGGTCCTTATTCTGCTACAACAGACGGCAAATTTATTTTAGGAGCGGATTTTTACTATTATGTTCATCCTAATGTTGCTTTAGGTTTTGGTATAAATAATATTTTTGATTCAAGTGAAGCAGATTATGATGGTGAAAAGTATAATGATAAATTTGGTTTTACAAATATTTATTTTACCGTAAAACCTAAAATTGATTTAAAATCCGATATTTTTACAAGTGTATATGGAATAGTGCAATTAGGTTATGGCTTTTTTAGACTTGATTATGACGGAGCCCCATTTAAACCCGGTACAAAAAATGGTTTATATTGGGGAATTGGTGCCGGTGCAGAGATAATGAAAAATTTCATTTTTGAACTTATATATTCTTGCAATAATGGAACCATAGATTTTTCAGGCCATTGCAGAGATATAAAATATTCAATATTTTCAATTAACATAGGTTACAAGTTTAACATATAGGCATTGCGGGGAGTTGTACGGAATTTTGGCTGATATTGTAATAGTCAAGTATCTGATGCCGTTATAAGTGCCTAATAAAACTATACAATAATAAAAAACGGGGAGAAAAATCTTCCCGTTTTTTATTTTTATTGCTAAATTTTAATTGTTTTCAACACCGTTTCTACAGTTTCAAATTTCGGTGGTTTGTTTGTGTTGAGTTCAAAATAACAGGTATGTTCCGGCGAATCTACAAGAATTAAACTTGTTGATTTGTCTTTAACGAAAACAGGTGCAAATTTCGTTTCACTGTGACCTACCAACTGATTTTTAAAATATGAATCTTTCATCAGCGAAAAAGGTCTTATCCAAGTAGGTGTTTGGGTAACTTCATCTCCGCTGGGGCTGAAATGTCCTGTCCAATCGAAATAATGGAAGTTCTGTTCCAACAACATTCTGTTGCACCAATCAATGATGTTTTCTTTTCCGGGATCAAAACCTTTTTCTTGTTGATTGTTTACCCAAGTATTAGAAAATCCGGCATGAGATATTACCCAATCGTTATATTCTACGGCAATTTTAAATAAAGAGATATTGTTCAAAAATGCTTGTGCAATTTCAATATCATGTTCGTGTTGGTGACCGCTGACTTTTTTTGAAATAGGATTTTTAGATAAATAAGATAAACAGTGGTTGCCCAATAGTAAATCTATTTTGTCAGGATATTTTTGTTTATAGGTTACGATTTTGTTTATAATATTTATAGGGTTATGCTCAGGGATATTCCACCATAAGTTTTCTAACCAGTTATCAACATAATCACCCAAAAAAACAAGTTTATCTAACCTGTTAATATTATCTTCAACCATCTTTATAAAGTGTGTTGTTTGGTGAACGTCAGGTATTATTCCTATAATCATATTTATATTATAGTTTATTATTTGTTTAAATAAAATTTGATTTTTTATATTTAAAATGTAAAACTATTGTGCAATGGTAAAGTATATTAAAAATTTTTTAATTATTTTTGTTTTGATGATTGTTATATACGGACTGTTTTTTGCCGACGGTTGGATAAAAGGTAATTTTCATGTTATAACGGGAAATCGGGCATATCGTTCAAGACAACTTGATAAACAATTGCTTAAATATTATGTAACAAAATACAATATTAAAAGTATAATTAATTTGCGCGGGGCAGAACCCGGTAAAAAATGGTATGACGATGAACTTGATATCTGTTATATTTATGATATAAAGCATTATGATTTGGATTTGGCGATGGATAAAGAACCGAAGAAAAAAGATATGGAGACATTAATAGAGCTTTTTAAGACTGCTCCCAAACCGGTTTTTATACATTGTCTCGGGGGCTCGGACAGAACCGGGCTTGCGGCAACTTTATGGAAAATTGTAATGGAAAAAGAAGATAAAGAAAAAGCATCAAAACATATGTTGTTTTTTTACGGGCATATGCCTTTCGGTAAAGCAAGAGTATTGGACAGATGGCTTTGGAAAACAGAGATAAATTCCGACGGGACAATCGGAAGTGTTTAAAAATAATTATGTGTTGTGAATAATAATTTTAATAATAAAAAAAACGGAAAAATTTTTTCCGTTTTTTTTATTACTATATTTAAATTTTAAATATTATATTGAAAATTTAAAGCCCAGATTTAACTGTAAACTATATAATTGAGCAGTAGAGAAATCATCGTTGTCAGTAACAGCCCAATTATAAAAAGAATATAAAATTTCAACTATAAGCCATTTTGCTTCTATACCGATACCGGCTGCAGCATATATACCTGAAAGCCCGGATGCATCTATAAGTTCTATATCCGAGTTTGTTAAGCCCAATTGTCCTATAAGATAAACACTGTCAATTTCCTGATTTTCCAAAACGAGTTTAGGTTTTGCTGCAACATAAATATTGGTTGCGGAAATTTTTTGCCCCGTATTTTCAATGTCTGTTTTAAACAAATGCATTGCTCCAAGACCCAGTCCGATATTTTTCCAAGGATATGCAAAAATTTCGCCGCCCAATGTGAAACCAAGATCAACGTCTTGAATATTGCTTCCGTCAAAGTAAAGATACGGGGATGCTAAAATTCCGCCCTTTACTATGAAATCCGCGTTCATCTTTGCGCTTACAGGAAGTATGAATATTGTAATTAACAAAAGTGATAAAAAAAGTTTTTTCATTATTTAACACTCCATACAAAAATATTTGCTTATATTATACTATAAAATTTTTTTAATTTACAATTTGTGAAAACGGTTTCAATAAAAAAGTTATGTTATATAACCGTTGTAATCGTAAATATAAGATTTTATAAATTATAAATATGATAAAATTTAGTAAATAATAGCTATATTTTATATAATAAATATCACCGTTTAGTTATTATTTACATCGGGAGTTTTATAAATGAAAAAAATTTATGTTTTACTTTGTTTTATGTTTTTTGCTTCAGGTATTTTTGCCGAAGATATTTCTTTAAGTTTGGAAAAAATTTTACAACAACAAGATACTATTACGACGACTCAAGAAATAACAAGTCAAGATATTGAAAAAGTTAATCCTGCTCAGGCATTGGAAGTTTTAAAGAGTGTGCCAGGTGTACTGGTTCAAAAAACAGGTGATACGGGAAGAACCGATCCTTCAATAAGAGGTTTTGGAGATAATTGCAGAAGAATAATAGTTTTGATTGACGGTAAACCGGAATTTATGTCATTGTTCGGTTGCGGAGTTTCGCACTCTATGTTAGCGGGTAATGTAGACAGAGTAGAAATAACAAAAGGACCTGACAGTGTTTTGTATGGTTCGGGGGCTTTGGGCGGAGTAATAAACATAATAACGAAAACACCTACAAAACCGCTTGAGGGGAGTATTGACGTTTCTTTCGGTTCATTCAATACACAAAACGCAAAAGTGTATGTAGGGGGATTACAGAACAATGTATTATACGAAGTTGCCGCAAACAAAATAACAAGCGACGGGCATTTGCCTAATTCTCAATACAATGCAACGGATGTATATGAAAAGTTAGGATATGTTTTCAGAGACGCATCTTCATTAATTTTCGAGGCAAAACAGTTTCAAGGATTAAAACATGAACCTGAAACAAGAAGACAAGGCGGCGGTACAGTTTATGGGAATAATTACTGGGAAGATTATCACAGAAATTCTTATCAATTAAACTTCGATAAATTCTTTTCAAGAGGACATTTAACTATTAGAGGGTATAGAAACGACGGAGATCACAAATTTTCAGACGGTTGGCATTCTAAAGATAGTTTAACCGGTGCAATGGCAAACTATGATTGGGAAATAGGCGATGATAACTTATTGAAATTAGGAGCGGATTATAAACAGCAGGAAGGTGAACTTTTAAGCCAGAAAGAAGGCGGAGTAATGCAGACAGGTTCATGGACAATGTATGAATATGCATTCTATGCTTTAGACAAACATAATTTTACCGATAAATTAACGGCTGTTGCAGGTGCAAGATATAACAACAACGAAGTTTCGGGCGAACAGTTTATTCCCAGAGCGGGTTTGGAATATCAGTTTACTGAGGCATTATTGGTTAAAGGTTTGTATAGCAGAGGTTTCAGAAGTCCTTATTTAAACGAATTATATTTAGTTCCTCCAAGAAATGAAAATTTAAAAGCGGAAATTGTCGACAATTATGAAATAGGGACAGAGTTTAAAAAAGATGATTTCTTATTTAATGTTACCGGTTTCGTTATGAAAGGAGACAATTTAATTCAAAAAGATCATGGAAAACTTCAAAACACCGGAGAATATGAATTTAAAGGAGTTGAACTATATTTAAGTTACTTTTTCAACAAATTTATTGATGCTCAAGCAGGATACACTTATTTTGATGCGGGGGAACATACACAAGGCAGACCTCAAGATAAAATAGATTTGAACGTAAACTTTAAAGTAAGTAAATGGGCTTTAGCATTGAACGGAATGTATGTAGGTAATTACTACGCAAAAGATGAAAAACAAGACAGATTAAGTGATTTTGCCGTTGTGAGTGCAAAATTATCTTATGATGTAACTGACAACATAAAATTGTTTGTTGACGGGGAAAACTTAACAAATCAGGAATACGAAATATTTTTGGATAGAGATGCCGACAAATATCCTATAACCAAAATGCCGGGAGCATCCGTATATTTCGGTACACAAATTAAATTTTAAAATTTAAGTTTATATAACTTTGTTAAAAATAAAGCCGTAGAGTTGATTTGATTAAAAATTGTTATCCTCGCGGATGATACTTTTTATGTTGTTCTTTCAGTCTTTGCTGACTTATATGTGTGTATTTTTGTGTTGTTGAAATCGAACTGTGTCCTAACATTTCTTGAACAAATCTTATATCGGCACCTCCGGTAAGTAAGTGTGTGGCAAAAGAGTGTCTTAAAGTGTGGGGGGTAATATTTTTTGTAATACCGGCTTTTATGGCGATTTGTTTTAATTGTCTCCAAAACTCTATTCTTGAAATAGGTTTATTAAGTTTTGTTAGAAATACGAACTCGGAATTTTTTTTATCATTCCTTACTCTTAAATATCTTTTTAAATATAATTGTGCTTTTTGTCCGAACGGGACAAGGCGTTCTTTGCTGCCTTTACCGATAATTTTAACGAACATTTCGTCAATATCTATATTTGAAAATTTTAAGCTTATAAGTTCCGATACTCTTAAGCCCGTAGCATATAAAAGTTCAAGCATTGCTCTGTTTCTTACCGATATATTGTCGGATTCTGAAACAGAGTTTAAAAGTTTGGTAACTTCTTCATTTGTCAACATATCAGGTAAAATAACAGGCATTTTAGGTGGAACCAAGTATATTGTAGGATCGGTTTTTATATGATTTTCCGCAATTAAAAATTTATAAAATTGTCTTATGGATTCTATGGTTCTGTATATGCTGCTGGGTTTGAAATTTAAAGTTTTAAGATGCCATAAAAAATCTGTTATTTCATTATGTTTTATCGTTTGATAATCTATTTCTTTTGTCTGTAAAAACTCCAAATATGTTTTTAAATCTTGTCTGTAAGCTAAAGCCGTATTTTTGGAAAGTCCTTTTTCTATTAAAATGTAGTTAATAAATTTTTCAAGATTTTCCATGTTGTTATTTTAAATAAGGATTAAAATTAAGCTCATCGGATAATGTTGTAAACGGACCGTGTCCCGGGAAAATTTTAGTATGTTGCGGGAGTTTTTTTATTTTTTGTAACGATAAAAGTATCTCATTATAATCGCCACCGAATAAATCGGTTCTTCCTATTGAATATTTAAAAATTGTATCTCCGGCAAACAGCATATCGTCTATCAATATACATATTGACCCTTTACTGTGTCCGGGCGTATATATAACAGAATATTTACAAAAAGAAATTTCTTTAGTTTCTTCTTTATCAAAAATAATATCGGCGTTGTTTATTATTATAGGTTTACCTAGTATTGTTGAAAAGTTTTTGTTTGCGTCGGAAAGCATTTCCGTATCTTTTTTATGAATAGCTAAAGGTATATTGTATTTTTGCCTTATAATATCATCCGAAAAAGTATGATCGAAATGTCCATGAGTATTTATTAAAAGTTCAGGACTCAGATTTAATTTCTCAATTTTATCAATTACTTTTTTGCCGTCCAGTCCAGGATCTACTATAATTGCTTTTTTTGAAGTATCATCATATATTAAGTAACAGTTTACTTGAAATTCACCTGAAACTACAAAGTCGATTTTTATCATTTTTTTATTTATTCTGATCCAAAAATATATTTTTATGTTTTAGTATATAATTAATACCTGAATAAATTGTAAGAATTGTGGTTATAAGCATAAGCCAATAAGGTGCATTTATTAAAATAGTGCCTAATATATTTTGCATTTTTATTGAAGAGTCCGCCAAATCATAAGGAGTTAAAGAGTAAAACTTTATAATTGTTGAGTTTATAATTAAAATTATAAGTATGGTTATAATTGCAATCATTTGTGAAGT
>Ga0265299_10005735_pt1 | contig 11473 bp, 6 predicted proteins | sample AusTroGonzalo_MG_4_FD_193485 | JGI IMG/M metagenome (GOLD analysis project Ga0265299, IMG submission 193485) | Bovine rumen microbial communities from tropical cattle in Woodstock, Queensland, Australia - Gonzalo_02 | ecosystem: Host-associated > Mammals > Digestive system > Stomach > Rumen ...
GTCCAATGCTCCGTTGTGGGGGAAACGGCAGTCCGAAATGATGCCCAGCGCGTTGTCCGAGAAGCGGTCGTAGAGCGCCCAAGCCTCCTCGTAGTTGCGGGCCAGCACAATCTTTGGCCGGCCGCGCATACGCAGGGTTTCCAACTGAGAGTTCAGGGCCTCGGTGGCGAACTCCAGCGACTGTTGCAGCACGAACTTGTAGAGATTGGGCAGAATCGAGGAGTAGAAGCGTACGTTGTCCTCCACGAGCATGATCATCTGCACTCCGGCGGCCAAGTCGTGCTCCAGGTTCATCTTGTCCTCGATGAGCTTGATGATGGACAGCAGCAGCTCCGTGTTGCCCAGCCAACAGAAGACGTACTCGAAGGCCGACATGTCCTCGTCGGCCATGCGCTTGCTGATGCCGTGGGAGAAAGGCGTCAGTACGACACACGGAATTTGTGGGTGTAAGTCCTTGATTCCACGGGCAATGTCGAAGATGTCGTTGTTGTCCGTACCAGGCATGACGATGACGAGGTCGAAGGAGAAACGTTCCATCTGCTTCAGTGCTTCTTCCTCGGAAGCCACCTGTATGAAGCGTGGCGGATAGCGCAGACCCAGTTTGGCATACTCATCGAAAATCTTCTCATCCACGCGGCCGTCGTCCTCCAGCATAAAAGCATCGTAGGGATTGGCGATAAGCAGGACGTTGAAGATGCGTCGAGCCATGAGATCGACAAACGAGGTGTCGCGCAGGAGCAAAGTCTCTTTTTTCATTCACAAGTTCTATTTTGCGGCGCAAAGATAGGGAAAAAGATTGAACTACGTCCCCTCTCCCTGCATTTTTCTTCTGAAAAATGTGGTAAGGGGGCTTCAGAGTCGTTGCACTTATGCAGAAAAATGACATGAATGCTCCAAGGGTTCCTGATGTTTTATGTTAAAATCTGCAAATTATAGAAGGAAGTGTCTACTAATTAACAAAAAGGTCTACTTGATTATATGCCTTATTATCAGAAGATTTAATTATATATTGTAGATAAGTGACCTTTTTTTTGAAAACTAAATATAAGAAACTATTATCGTAGCCGAGGATTTGAGGTTAGAACGTGAACCCTTAAGTCTTCGAGCGAGAACCCTTAAGGGTTGGACGGGTAACCCTTAAGGGTTCAGGCTGCAACCCTTAAGGGTTCGCACGTGTCCCCTAATGAGAAAAGTGGGTAGTGCGAACGGTATGAATCCACACGCCTTGCAATCTTTTTCGCTGAGGTTGCGGGTTCTTCGTGGAATTTTCGTAACTTTGCGGCGTCTAAACAAACAACGACGGACGATGCGACTGCTCTATTTCAACCCAGAGAACGACTTGGCGCTGGCAGCCAACGACGCGCACTATACCCCTCCCGCTTCGGCGCGGCAGATGGCGCGTGACCTACAGCGGTTGCCTTTGCTGTGGGCAGAACAGGAAGACCTCGTCCTGCTACGCAACGAGGCAGACTCTTCTGCTGCCAGTCTGACGGACGTTAGCCCTGTACGTACACTCCCCTCCCTGATAGGGACAGCGTGGGGAGGCTCGTCCTCTCTGCAGCTCCTCCCGTGGGGGTGGAGCCCGCTGGTTGTCAGGCAACTGCGGGATGCCGGAGTGTCCGCCTCCTTGTTGCCGACGACGGAGCAATTGGCTGATTACCGCGCCTTCGCCTCAAGACAGACGGCTGTGAGGCTGCTCCGGCATTGGCGCGCTGAATGTCCCGAAGCGTTCGGAGGTGGGGGACTTGTGGGCGAGTCGGAATGGTGTACGACGGAGCAGGAAGTCAAGGACGCCTGTAGCCGTTGCGACGGAGCCATGCTGAAGATGCCCTGGAGCGGCAGTGGCCGGGGAGTACATCCTGTGGAGGCGGAACTGACAGGCAAAGACCTCGCTTGGGTGCGCCGGACGCTGGTGCGACAGGGTGGGGTGGAGGTGGAGCCTATATATAATAAGGTGCAAGATTTCGCCATGGAGTTCTGGGCAGAGGACGGTCGTGTGTGCTACGAAGGCCTTTCCGTCTTCGAGACGACGGCGGGTGGAGTCTATGCCGGAAACCTCGTGGCGTCGGAGGCGGAGAAGGAAAACCGCCTGTCGGGCTACATCTCTCCCGGCCTGTTGCGCGAGGTACGCTGTCGCTTGGAGACGTTGCTTTCCAGTGCGGGCATTCCCCGCTGGTACTCAGGGCCGATAGGTGTCGATATGATGGTGGTGAAGTCTTCCACTTCCCAGTCCTCCAGCTTCCATTTGCATCCGCTCGTCGAAGTCAATATGCGAATGACCATGGGGTGGGTGGCGTTGCGGTTGCAGCAGAAACTCTCTCCGGGAGAGGTCGGAACGTTCAGAATAGCCCATTCGGACGGCCATTATCGTGCTCTTTTTCATAAAATAGAGGCCTAAAACTCACTTTTTGCCACCTCGGCTTTGCACTTCCGCATTTTTTGTCTACCTTTGCCCCCGTTATTTGATTAACGAATCTCACTTGGAAGCTTTCTTTAGAACACACGCGTATTTGGTGGAGCACACGGATTTGCCCGTGCGCCGTCTCTTGATGGACGAGATAGATTGGCATGCACCGCTCATTGGAATCAAGGGGACACGGGGAGTCGGGAAGACGAGTTTCTTGCTCCAGTATGCGAAGGAGAACTTTGATGTACGTCGGCGCAAGTGCCTGTACATCAACATGAACAACTTCTATTTCCAAGGAAGGGGCTTGGCAGATTTTGCCCGTGAGTTCCGCCTGGGAGGTGGCGAGGTGCTGCTCATTGATCAAGTGTTCAAACAGCCCGACTGGAGTTCCGAGCTGCGTCGGTGCCACGACGAGAATCCGGGGCTGCGTATCGTCTTTACGGGTTCCAGTGTGATGCGTCTGAAGGAGGAGAACCCGGAGCTGAATGGGCTGGTGAAGTCCTATAACCTGCGCGGCTTCTCGTTCCGCGAGTTCTTGAACTTGCAGACAGGCTTCGACTTCCCGGCCTGCTCCCTGAATGACATCGTTCACAACCACGAGCACATCGCCGACAACGTTCTCGCGAAGGTTGATCCCCTTGAGTTCTTCCAGAGCTATCTGCACCACGGCTTCTATCCCTTTTTCCTTGAGAAACGGAACTTTTCCGAGAACTTGCTGAAGACCATGAACATGATGCTGGAGGTGGACATCTTGCTCATCAAGCAGATAGAACTGAAGTATCTGCCCAAGCTGAAGAAGCTGCTTTACCTCTTGGCTGTGGACCGTCCGGCAGCACCGAACGTCAGCGCCCTGGCACATGAGATAGCCACTTCGCGTGCAACGGTGATGAACTACATCAAATATCTTTCGGATGCCCGCCTCATCAACATCATCTACCATGATGGCGAATCCTTCCCGAAGAAGCCCGCGCGGGTGATGATGCACAACTCCAACCTGATGTATTCCATCTATCCCAACCGCATGGAGCGGATGGACGTCATGGAGACCTTCTTTCAAAATGCCCTCTGGGCTTATCATGACGTGCGTCTGGGCGACCGCCCCGACACGTTCCTCGTCGACGGGAATCCTTTCCGTGTCTGTCTGGATTCGCCGCATAGGATGAAATCCAATATCATCTACACCCAGGCCGACCTTCGAAAAGGCAATGGACAGCAGATTCCTCTGTGGATGATGGGATTCTTATACTAATAAGGATATACAATATTCACTTTATAAACAACATCTTACAGATTCTTTTATGGAAATGAAAAGACTACTACGAACGGTTATTGTAGCCTTGTTCGTGGGAGGGCTTGCTTGTCCTTTCCACACGATAGCGCAAACTTGGTCAGGTAACGCACCTCAAGCAGGTGACTACTACCTTTACAATGTAGGCGCTGGTAAGTTCTTGACCTCCGGTTGCTGGTGGGGTACACATGCCGCAATGGACGATGATGGTATGCTCCTTACCTTTGCAGCATCGGGCAACGGCTATACTCTTTCCACAAATGTTGCTTTTGCAAACTGCTATGTCGGCGATAATGCCTATATGGACAATGGGACTGCGGCTACCTGGACGTTTGCACAAGTATCCACGGGCAAATACACCATGAAGAATGGCAACAACTACTTAGTATTTGTTAGTGGTGACGTGGCAAACACGACTGAGACAGCTCCAACAGGCAACGATGGTTACTGGCAGATAGTCTCTCGCGATGATTTGATTAACAACATGAAGAGTGCAACACCAAGTGTTCCTGTTGATGCTTCTTTCTTCATGACAAACCCAAAGAACCGAAGGAATTGGAAAGATGGCAAACCATATCAGGGAACAAATTCATTCAATGACAATGGTTCTTTTAATGCGAGTGCAGACGGCCTCTATACTGGCGGATGTACTTCCGTAGGCCAGTGGCACAAGACCTTTGACAATTACCAACAGTTAACGGATTTGCCGAATGGCAAATATCAAGTGACGGTTAAGGGTAATTATGCAACCCCAGAATCTGGATGGGAAGCGATCCCCTATCTATATGCCAATAGCGAAAAGACAAACCTGAAACCATTGGGTGACATTAGCGGTTTCCCTGGTGGTAATGATGCGGAAAGAAACACTCACGCCCTTGTTGATGATACTTATCTAACCGATGCGGTTGAAGTTATCGTAACAGATGGCAATCTTAGAGTGGGTGTCAAATCAGATGCTAATATGAATTGGTGTACCTGGCGCGAGTTCACCATTAAGTTCCTTGATCCAGAACTCTCTTTCGCAGCTGAGACTCTTCCCACAACGGCTGTGACGGCAGAGAAATGGTATGCAGTCACCATTCCTTCCACTGATGATTACGAGATAACATCAACCGCAGCCGCGACCTTGAGCTACACATCGGACGGAACGCAGCTTTTGAGCACAGCTTCTGGTACATCCGAGACTTTCACCGCAGGCCAGACGAAGACCATACATCTTTCTGCCGGCACTGTCTATATCAAGAGTAGTGCTGCTTCAACCATCAGCGTGAGCTATAAATATAACGTTGGCACTGCTACATCATCGCACGCTTTCATTCAAGGCGGTGAGACCGTCACCATCAGTTGGGCAGGTGCTTCTACGAATGACCCTGGTGCCTCCTTTGCCAAGAAAGGTAATCCTACCATTACCTTTGGTGGCAACTCCGTAGCCGTGACCCCGACCTCCAACGGCTTCACCTTCACGGTTCCTGCCGTGACCGCTGGCACAAGCTATACGCTTAGCATTCCAGCCGATGCATTCGGTTATGCAGCAGGTAGCACCTATAATGCAGCACAGGACATTACCATCAAGGCACCTGAATTGTTTGATGGGACCTATTTCTTTAAAGACAATAATAATAAATTTTGGTTGCGTGGCGACCAATACGGATCGACCGTGTATGTGTATGATTGGGGTTTGCCTGTGAAAGTCGCCACTGATGCTATGGGCGCTACAACCCTCCAATTTGCCGATGCCAGCGATTGGAAGATTTTCAGTAACAAAACAGGTATCTACGCAGACAACGCTTCTCCCGATTATGGCGCGTGGAGCATCATTAAGTCTGACACCAAATATATCTTTAAGGTTGCCGTTGACAATAATCAATATCATTACATGAAGGTGGATGATGATACGCGACGTATTCTTTCCACTGCAACTGAAGGTGAAGCCACTGCTTTCACATTGGTAACTCCTGAAGACCACCAAAACGTGCTTACTGCATACATTAATGCACAAGCATCTGCTGCTGCTACTGATGCCAGCCTGACTGCCTCCACACCTGCAGAATTGCAGACAGTAGCAAATGGTATTAATGCTACATCAATCATTGAAGGCAGCACAGCCGCCACCACAGCAGAGAAGTGGCAAGGTGGACAATGGGATAGTCGCACAGTCTATAGCAATACCGTAAATGTGACTACACCAGGTCTCTATAAGTTTACCATGCAGGGCTTCTATCGCATGACAGATAATGACGCCACCTACGCTTTGCATACCGCACAGGTAGACTGTCCCCCCGTCTATGTATTCTTTGGTGATGCCAAGACACCCATTAAGTCCGTGATGGATGAGAGTCGTGCATCTGCATACGATGGTAATAACAATGACTATGCTCAGGATGGCAACCACTATCCCAACCAGCAAGCTTCCTCTTTGGTTGCTTTCCAGGAAGGAAAGTATGTAAATACAGTGTGGGCTTATATTTCTGCCGCTGGCGAATACACATACGGAATACAATATCTGGGTTGGGCAGGTTCGCACTCCGAATGGACGTGCTACACCACGGAGTCTGTTAGCCTTACCCTCTACTCTGAAGACTGGTGGGGATCGTTACAGGCAGCTCTCACAACATACGCACCATATAATGATGTCGTGGATGCGACAGATTATACTACACACTACAACACTTATGCGGCTTACACTCAATCCACCCCGCAGAGCGATATGTTAGCTGCTATCAATTACATGCAGGAAAACTATGCCAACTACCAGTGGGCAAATGCTTCAATCGCTCATCCAGTAGATGTAACGGAGGATATTATCAGAGGTTGGGAATGTACTGCCAATGATGCTTGGCCTGGTAGCGGTCGTACGACGGCAACAGGAACTTACTACGACGGAACAAACCGCACCTACTTCACGCAGAACCATGAGAATGGAGCTGCCCGCTCGCAGGCTGTGACGCTACCTGAGATAGGTGCTTATCTGTTGCGTACAATCGTACGTCCTGTGGCAGCTGCTTCTTATGCTACAATTTCTGTTGGCAGCGAGAGCACAACAACTCGTGGCATTCAGACGGGTACGACAAATATCGGTAATGGTTGGGCTTACAATGACGTCTATTTTGCTACGACCTCTGCTGACGAGAGCAAGACCATCAGCATTGCTCTTTCTAACGTCAATAATAGTCGCGAGGCTGACTGTGGTGAAATGCACCTGCTCTACATCGGCCAGAATGCAGACTTTGTGAAGGATGGCGTGCATAAGTACATAGGCACATACGCTTCGGCTCCTGCCATTACGCTGACCGATGCCGATCCTGTGGTTGACATCAAGGGCGCAACCTTCACATCGGGTTCGTCCGCTCTGACTTTCACCAACCCCAACGGTCTCGTCTTTGCCAATGCGGCAGCTCAAGTGAGCAGTACAACCAAAAATGTGGTGGTTAACGGCACGTGTGCCAGCCTCCAATTAGAGAAGGGTCATCCTTTCATTAATCCGATGGAGTTCACAGCTACGGCTGCCCAATATACTATGGTAGCTGGAGAATTGGCTGGAGGTAGCTTTGCCACTTTGGTTATTCCCTTCAACGCCACGACTCTTCCTGGTACGGCTTATACTCTTGATCAGGGCGTTAACCTTATCGACGGTAACGTCCGTGGTACGACAACGGCTTCGATAGCAGCCAACAGCCCCGTGCTTGTGACAGCCAGTGGCAACTATACTGGTAGCAGCGTAACCGTTCCTGTTGTAGCTCAGGGTCAAACCTTCACAAATGGTGAATTAGTGGGCGTCTATCAAAACACTGAGGCTCTGGAGAATAGTTATGTGTTGCAGAATCATAATGGTCGTGTAGCGTTCTACCTTGTTGGTAGCACCAAGCCTACGGTCGGTCCTTTTAGGGCATACATTAAGGAGCAGGCTAATAATATTAAGTCCTTCCAAGTGTTGTTCGACGTAGACGGCATCAGCCTCAATCCCGCTTCATCGTCTATGGACGAAGAGAATATCTATACGTTGAGCGGTGTAAAGGTTAATGGACGCATGGTCAAGGCTGGCGTCTATATCCAAAATGGTAAGAAGGTAATCATTAAATAAATTACTAATTAAATACGGTACAAGTTATGAATAAGACATATATAACACCTGACGTAAAGGTGATAGATATTGCTACAGATGGTGTTCTCTGTCAGGCAAGTGCCCGTGGTGGCTATGACGAAAAATCCATAAGCAAAGAAAGCGAAGAAACTCTTGTCAAAGGAGATCGCGGTTATTCCGCAACTTCTGTTGACTGGGAAGGCTGGGAATAATTCGTGTTGTTGAATCCATAAACATTATGAAATCATGAAATCAAGATTCTATATAGTTTATCTTTTAGCTGCAGCGCTGGCTCTTGGAGCTTGCAGCAACGATGAAGCTTTGGCGCCTCAGTCTCCGCAGGATGTCTCAGAAGGAACTGACGTAGGATTCGTCAGTTCTATTGGCGACCAACTGGAAATACTGGCTACTGAAGACCTTGATGGAGGTTCCATGACTGCCACCCGTTCCACAATGTCAGACGGCAAATTTGCATCATGGGCAACCACGGATAATATCAGTATCAGTGACGGTACGCTAATGTACACCTACCAGCCCAAGGAGGGTACCATTAGTGGTGTCTCCTGCTCCTTCCAAAGCAAGAGTAGCGCTTCCTTCCTCACAGATGGAACAGGTGAGGATGGTACTTTCTATGCATTCTACCCCGCAGATGCCGTACTCGGATGGAACGGCACCACTGTCACCACAATGATCTACACAGAGCAGAAATACGAGGAGAATGTGGAGAACAGCGGCGTGATGGGTCCGTATATGGCAGCAGTCGCCACTACAACAAATGGTGGCGCCAACGCCAACTTCACCTTCGGACATATCTGCTCGGTTATTGATGTGGACTTATCAGCGTTTGATGGCGGTGAGGTGGAGTCCGTAGCGCTGTATGCCAATTCTCAGATTAGCGTAGCAGGTAGCATGAAGTTCAACGTTAGTACGAAGGCAGCTACTATCAGCGGCAGCGATGGTGCAGGTTACAGCAATAGCTTACAGAGCGAAGTGGTGCGTGTATCGCAAATTAACGCTACACAACCGACCGTCCGTTTCTACGTCATGCCTATGAAGCAGCCCACAGGCTTCACCATTACTGTTCGCTGCTCCGATGGCAAATACTATACGAAGTCATCTGGCAACTCTGTCGGTAGCGATGAGACGAATGACTACATCACATCTCAATCAGGTGTTACTTATGGCGAGCTCTGCAAGCCCTACTATAAGAAGTACAAATTCGGTGTAAAGAGTTCTGCTCGCACACAAAACTGGATGGCAATGATTCCGGGTAATACAAAGTTCAACCACTTGAGCTTGCCGGGTGCGCATGATGCAGCAACGAGTGCATGTAGCAATACTTCAGCTAAATGTCAGGCTTATACAGTTGCTGAACTGTTACAGAAAGGTTGTCGTGCACTTGACTTGCGTCCTTATTACAATAGTTCTTCCTTGGAAATCTATCATGGTATAGCTTCTACAGGTGTCACTTTGGCGAACGCATTGGATGCTGTCCAATTATTCTTGACGGCAAATCCGACAGAAACGGTCTTTGTGTTATTGGCTCAGGAAGGTGGTAATGATGGTAACACGAATTGGCAGAACCGCGTGTGGAGTTGCTTGAACAACTATGCCAGTTACATTGCTTCATACGGTTGGCAGGGTAATCTGAATCCCTGTCGTGGTAAGATGGTTATCATTTTCCGTAACACTTACACTGGTGGCGACAACAATGGCGACCTGGGCTGTGGTAAAGTTGGTTGGGGCAGCTCCTTCAACGACAAGAGCATCATGACAGGCAATGGTAGTGGCACTGCACGTGGAACACTGCGATATCAAGACGAATACGAGACGACCAGCACGTCCACAAAGCTGGGCAATCTTACAACCATGCTCAACGACCACATTGCTGCCAACGAGACAAATGCTGGCTATACCTTTGTGAATAATGTGAATATTGCTGGTACATTGTCTAATATCAGTGATTTGTCCACGAGCATGAACACAGCCTTTCTCGGCTCCTCCACTTTCACTAATCATACGGGCAAGTTCTGTATCATGATGACCGATTTCCTCTTCTCTTCTTCTCAGAAGGGTGATCAGATGTTCGAGCTGATTCACCAACAGAACTACAAGTACGTCTATAAGAACCGTAGCCGTTGTTTGACGGCGAGTGCTTCTGGTGACGATACTGGTGTTGATATCTCAGCCGATGAATATGCCAATGACGGTCAGGTTTATGTGAAAGGTTTCTAACCCATAGTCATTCAACGATTCATGCGATTCGCCGTTAAAAAGATACTCATGTTCATTTTGGTGTTCTCCTGTGCCGTTGTGTCGGCACAGGAGACTCCGAATGTCATGCGCATTCATAAGGTTGGCGGACGGGTAGCTCAATTGCCGATAGTAGCTGTTGATTCCATTCTCCTGCCCGATTCCATGGTAGTCCATTTGCAGTCGGGCAATAAACAATGGTTCCCGATTTCAAAGGTGGATTCCATCTCCTTTGCTGTCGATGCTGCGGAGTATCACGAGGCGGTGGATTTGGGACTTTCGGTGTGCTGGGCTACCTGCAATATTGGTGCCGCACGACCAGAAGACTTCGGCGGCCGTTTCGCTTGGGGCGAGACAGAGGAGAAACGAAGTTTCTACGAGCAGAACTATATTTATTACCAAAACGAGCAGTATGAGTATATCGGCGTGAATATCTGCGGAACGAAGTACGATGTGGCTCGTCGGCGATGGGGTGAGGATTGGCGATTGCCAACGCGTAGCGAACTCCAAGAACTGACTACCCGCTGCACTTGGACGGCAGAGACGTTGAATGGCGTTTGGGGGTATCGCGTCACTGCTAAGAATGGTAACAGTATTTTTCTTCCTGCAGCAGGATTCCAGAATGGACCCGTTCCATCGGAAGTGGGTACCGGAGGTTTCTATTGGTCGGGGACGGTTAACCGCGAAATGCTTTCCGCGGCCTATAATCTGAACTTCCGAGGCTACGATGCGGAATGGTCGGCAAATCGTTCTTATGGCTTCTCTGTGCGAGCTGTTAGGTAGTTCTTTTTATTACATTACACATGTGAACGGTGCCAAAACGAAGCTTTTTGGCACCGTTCACACTTTTTTTGCCACCTTAACTTTGCATAATCACTATTTTTAGGTATCTTTGCGCCCGTTATTTATAGTCAGATACTTAATTGCTCAATAACTCATAAACTTCTATTTATGGCTAAACAAAAGAAATTTATCACCTGTGATGGTAACGAGGCTGCGGCTCATGTGAGTTACATGTTCTCGGAGGTAGCTGCTATCTACCCCATCACCCCGTCTTCGCCCATGGCGGAGCACGTTGACGAGTGGGCTGCCCGCGGTCGCAAGAACCTCTGGGGCCAGACCGTCTCTGTTCAGGAAATGCAGTCCGAGGCTGGTGCTGCCGGTGCCGTTCACGGTTCTCTGCAGGCTGGTGCGCTGACCACCACCTTCACCGCTTCTCAGGGTCTGCTCCTGATGATCCCCAACATGTACAAGATTGCCGGTGAGTTGATCCCTTGCGTCTTCGACGTATCTGCTCGTACGCTGGCCTCTCACTCCCTCTGTATCTTCGGTGACCATCAGGATGTGATGGCTTGCCGTCAGACCGGCTTCGCTATGCTCTGCGAAGGTGGCGTGCAGGAGGTGATGGACCTCACCGCTGTGGCTCATCTCGCTTCGCTGGAGA
>Ga0265299_10005740_pt1 | contig 11469 bp, 12 predicted proteins | sample AusTroGonzalo_MG_4_FD_193485 | JGI IMG/M metagenome (GOLD analysis project Ga0265299, IMG submission 193485) | Bovine rumen microbial communities from tropical cattle in Woodstock, Queensland, Australia - Gonzalo_02 | ecosystem: Host-associated > Mammals > Digestive system > Stomach > Rumen ...
ACAGAGTACAATTCTTTAATTCCGAAGTCAGTCATAAAAATTCACTCCTTAGAAAATAGGGAGGGATTTCTCCCTCCCTTGAAAGTTGAGTATTAAGTTTTATTGGATTATGAACGGTTCTTAGGTTTAACTTGAGGTGCAGCAGTAGCATTTGTTGATGTAACACCTGTAGGTGTTGTTCCATCTGTACTTTCTGTACCACTAGCATATGTAACTCTCTTAGATTCGGGAACTACTGTTTCAGCACTTACTGTTGAAAGATCAGGAGCTTTCTTTGTAAAGCCATCGAATGCAGGAACAAAGTTCATTTGTCCGCCAGCAATACTGTCATCTTCATCATCGTCATAATCAGCAAATTCATACTTAACAAATCTAACCATTTCGCCGTCTTCAGGACGAAGAACTTGAAGGTTAAAGTTAAATGTAGCAGGATCACTATCTGCGCTCATTTCAAGAGTCTGTTCAGCAGTCATCTTTGCTTTAGGAATAATGAACTGGAAGTATTCATCATCACCATTTCTTTCATTCTTAATCATTGTGTCACCGACAACATAATATGTGCCAGGGAATGAATCAGGTTCAATCTTAATGATTGCCTTAGATTTTACAAGATGATTCCAAGTTGCATAAAGAACGTCACCTTCTTTAAGACCTTGTGCAGTTGTTAAAGCAGTTGTGCTACCATTCTTATAGAAAAGAATGTTTGTAGCTGTATCTCCTGCAGTACCATAAGAAACAGAAACTTCTTTACCAAGGCCATTAACTACTTTACCATCAACTTTTACTTCAGGATAAGTGTTATTTTCTTTTACAACTACTCTTGCACTCTTAAGTACTGTACCAAATTCTGTAGTACCACTTGCGGCAGTATCACCATATACATTACCATCACCGAGCATAACTGCGAGTGACTTTGGAGAGAAGAGAGCATCAGTAATTGTAACATTGATTTCCTTATTGAAGTCCCAAACGATTAACTTACCATTACCTTTACCGCCGCGGGCTTCAGAAGTCTCTGCGGTCTGTTCGATGGAAGTAACTTTCAAACTATCAAGAATAAGAACAGGATAGTCGGGATAACCAGCTTTGTTGATGTGGTAGAATGTTACGTCGGCACATTCTTTAAGACCATATCTTTGAAGTATATCAGCCATCTAATAACCTCCTTTAAATATCTAATTTTTCTAACCAACTTTTTGGTTTTATCTTCTTTGGATCTGCGCCTGCGGCAATCATACGCAAGTCCAAGTCATATTTATATTTAGCTTGCGCGCAAGTAAAAAGTTTACGGAATTGGTAATAAGTTAAATTACCCACATTATCAAAAGTAATGCCCACATTAAAACAAATCAGTTTTGTAAGGGCATCGTCTAATGCCATTCCATCGCTTTTCGCTGCGGCACGTCTTTTTGCTTCTGCAACTTGTTCTCTTCTTAATCGGAATTTTCGTTGCATAGCGTTTTCGTTTTTTGGAATAGGCTCAGGTACTGGAAGACAATTCTGCGCCCGCAGTACCATTTGAAAATCTTCAAAATTCTCTTCATTGAGGACTTTACTTTTATCTATATCTCCTACAAAAATTTCTTTTGTATCTATGGAAATATGAACCTCTTCCTTAATAAATGTAAAAAATGCTTTTTGTAACTCTAATAAAAAATTGTCATTGAGACTGGCACTAAGTAACAAATATTCAAAAGAAGTGAAAGATTGGTCTATTCCTGCCTCTTTCATTTTCTTTTCTACTTCGCGCGCATCTAGGGTAAGCAATCCAAGATATTGTTCAAATTTCTTTTCTCCAAGTCCAAAAATCTCTTTCATTCTTAAAGGATAAATGAAACAAATATCTTGGAAATTTTCTGCACCACCCAAAAATAATTTATTCTTATCAATCGAAAACATGAATATAAAACTCCATTCTATAACAAGACATAATATCTGTTACAAGTTGAAGGGAAAAACCTTCATATTCTATCTTACCAAGACTTTCAACCCTTTTTCCTTTCAGTTCTTTTTCTATCTCTGTCATTATTAAAAATGGACGTAAATTAATATCATTTAATTTCCACTCAGTTAAAGGTACATAGACAAGAACATCAAGTGCAATATCTTTAAATTCCTTATTCTCCATTACTGTTCCACTGTTATACATTACGACAACAGTAGATTCAGTATCATCAGAGTGTTCATTTACAAGAGGAACAACTTTAAGGTTTTTATCAAGTGCAATTGAAGGATCAACCTCTTCTTTATCTTGTGAAAAAGGATTGTTATCTGTATATTTTAAAAGACGTAAAAGTCTTTTATTTTGTGATAATTTAGTGACAATTTTTAATAAGTTAGTTCCAAGCTCAGAGGAATTACGAATTGACATTATCTTTCTTACCTCCTAACCAAAAACTTTGAATTTCAATTGGGAGTTGTGCCTGAGAGTTTATATCAAGAATTGTGGTTCCAATCTCTTTTGCCAATATAACAATTTTATTACCAATAGACTTATCTGTATCAATCTGCGCGCAGGTCGTATCAGAAAGCGTAGGATTAATAGTATCAGTTCCTGTTATTGTATATGTGACTTCTTGTCCCATTGTAATAACATCTGGTCCAATTATTCCTATTTTAGTTTGTGGTTGAATAGATTTAAAAGTAAAATCAAAATCTTGAGTAGTTTCTTCTTGACCTTTAATTTGAACTCTTAATCTAGCAATAGTTACCGGCCAACCGCGCGCCAGAGTAGGATTAATAATAAAAGGTTCTCCACTATAGAATTTTCCATCTTCATTTAAAGAAATAACTTCAAAAGGAATATAATCTGGAACATCCCTTTCAGTTGGAACAGGTTCTATTTCAACTGTTCTTTCTCCAATACGAGATTCTTGTTTATAAAATGCGGTAAAAGTGACTTGAGTCTCTGTATGTGCGTCTAATTCAAAATTTTCTCCCAAATCAGTAGTAATATACCAATTCGCACTTTCATCTCTACCCGCGACAGGAATATCATCATTTTTATCTGTTAAATATTCTTCAAGAGTAATATACATTACTCCATTAACACTAATTTTATCGAATCCAGTAATGCGCCAGGTTTCTCCACCAATAGTAACTTTATTATTCTTTTTAATACTTGCATCCGCCGGCATTATGATAGAATATCTTTTGTTTGGAAGAAAAACTCCTGATTCCGCAAATTGTATACGGAATTTAAGATTTATATTCTTATCACGCGCGCCACTACCGCCGCCTACTGCGTGAACTGGACTAGAATGGTAAATACCATCTACATACCATTCCATTTTTTCTTCTAATTCTATAACTGTATAACGATTATGGCTTCCAGTAGTATAAGGATCTACTGCATATGCAAGCCAGGGATGTTCTCTTTTTTGATGTCTAACATCCATAAAATAGAGTAATTTTCCCATTTGAATTTTTCTATTACAAGGAACTAAAAGATAATCTACAATCTCATCTTGATCATATTCTTTAGTTTGAAGAATTCCTAAATAATCTGGCGGCATTTCTGCCTCATCCCAATTATTTAATCCTTCCCAAATAGAAACTTGATTAGGAGATTTTTTTAAAATTGTTTCTTCAAAATCATACTCTCTTTTGTTTTGTATGCGTTCTTGAATATTGTTCCCGAAGCGATTAATTCTCTTTAAATATATTTCATCAAAGTATCCCATTAATCACTCAACCCCGTAATTAAATTCATACATTCAAAAACAGTTTTTCTAAAATATTCATATCTTAAAAAGCGGAGAGATTGAGTCTTGCGCAACAATCTCTCATAGTTTATGGTTTTATTATCTTCCTCAAAACCAAGTAATTCAATTACAATAGTATCAAGAAATTTTTCCCATTCTCCGCCTTTTTCTCTCTCATTCAATAAGCCAAAATACTTACTTTTTAGCTTATTTTTATATCCTTCGCTAACTATCATTTTCCAGCTAAGTCAGAGTAAGAAAAAGATTTTCTGTACCCTTCCTCATTAGTTTTTGAGCGGTAGAATATTCTTTCTAATTCCGCCGCCTTAGTTTTACTTTGCGCAAGGAGAGATATGAATTGTTTTAGTAAATTTGCAGGGGACCAATCTCTTTCGTCATACATAACTTTTACATTCTCCCAAGTATGAATAGTGCGGCTAAGCCACTCTACTTTCATATACTCAGAAATTATATCAATTTCTTCAGGAGAAAGAGTATCTTCAAATCCATTCTCATCTCTTACAAGACGATGAGTAGGAAATTTAAAATATGGTAAAGCATTTTCAAGTATTGACCGCCAATCTGCTAGGGCCGCCGAGGTAGGAACTGTTTCAAGAGGTCCTTCAGGAACAAGTTCATCAACTAGTTTTTCCTCATATTCTTCTGCCCAGTCGTCTGAAATAATTTTACTTAAAAATGCGTCATAGACTGTTTGATATGGAGTTGCCATTTAAAACACCTCCGTGTATTATTCATCGACTTCTTCTTCTTGTGTTATTTCAATAGTTTTAATGATATCGCGGCCTGTGAGCTTTTTGAAATAGATATTCTTTGCATAGTCCATATATCCTTTTTCAATTGCAACATCAACAAATCTTTGCTGCTGAACTGGAGGCAGCTCATCTACTACTTTCTTTAAATCTGCAAGATTGAGAGTAGTTAATTTTTCATAAACTTCTTCTGAAGAAAGAATAGTAGGCGCATGTTCAATATTGCCCTTTTCATCTTTTACTTCAAGGCCATATTCAATTCTTGCATCTTCATCATCAATATAGAGAAGACCATTTTCAAACATAGCCATAACACTTGGAGTATAAATTGCTTGGTCAAGTACATCTTTATCAATGATATGTGTTTGACCTTCTTTTGTAAAATCACGAGAATAATGATATTCGGGTAAATAAAGATTAATATTTGAACTAATCTTACTTATGAGTTTAATTTTCTTTGACATTATAAAATCCTCCTTTTACTCAATTAGGGCCAGCCATAAGACTGGCCCTTAATCAAAATTTAATTAGCTAATTTCATAGAAGCCCCAGTTATTACCAGTAACAACTGCAGTACCAATCTTTGTATAAGCCTGAATTTCCATAGAACGATCTCTATTCTTCCAGTCATCAACAATCATGCCGCCTTCCATAAGGACTTTAACAACCTTTTCTCCATTTGAAGGAAGAACAAAGCAGAAATTACCACCGAAGATTTCTGTTGTATTTGTTTCATCTTCAAAAGAAACAGGAAGAACGATAACAGGATAGCCGCCACGGAATGTAAGAACATGACCATAACGATGAATTGCATCGATATCATCAGGAGCATAAATTCCTTGATAATTTGCACTACCAGCAACAATTGCATCAGGACCCATACCATCAGCAAATTCTTGAGTTGCAACAATTACGGGAGAACCATATGCAGCAACTTTACGAACAATGCCCTGAAGAGCAGTTTGATTATAAGCATTACCTGTTGTCTTGTTTGCAGGAATGATAACATTTCTTGCGCCAGCAAGCATAGCACCATAAACTTCCTTCCAGATAGCAGTAATAATACCATCCATAAGTGCTTCCATATAATCTGCCCAATCTTCATCACCAGAAAGGAATCTTTCAAAGTCGATATAAGCAGCATCGCCGATTACGAATGTATTAACATCAATGATGTCTGTATCAAGACGGAAAGCTTCATAAACGCCACTAGCAGTAGCTCTTGTAGCAAACTTTCTTGCACGAAGCTTACCTTTCTTAATTTTGAATTGAGGCTTTGTTCCATGATCATAATTTCTAATATCAGCAAATTGACCAATAACAGAAATAACTTCCTTAGGAACAACTTCATTCATTGTTTCTTCCATAATCTCGAAGAGAACGTTTTTGTTAGTTCTGTAGAGTTGATATGTACCACAAAGTTCATTAAGTTCAGCACGAAGAACGTCATTAACATCTTCAACTGTCTTATTTGCGAACTCTGTAGGAACTTGTTTCTTAGCCGCATAGAGGGCTAATTCTTTAATCTTTTTAATATCTGACATTATTTTCACCCTCCTTTTATATTACCTGAATTTTTACTGCAGGTTGACCATCAGGCATTGTTGTAAGTTCAACAACTTGAAGTACAAAATCACCATCTGTAGCAGCAGTCGTACTAAGAGTACCATTTGCAAGAGCATATAAACCATCAGTTGATGTAATTGCAGTTACAATTGCACCCTCAGTTAAAGTAGTTGTATAAGCATTTGTTGTGAATACGTCACCAGTTTTAAGATAACCTACACGAGGATATTCACCAGCTTTTACTTTGAAATTTTTAAGACCAGTTGCTCTCTCGTAAATTCTTTCTGCAGTGTAGTTAAGACCAACAAGACCTGTGAAAGAATCTGCAGTACCTACAGTACCAGCAACTTTATCAACTTTTACAACCCAACCATTTTCGAGATCTTCCGTAGCCTTGCATTGAGATTCGATGTTGCCATCGTGAAGGAAAGAACAACGATTAGGTTCTACCTGGCCATAGCCAGTACCGTTTAATAAAACAGCCATTTTATCTAACCTCCGTTAAATTAATCTTCTTCTTTAAAATACTTAGCCATAAGCGCGGCCGCACCAGAATAAGAAGGTTTACCTTCTACATCTTTTAAGACCTCTTTTGTGGCTTTGTTGAATAATGTGTCTTCATTTGCATTAACAACTGCTAATGCAATTTCACTCTTTAAACTATTAAGAGTATAAGTGTCAATGTTCTCTTTAAATTCTTCTGTCTTTTCTTGGGGAAGAACTTCTGCATACTTATCAATCAAATCTGATTTTTGAGCTTTTTCCTGCTCAAGTTTGTAGGTTTGAAGTTCTTCAACTTGTGCTTCGAGTTCTTTGATTCTAGCTTGTGCTTCGACATACTTGGACTCGAAATCTTCAGTAGTTTCGTTTTCTTCGCCTTCTGCGCCGTCTTCAGTTTCAACTTCTGTTTCTTCAGTTTCAGTTACTTCTTCAGCTTCTTCTACCTCTTCAACTTCTTCTGTCTCTGCTGGCACATCCTCAGCTTCAGTTTCAGTTTCTTCAGTTTCTTCTGTTTCTAACTCATTTTCAGTAGCAACTTCTTCAACTGTTTCAACTGTTTCCTCTGCTTCTGGGGCATCTGCTTCATTCTCAACTACAGGTTCTTCTTGCACTTGTTCAATTTTTTCTTCATCCATTGTTTCCGTGCCTCCTATAATCTCATTTGTTGCAGAGAAATTATAATTCTTTAATTCTTTAATAAGATTAGTTGCATCTGTTAAGTTGTAGAATGCCGCACCCTCAAAACAAGGTTCTACATCTTGTCCTAATGCAGTTAATCCTAAAAAACAACCATCTGTGAATTCGAAATACTCAACTGCGCCATCTCTTTTCCATTCACCTTTTGCACTATCAACGCAAAGTTCCATTGATTGTGCTTTTCCTGGCAGTGCGCGCGCAGCTTCGTATCTTGCTGTCCATAAGAAGATATCACAGCACGCATAATTTCTCAAAACTCCATCTTTATCAAGATGATCTTCCCATTGGACATTAGGATTTTCAGGAACTACGCCATAAGCAACAAATTGCTCTCTGTCAAGTCCGTGGTCAGTGAAGTCTTTGTTTTCCTGGTCCCAAATCCCACCAACAGGTGAATAAGGAAGAGTAGATAATAATTTATCTGCAAACTCCTTCGTAATATAAGTGAGATTTCTGTTCAGACCAGTATAAAAAATTCTTACCCTCGCCTTTGATAAAGTTGGATTTATTTTCTGAACATCTCCTACAGGAGAGATTGAAAACGTAATTCGACTATTTAATTCTCTTTCCATTATCATTGCCCTCCTGAGTTTTTGTTCTTAATAGTTTGTTCGGCTTGCTCAGTTTCGTCAACTGAAGCGCCCTCTGATTCCGCTTGTCGTTGTTCTTCTTCAGTAAGTTTTTGTTTTTCTGAATCTGCTTGATTACCACTTTCAGTATGTGAAGAACGAAGTGGAACCATAACTGTTTGCATATCAAGTAGGTCAATTTCAAGTTTCTTCATATCGAGCAATTGATTTTGTTCTAATCCCATTGCAAGACTTGGAATAAAGAAACTAAAACCATATTGCGCCGCGTTCATTGTTTGAGATAAATAATCTTTTTGATTGTATTGACCAACTGGAAGAATTTCTACTCCAAAATTAATTTTTTTATTTGAAAAATGAGCATTAATTAAATTCTTTAACCAAATAGAAAAAGAATTTGCTAACACCATCATTGTACAAATATCATTTTGAATTGATTTTTCAAGTGAAGTATTTGTATCTGCTGAAAAGATTTGCTTACTAACACCTGATTCAGAGTAAAATACTTTTTCTATTTTTTCAAGATTATTTTTTATTGTTGCATCAGTATCATGAACCTGATGAATCTTAATTTTACCATAAGTAGTAATTGCATCAAGATTTTCATTTCCTTCAGCAATTTTCTTTAAACCTTTATGAAGCTCAAGTGCTTCATCGGGTTCAAGAACTAGATTACCATCCGCTAAGTGTTCAATTTCTTGTGCTATGACCGCGCGTAAGTCTTGTTTATCTCTTGCTTTTTCAAGATTAATATAATCATTAAAATTAATTACTGCAGGAATAACAGGAGAAAAGAAAGGTCTTTCTTCATAAAGTTCAAAATGGATGCCAATCTCACTAGGAAGTTTAATCCAAGTTGATTTTCTTTTACCTTTTTTATACTTCTTATATTCATTTTTTACTTCTTTAGGAAAACTTTCAAGTGCAGCCGCGCGCAACTCATCATCAGTCATTTTATCAAACCATTTAAGGTCTAATTCAATAATATCTACTCCAGTAAAACTTTTATATCTCGATCTACAATAACTATAAGGTAAATCTTGAACACAAAATTCGCCATCTACTTCTTTTACTATTCCATAATATGCACCATCGAGTAAAACTTTTAATGCAAAACGACGGCATAACTGTTCAAAATTAAGAGAGTTAATAAATTCAAGTGCTTCAAAATATTTCTCTGCATTTTTCTTCTCAGTAATTTTTCCTTTATTCCCTATCATATGGGGAATGAGAAGTGGAGTATAATATAGAATTGTTGCATAGTAACATAAAAGTTTCTTATAAAATCCATTTGAATAAAAGAAGAAATTAGATAATTCTTTTAGTGACTCTGGGTCTCCTGTTGCGATAATGTCTTCTGCTTCTTCTTTTGTATATGTTGTTACCTTTCTTGCGCGAGTTCTTTCGCTTAAAAAATCATTTCTACTTTCATATTCTCTAGGATCTAATGCAATATAAGGCTCACTCTTTTTTGCAAACTCGAAAAATCTGTTAACGGGCTGATTAGTTTCTTGATTTAATTTTTCTTCTTCCACTAATTCTCCCTCCTTTAATTATAAAAGAAAAGAGTACGCTTTCCTTGACGAGAACGGAGTTTCTTATACCATTCTTCTTCTAATTCTTTTATGCGCCAGAGTCCATATTCGAAAGCCGAAAATTTATCCTTCATCATATTAGAATTAATTTTTTCTAGTTTTATATCATTACCTGCACCTTTTAATTTTAAATTCGCCATTTCTTCAAATAAACGAGTGGTCATTTCGTGTGGTAATATGCGCGCAATCCTTTTCTCTATCTTCATTGATTGACCAGCTTTAGAACTCATTAAACGAGTTTTTATTTCTTGCTCACGAACAAGGAATTTAACTTTACCACTAAAGATTTTATTATAACAATTTCCATCTATTTGTGGTTGAAGTGTTGCATTTGCCTTTATACCATATATAAGAGGAATATTTCGAGGATACATTTTTTTAGAATGAGAATCCTTTACTGCACCCGCATTAACTGAACAATATCCAGGATAGGTTTTTCCATAAACGGGGTCATAGGTTTCTTGAGCCAAGAAATCTACAAGTCCAATTCCAAGTCCATTAGCATCTATTACTAATTCTTTTGGTTGAAAGGCATCTACAAGTCGTTTAATTTCTAAAGACTGTATTGGAAGTGCTTTTTCTTCTTTCGTTTTTCCAAGCACTTGAATATTTACTAAATTACAAGTAAATTCTGATTCATGCGGAAATACTTTAAAAATACAAGCTACGGTTTGACAATTAAGTCTACCTATATCCACTGATATAATGTAGAATTCTTTACCTCCAACTCTAATATTTTGTTGTCGTTCGGGGTTGATTAATTTTCTATATTTTGTCATCTTGTCATAATCGAACCAACTATCATTCCCGCCACCTGTCCAAAGTGCCATATATTCACGTGCAAAAGAGTCTTCTTTATAAGTTGGACTCATTTTAATTTCTCTCATAAAATTACGGTCAAGTAGGCCCGCCTGCATAGGTACTCTATAATCACATCCCCATACGAAAGCAGATTTAGGAGTAATTATCTCGAGTTCGAGTATTTCTATAAGCTTTTGATAAGCATAGGAATTCTTTTGTCCCGCTGATGTCATAAAGTATTGTGCTTGGTGAGGTTCTTTTGGGTTTACCAGGCCCGCACGTGTTCTTCTATTAACATTCAAAAGCGGAATTACAATTTCATTTAATGTGTCTCCATCGTGGTCTCTAATTTCGTCAACAAGTCCAAAATGACGACGTCCACCACGAGTGGTATCTAATGCGCCGACGACATCAAAAATTGAACCATTTCTAAAAGTCATTTTAACGTAGTCTGCTCCAGCATTGTAATTATCCCCAACTAATTCTTTTCGTAAAAGAGGGAATAAATCAAGTATTTCATCAATTTTTTCTTTTGCGATTTTTGCTGACTGTTCTTTCTTTGGCGCGCAAATGAAACATTTACTACCAGGAAGAAAAATACATTTTAATATCATAGCCAGCATAGTAATGAAAGTTTTTGAAAACGCACGAGGCGCAGTACAATAATGATAACGATATCTTAAACAGGCGCGCAGGAATATTTTTTGATAAAAGAATAATTTAAAATTACTTTCGACAGGAGTTATTAATTCAATAAACTTATCAGGATATACAGTAAAATAATTCATATATTTAGTATACAAATCCCAGTTCTTTTCAATTCTTTCTCTTGTCATTATTGCGCCTTTTTCAAGCTCAATTCCATTCCGATAATAATGAAAAGTACCATTATCATCTTGTACAGTTTCAATTTTAGTACTTCTATCTTTTAATTCTATATTCATATACCTGCCTCCTCGTCGAAGTCATCATCATATCCTTCGGCGTCAAAGTCATCAAGTTCTTCTTCGTCGGGAATAGCAAGTATAGATTCTTCCATAGCATCTGCTGCCTTAAGCGCTTCAATTCTTCTATCAACATCTTCGCCAATACCAGTTTCATTCTTATATAAATTACGAATCCAAGTTTGCACATCTTTCATTACTGTATCAACTTGGTCTCTCGGCGTGTCATCATAAAAATCATTTAACCAACCTAACTTTTCACAATATGCAAAAACTTCGCCAAAAGAATCAAAATCATTCGCATT
>Ga0265299_10005743_pt1 | contig 11464 bp, 2 predicted proteins | sample AusTroGonzalo_MG_4_FD_193485 | JGI IMG/M metagenome (GOLD analysis project Ga0265299, IMG submission 193485) | Bovine rumen microbial communities from tropical cattle in Woodstock, Queensland, Australia - Gonzalo_02 | ecosystem: Host-associated > Mammals > Digestive system > Stomach > Rumen ...
TGTGAATACGGTCAAGAACAATGCGTTCTATGCCGACGGAAGGGCCATTTTCGTTTCATCATCCGGAGTTGTAGTAGGGGCCTCCGGAGTCTTGAACGTAGGTTCTCTGGACCTTCTGTCCACATCTGCCTACAGCGATCTCAAAAGCGCCTATGCGGACAGCAATCTTTCATCCTATGAGTACGGTGCAAAAGACTACAACAACCTTATCACCAATGCCTCCGGCGATGTTGTCATAAATGGAATTGTTCTCTCACGTGACCAGGTAAATGCAAACGGTACCAATATCACGGTGGGAGGAACTGCAGGAGAAAACGGAATTGTTGCAGGCTGGACTGACAGCAGTACCACATTCACAGACCGCGATACTGCATTGCAGGTCTTCCAGTCTCTGGTTTCCGGCAATGTTACCAATGCCGATGCTTTTTACACAGATGACAGGGGAAATATAAGCCTCAAGGCAACTGCTTCACAGAAGGGCGACAGTGACAAGGCAGCTCCGGACAACGGAGTAACTGCTTCAATCTCACTTGAGAACACAAGCATTGCCGGAGGCAGAATAGATATCGTTGCAGACTCCCAGCTTGGTTCGGCAACCCTTCCCATGGTGGGATTCGGAAAGGGTGTATACTCCGATTACAGCAAGGCAAAGATAAACATAAAGCTTTCCACCATTTCTTCGGGACACGATGTGAACATCAGTTCTACATCTTTGACAACATGTTTTGTCAATGCAATTGAGCTTCCTGAGGTTATCCTGGCCTGGCTTATGGAGTCCTTCGAAGATCCTGGCAAGGTGGCGGACGAGATTGAAACCCTGTTCTCATCCGATACCTTTGATGATTTCACAGGTGCCAGAAGCTACTCCTACGTAGACATAGACAGTTCCGTAATCAATGCCGACAACAACCTGAACATAAGTACGGATGCAAATTCTTCGTACACCGTGAAGACGAGCGGGGCATCTGAAGAAGCAATTCCGTTCCAGTCAATGATTCATGCACTCGGTACGGAAACTCAGTCAATCATCAACATTACCGGACAGTCCGAACTGAATGCATTCGAGACGGCAGACATAAAGGCACTTTCTAACAACAAACTCGAGATGAAGGCGTCCAACGACAACGCAATGTTCAAGTTCAGTGAAACCGATGCATTCAGCCTTCAGTTTCTCCACATATCCACTTCTGTTGATACCGAGGTGAACATCTCCGACAGCTCGGTAACCGCCAAAGAGATATCAGCAAGAACGCTGTCAAACGTTGACGACTATGTCTTCATAGACAACAGCGCCACCGTTCTCAAAAACGATTTCAGCTCTCCCACGGAGGGCGGAAGCGGTGCAGCCCTGGTGGGCATTGTCAACAATTCAAAGACAAAGAACGAGGTGAACATCACAAACAGCAGTCTGGAGTCCACAGGTTCTGACAAAAATCTCTCGATTGAGGCAGTAAGTGTCCAGAACATAGACGTGACCGGCATGACCAGAACCGATGCCGAGGGTGCACAGAAGAAGGACAAGATTTACGACGAGAAGAAGTTCTTTGACAGGACAAAAGAGCGCTTCAGCAACTTTGCAAAGGTAGGCAAGAATGCCTATACCAAGTACAAGAGTTATACATACGGAAGCTGGTACGGCTTGTTCAAGAACCTGAACTCCAAGCTTTCAGGTAAGGCAACGGAGGGCGCACAGCAGGCAGTAGGAGAGGCCCAGAAACTTGAACCGGGATTGTTCCAGGCAGGCGGATCTTTCGTATTCACAAACAACACAAATGATACTGCGGTCAAAATCACTGGCTCAACATTGAAAAGCGCAGCTGACATAGACATCACATCCCACCTTCTGGACAAGTACCACAATGTGGCATTTGCCCATGCTAAGGAACCCGAGGATGCATCACAGTCAACGGCTATTGTCGGAGCAGGTATTGCCCTGATTGTCAACAACAGGGACAACTCGAGCAACGTGGTAATCGACAGTTCAAAGCTTGAATCCAGCCTGGATGTGAACATCAATGCCGTGACTGAGCTTCCCGGAAACGGAGGCAACATAGGCCTGGACAGCGAGTATCTTGTCCTGGGTCTGGGATTCGGTACCGATGCAAATGACAGCTGGAATTTCAAATTCAACAGGGACATTGGAATTGATGACCAGGACAGACAGAGTTTTGCTCCCAGAATCGGTCTGACCGGATTCTTCAACAATGCCGCAGCGGCAGGAACAACAGGTGACAGCCTTGCTGTAGCCGCTTCGGTTACATATAACAGCGGAAAAAACGACACCAGGGTCGATATCAGGAACAACTCGAAAATATACGCACTTGGCAATCTGAGTGATGTCAGAATCAATGCGGTCAACTCCGTGGCCACACGCAGTGACGCAGGATTCTTCGGTTCTTCATCCATCATCAACTACGACGAGGCCTACGATGTCTGGAACTCTGACGGAACAGGCGCTTCCGTACTGGTGCAGACCTTGGAGAACAATGCAGAAGTCAACGTTGAGAAGTCGGAGATAAGCACAACGAACGAAGTTGACCTTTATGCTGCAAGCGAACAGTCTTACATCAATCTGGTAAAGATGTTCACTGATGCCCCCACGGTTGCAGCAGGCGGAGCCGTATCAGTCCAGGAGTACACAGGAACTACGGGAGTGACCATTGTTGACGGAACTTCGATTGCTGCTGGAAACATCAATGTGAATGCCGGAAAGGCCCGTGTGACACTGGGGCAGCTGGATATGAACACAGGTGACAAGAAAGGTATCCCCGTCGTTGAGAATGGCAGACTTGTGTTGGAAACCAGGCGTGATGCCCTGGACCATGTAACCACAGTTGATGTTGTAGGTGAGATTTCAAAGCAGGAAAGTGAAAAAGAGAAAGAAGTAACAGCGGCCGTAGGTGCTGCAGTCAACGTCCATACAATCGACAGGGAAATAAATGCAGTTGTTGATAATGCAACTGTCAAAGCCACCCGGGATGTAATAATCAACTCCTTCTCATTCAACCGCAATGTGGAGCTTTCACTTGCCGGTTCTCTTGCAGGCGGAGCAGCTGCCCAGACACAGGATGTTGCTTCATGGCAGAAGAAGGCAAGTAAATCCGACAAGTCGGACAAATTCTTTGAGGACATGCTTGCCAAGATAGACGATGCATTCCCCGAAGAAGAAATTGAAGAAGTGGAGCAGGGTGTGGAAGCTGCCAAGGATGCAGCACAGAAAGTCGGTGGCTCAAAGTACAGTTTTGCAATTGCAGGCTCTGTCAACGTTGTGAACAACGATGTAAAGGTTAACGCCTATGTCCGTAACGGAGCCAGTATAACAGCAGACAGGAATGTTGAGATTAAATCCAAACTGGAGAATCTGGACATTATCCTCTCCGGAGGCTTTGCCAAGTCCGGTACAGTGGGAACAGGTGCAGCAGTGAACCTCTTCTCAAGAGGCGGCTCTGTAAATTCGTTTGTGAGCGGAACAGTTGTTTCAGGTGTTGAAACTTCAATTGATGCCCTGGAAGACAATACAGTCTTCAACTTTGCAGTTGGAGTAGGCTATACAGGAGACAGCTCAAAGCCCACCGAATTTGACGGCGCTATAGGCGGTTCATTTACATATAACTCATTTGAGTCAGATATTGCATCCGATGTATCTGAAGCATCGATTTCCGGAAAGACGGACGCTGGTTCGGATATCAGTGTCCATGCAAAGCAGGATGTTACTACATACAATATTGCGGGAGCCCTTACCGTTGAGTCCGGTTCCAAGTTCTCTGCAGGAGCTGCTCTTGCAGGATCTGCAGACTATCTGCACTCCGATATAGGAGCCTCTGTCTCAGATTCAACTCTTAACAGCAATATCAACAAACTCACCGTTATGGCAGAGGAAAACACTGATCTTCTGTCCATCGGTGTTGCACTTGATGCTGTAGGAAACTACGCCAAATACGGCACTCCGTTTGAGGGTTCACTCGGGGTGGTTTTCCTTGATAACAACATCCATGCAGATGTAGGTAGTTCAAAAATAGCAATCAAAGACAATCTGGTTGTCAAAGCAGACAATCAGGTCAGTTCAATAAACGCAATGGGTAACGGAGCATACAGCGGAGCCACAAGCGGAATAAGCGTAGGCGGCGGCTGGATCTTCGATATCCAGAACAACAAGGTCAGTGCAAACCTGAACCCCGGAACAGGAGATGACTACAAACTCAGTGCTGATTCAATTGAGGTTAATGCCAACTCCTTTGAGAAACTGAACAACATTCCTGTTACAGTTGGAATTGCAAGATCTTCAAGTGTTCTTGCCTCCACAGTTGTGGTCAACCTGGTTCAGAACGAAGTTTCCACAAGTGTTTCAGGCAACATGACAGCAAAGGGCAATGCTGCATTCAAGGCAAAGGATGAGTCATACCTCCTTACACGTGGTGGAACACTTGCGGTTGCAGGAAGCCAGGGGACTACAGTAATCGGAGCCTCAATCAACCTTGATAAACTTGCAAAGACTGTCAGTACAACTCTGGACGGAGCATATGTTGATGCTGCAGGCAATGTTGATGTTTATGCAGAATCCGTAGATGCAAACGGAGGAACCAGAAAGGATGACGGCACTTACGACAGAGACAGATTCTCAGAGCCCGACTACCAGGAAAAACTCCTTGTCTATGATGAGGACAAGAAAGAATACACAGACATCAAGAGAGATGATGTAGACAATTCATTCAAGAACTGGAACATGTTCTACAACTTCGGCTTCGGTGCCAAGTCTTCAATAACCGGAGCTGTTGTTGTCAAACTTACGGAAAACAGTGTCAGTTCTGCAATGAAGAACAGTTCAACTGTCGATGCAAATTCACTCAGTGTCTACGCAAGAGACAGAATAGTAAAGAACATTATTGCCGGAGCACTTTCGGCTACAGAGAACCTTGGAGTAGGTGTCCAGGTTGTCTATACAAAGGACGCATCTGAAATCACTGCCCTTGTTACAGACAACTCATCTGCCGTAACAGCAGACAAGACTTCCGTTTTTGCCGATGAATTAAAGGACAACAGCACAGTGGTTGTTGCCGGAACAGTTGCAATGGGAGAGGGCGGAGCCATCGATGCGAACGTTGTGTACAACGAATATGATGACAAGCTCAACGCAAGTATTGATTCCGGTTCTTCTGTTGATGCGGGAACAATGGACCTTGAGGCTGCAGAAGATGTGAACTCAACACGTGTTCTGGTTCAGGTCTCAGCAGCGAAGAACGCTGCAATGAACGTCCAGCCTCTGGTCAACAAATACAATGAAAACCTGACAGCTGTTGCAGACAATGCAGTAATCGGAACTGAAGGTACATCTACAGATGCAAACATAATTGCGTCTGAAGACCATAAATCAAGGGATATTGTAATAGGCGTTGCTGCAGCCGCACAGGGTGTCTCTCTTTCAGGAACAGAAATCAGAAATGAGTACAACAACGTTGTGGATTCTTCTTTGACATCAAGTACAGCAAATGTTGATGAACTTGTTGTCAATTCAAAAAACCACATCTACTCCGACAACTGGGCCCTCCTTCTGGATGCAGCAGCTCAGGGAGTCTCACTTGGTGCCAACGTTATTGTCAACGACATCAGGTCCGCAAACAACTCTCTGATCAAGGATTCCACAGTAAATGCCTCCGGCGATGTCTCCCTCAGCGCCTACTCAGGCCGTGATGACAACTACGATGGGCATTTCATAAGAAACACAACCGGTTCACTCGGTGTTACGGGACAGGGTGCAGCCCTTGAGGCAAACCTGCTTCTCAACACATACAGTAACAAGACCGCTGCAACTGTCACAGGCAGTACAATCAACGCTGCGAACCTTGATATCAAGGCATCATCAAAAAGGTCTCTGAACAACACTAACATAACCGTAGTTGCTGCCGGAGAAGGTGCAGCCTTGGGCGGATCTATCACATACAACGATGTGGAATCGGATTCCGAGGCCGTCCTTGAAACAGATGACAATGACATAACCCTCACGGGTGATGCAAAAGTCCATGCCGAGGACTATTCAACACTCAACAACATAACGGGAACCGGTTCCGCTGCCGCAATAGGCGGGGCAGCCATGGCAAACGTTGTGATTCTCAAGAACAAGGGAACCTCAAATGCAGGCATACAGAGTGTAGGAAACGGAAAACTCAATACAACAGGCTCTGTCAGCGTCAATGCAAGGCAGAGCACGGAACTCAGTGATGTCAGTGCGGGTGTCTCTCTGGGAATCGGAACCCTTGCGGGAACGGTAAAACTTGTCACGATAGGCGAGAAGACTGACTACACGGACCTTGAGAAAAACGCAGGCCTTGATTCTGCAGTCTCCGGAGCAGACAACAGGATAAATAATCTCTTCGGCAGGAACCTTTCACAGGACAAGGCTTCGGGAGCCTATGCGGATATAAACGGCAATGTGACCGGCAGCGGAGACATTGAAGTTGAAGCCATTACTTCCCTTGGCTCAAGCAATGACCGGATATCCCTGAACAACACGGATGTTACGGTGTCAGGGGGATCGGCCGGAGTTGGAATCCTCAGCCTGAATCTGAACGGAAACTCAGCCGCATCAATATCAGGCGGGACGGTTTCAGCCGGAGGAGCACTCGAAGTCAACAGCTGGGAAGTGGATTATGCCGATATCAAATCAACCGGTCTTACAATTGCAGGTCTTTCGGTCTCAGGCGGAATCTCATCCTACAACAACAATGCAAACTCATCTGCCACAATATCCGATGCAACAGTATCGGGAAGCAACGTATATATTCAGTCCAAAACATCTTCTGATGCCAAAGTTGAGATTGACGGCATCTCCCTGGGAGGTCTGGCAGTCAACGTGGCTGGCTATGAGACCAACGTCAACTACAACAGCCAGGCCCTTCTTACCGGAAAAACCAACGTCAGCACAGATGGAAATGTCCTGATAGCTTCACAAACTGATGTGAATACCTACTCCGGATCAAAGTTCGATACATTCACAGGCGGCGGTGCAGTAACAAACATGTCCAACAATGTGACCGTAGGCGGCAATTCCACGGCACTGATAAAGGATGCGGAAGGTTCCGTCAAGGCTGGTGGTCTCTATATAGAAACCGAATTCTCCAACATAAGCGCAGAGGCACGCAACAACGTGGTTTCCGTTTCAGGAATCTCAATTGCCGTTGTGAACGGAGGAGTGAACCTCAATCCTGTCTTTACCTCAGGAGTAGACAATACGGGAAAGAACCTGAAAACAGACATAGGGAACAAGACCGTGATAAAGACCGGCTACAAGATGGGTGATGACAACATGAAGGCAACTGCCGGCATCTACGGAACAGGGGTTTCCCTCTCAGGTTATGCCCAATCACAGGCCCAGGCCACAAGCAATGCCGTATCAAAAACGGTTCTGAAGTCCGACCTGTTTGAGACACCGGATCTTGAGGTGTATGCAAATCTTGATGCGGATGTCACTGCCTCCACAAGTGAGGACAGCATCTCCGCCATGAACAACGTAAACAGCATTGAGGTGGACGCAACGGCAAAGGATACACTGAGTGTTGAGATTGACGGCACTGTCAATGCAACAGTGCTCAATGTCAGTGCAAAGCACACATCAAACACCTCTGTCTCTGCAGAGTCTCTTGCCGCGTCACTGTTCGAAAGCGGGACAGACCTGACTCTGAACAGCAACAACGATTCAACAACAGATGTGAATATCAAGGGGAACATCAGTGCGAACGATATTTCCGTTTCTGTTGAAACCGACAGGACAGGATCTTTGGATGCATCCAACAGAACAGGCGGTGCAATAAGCAACGGCAGCAGGAAGTTTACCAACATTGTCAAGGGACAGAGCAATCTGATCATAGACGGGCTGAATGCAAAGGGTACTGAGTCATTCAAGGTCAGCCTTGCTTCAAATAATACCCATAACGATAAATCCAGAAGCGGAAACGGCGGATTCTTCGCATACGAGAAGAGTGATTATGATTACGAGCTTGATACAAGTTCAAGACTGAATCTCAAGAACTCCGCAATTGAGGGCTTCCACCATGTTGATATCGGTTCGACCACTGCAAATACAATCCAGGATTCTTCTGTAACATCACAGGGAGGCTTCATTGTTCTTACAAGTAACTCTGCAGGTCACACCTTCAGTTCATCTTCAACTGTTTCACTGGAGGATTCAACAATCTCCGGAGACAACATCAATATCTCTTCTGAGGCATCAAACGGTTCCGATCTGGACAAGGAACTTACTTTCCAGGCTGTGAGCGGTGGTGTTTACACAGAGGATGATCTGACGCTCAACAACACTCTGAACCAGAAGAATGAAATGAGCATCAAGAACACAACAATCCATGGAACAGCAGATACAACAATTGCCCTGACAACGGACCAGAATTACAGGCAGAAGGTTGATGACAACTCCCAGGGTTTCATTGCCAATCCTACTGTCAGAAGCTGGCTCACATCAAACAACACCAACAATCTGACAATTGATGAGAAGTCAACTGTCAAGGCCGATAAGTCTCTGAAGTTCACGTTTGATGTAAACGGAAACCTTTCAACGAACTCCCATGTTCTTGTAAAGGATGCAGGTTCTGATCCTGAAACCGAATCACATCTGACAATGAACGCAGACAACACAATGACGCTGAGCGGAATTGCAGAAGGCGGTTCCCTGAACTCTGTTGTCTACATGGGCAACTCGAACAACAACCTTCATCAGGAGTCCTATTCAGAGCATTTTGCAATTGCTCCGTTTACAACAGAAGGCGGAGATCTGAAGCGTACAATCAACAACACGCTCACAATAACGGGTACGGGACTGGCTCTTTCAGGTAATGCAATTGACTATCAGTTCAACAGCGGAACCGGAAACATCTACGCCAGCAACCACTACCACTGCATCTACTACGCCGCATTCGGATATGAGACCTACGGAGAAACCTCAAGCAACAAGAATCTTACAACCAACAACACAGCCAATGTCCCCGGAAAGATGGCTGCAGGACTTGCCAACAACAAGATTCTGTTTGTCGGAGAAGATGGACAGATTGACAGAAGCAGATCCTATGGTGTCTACAGTTCTGACTACATTACCTATGGTGACGGAAACGATCTTACTCCGGAACAGGTAAAGGACAAGGTTGTCGGAAACATCCAGGATAAGATTGATGAAGTGAACAACAGTCTCACTCAGATTGATAAAGCCATTCAGGATAATGAACTTCATTATTCAGAGCAGGATGCAAAGAAACAGGTAATTGAGGAAATACTGGAAGCCGTGAACCATGGCAAAGAAATAGGCTTTGTTCTCGACAACGATGCAGCAGTAATGGAAGCAATCACTGACGATCTTGCTGCTGAAATCAATATGATGGATCCTGCATTTGACCGTGATAAATTCAATCTGGTCCTTGACAGCTATGTTGCATGGCTTAATGACTCTGCCTCAAAGCAGGTTGAGCAGAAGGACATCCTTTACTATGTAAATAATTTTGCACCCGAGTCATTGCTTTCAAACGAGCAGAAGCAGACCTTCACAGCAGCATCAGCCACGGTCCGTGGTAACATGACAACATTGCCTTCGGGAGCAAATGCCGCTTCTGTCATGGCCTATGACAATGGTAAGACAGGAGAGTTTGCAAAGAAGTTCATAACATCATCCTACGGAAACGGCGAATCAAAGAAGGATGTCATGATTATTCTTGAAAACAGCCTAAGTGCTATTGCAGATGAAATGACTGCTTATGAAAACAGAAATCAGGAACTTCAGACTTCAAGAAACCTCCTTCTGTCAGACAAGATCACGCTCAGTGCAGATCTGGATGCTGCAAAGGCAAGACCTGCAAGTGAGTACGGTCAGGATGAGTATGACGATGCAATTCTTCTTCACAACTTCAAGAGCACACCGGGTTCAATTACCATAACCGGCATTGACAAGGGTGACATCAGGGTTGGCGGAGAAAGGATAGGTGACAACCTTGATCTTCTGAGCAGCCACATTGTCTCAACAAAGAACAGGCTTGATATCAATAACAAGTCCGACAGAATTGTGGTTCTTAAAGATGCTGATCTTTCGGGAGATGACAGTCTGAGGTTTATATCCAACGGAGAGAATCTGTCTGATTACATCACTGACATTGACCTTCTTGTTTCTACAAACGATGATGAGGTCTCTCTGGACAACGTTACCGTCAGAAACAACGGTATGATCCGTAACGGAAACAAGACTGCAGAGATTATCAACACCGGCATGGATATCCGTGAAGGCGTGCTTATTCAGCTCTATACAGCACAGACTGGCGCATTTGATTTTCGTATGGATTCCTCTGATCTGGTTGTGACAACAGCTCCTGTTATTGCTGCAAGTCAGGGCCTGGTTGTGAAGAACTACTTCGGATATCACACTGCAGAAACCTTCGGATTCTCACTTGTTGTTGAACCTGACCTGTCATCTTTCACTGGCATATTCCACTCAACTGAAAACATAGATGAAGATGAGTCTGTTGTAACTGACATGACAACTGTAGCTTCGGTGAATTAAAGAAGATATTACACCGGAAAACGCAAATAGTGTTTGCGAATTCGGGAAAAGTGAAGAATATCTTGACAAGTATACTTGGTAACACTATATTGTTATTATGCCAAGTATACTTGGCACAAAGAGGTGTTGTATGAACAAGGAAGAAATTCTTGAGAAAAGCAGAGAAGAGAATCACGGACAGGATTTTGCTGAACTTGAAGTTTCAAAATCAAGCATGGCTTTAGGGTGGATTGTTGCTTTATGCTTGCTTGCAACAGTTGCTGTAGCAGAAGCCGTGAAATATGGACGGATAAACAGCGGAATCTTTTTTGCTGTTATGGCGGGGTGCTCAGCAATTTTCATTCGTAAATATGTGAAGCTTCACCATAAACATGAGTTGGTTATTTCTATAGTTTATGTTATTGCAACACTTGCGTTTCTTGCTTCCTGGATAATCCAGCTGACAAAAATCTGAGGTAGGGCGATGGATGACAGTTTGGTTCTGAAAAACAGGTTGAAAGATATACGTATTGAGAAAGGTCTGTCTCAGTCTTCGCTTGCAGAAATGGTCGGTGTTTCGCGCAACACAATAAGTTCCATTGAGACAGGACAATTCTGCCCAACTGCAAAGCTTGCCCTAATACTGTGTATTGCAATGGACAAGAAATTTGAAGAGGTATTTTATTTCTGACAGATAATATACAAGAGAAATTATAGCACTTTGGGGTGACAAATGACCCGTCATATGTGAGAATTTAATTAAATACATATGCAATTGGGAGTTGGGATATGGATATGAGCAGAAAAGAACTGAATATGTGGGGCAGGGACCGCAACTCGAACATGGAGATACTCCGTGTGGCAGCCATGTTTCTGATAATAATGTACAACTATGCCGTCAGGGGACAGATCAATTATTCATCCTATTATCATGCAGAT
>Ga0265299_10005746_pt1 | contig 11462 bp, 8 predicted proteins | sample AusTroGonzalo_MG_4_FD_193485 | JGI IMG/M metagenome (GOLD analysis project Ga0265299, IMG submission 193485) | Bovine rumen microbial communities from tropical cattle in Woodstock, Queensland, Australia - Gonzalo_02 | ecosystem: Host-associated > Mammals > Digestive system > Stomach > Rumen ...
GACGATACAGGTCTCGAAGTGGAAGCTTTAGGCGCTGCGCCAGGTGTATATTCGGCACGTTATGCTGGAGAGCATTGCAGCTATCAGGACAACGTGGACAAGATGCTCGCCGCGATGAAAGGCCAAACCAACCGCAAGGCAGCTTTCCGCACCTGCATCGCCTTGAATCTCGATGGGAAATCTTATTATTTCGAAGGCCGTTGCGACGGACAAATCACCGAGCAGCAGCGCGGCATCGAAGGCTTTGGCTACGACCCTATTTTCCAGCCTGATGGCTATAACCAGACCTTCGCAGAATTGGGCCACGAAGTGAAAAACGCCATCAGCCATAGGGGGCGGGCTACGCAGAAACTGATTGCGTTTTTGAAGGGTGTCTGATTGAACTTACAGGAGTAGTGTGATTGTAAGGATGAAAGGCGCAGATTCGGAGGAATTAGTATCTTTGCGGCTATGGAAGAGAAAGAGAAGCACCCACACGACAACCGAGCGCTGCCGCTTACGCACCGCCGAAGCCTTTTCGGTAACTATCACGGAAGAGGCATTTATCTGATTACGGTCTGCACCGAGAACAGGCAGCCTTTACTTGGGACACTTTGCGGCCAAACACCCGAGGAAGCCTTTGTGGAGCCAACCCCTTTGGGAGAGGAAGTGTTGCGTTGCTGGGATAACATCCCCGCCATTCAAAGACAGTTGGCGGAAAAGAAAAGCAAAAGAACTGGCAAGGAATGCCATCGGGAAATCAAGCTTCTCGCAAGGCAGCTTATGCCCGATCATCTGCATGGAATCATCTTTGTGGAAAAGGAGATGGACATTGCTTTAGGCGATGTCATTCGTGGCTTCATGGTGGGCTGCACCCGCGCCTACAACGCCCTCCTCGCCTCAAATGAGCCCTTTGTCCAGCCCTTGGCGTATTCGCCGAGCTCGTCCTCTCCAATGCGCCCTCTCTTTGAAAAAGGTTATCACGACCGCCGCCTAACCCGCGAAGGGCAGCTTCAAAACATGATTGACTACGTGTACGACAATCCTCGCCGTTTGATGCTTCGCCGCCAACATTCAGGCAGTTTTGCCGTTCAACGCGATGTGCTTTTCCAAGGGCATAAATTCTCTGCCGTAGGAAACCTCAAATGGCTGGATTTTCCCATGCAAGCAGTACATGTTAGGCGAAAGTTCACTGACGATGAACGCAAAGACTATATGAACGCTTGTATCCTTTCCGCCCGAAAGGGAACTGTTTTGGTAGGTGCTTTTATCAGCAAATATGAAAAGCAAGTGCGTGATGAGGCATTTCGAGAAGGCCTGCCTGTCATCCAGCTTTGCCATGAACAATTCTCCAATCTCTATAAGCCATCAGGTGATCTCTTTGATGCTTGCACAACTGGACATCTGTTGTTGCTGCACGAAGAAGGCATGTCGGCGAATACGCCGACCGCTCAACACGCAGCACCATCGCTTCGCAACCCCTATTGGGAAAGCCTCCGAAAAATCACTCGTGGGCAATGTAAAGCCCTCAATGCACTTGCAGAGGAATTAGCTAATAGCAAGCTTCCGCAAAGATGACATGCCTCATGGAGCTCTCAATTAAATCCTCTCCCTCAGCATTTGCATCGCCTTAGCCAACCCATCAGCATTACGCCCGCCAGCCACACAAAGTGTCTTCTGTCCGCCGCCACCGCCTTGGATTTCCTTGGCCACTTCGCGGATGAGCTTGGTGGCATCCAAGCCCTTGGCATCGGCGAAGGCTTCGGGTAGCAACAGGCAGAGCGAAGGCTTGCCGTCCACGACAGAGCCAAGGATGGCGATGGTGCTCTCGTTCATCTGTTTGAGCATCAAGGCAATGTTGCGGAGCTGGTCGCCAGAGCAGGGTAGGGTCTCCATGATGAGTTTGTAGCCTTCGTGGTCGAAGGCTTTCTCGTGGAGTCGTTCGGCCATGGCTTGGGCTTTCTCCTGCATCAGGTGCTCCACCTCTTTCTTCAAGGCGGAGTTCTGTTCGTTGAGCGAGGTCACGCCTTTCACGAGGTCGGGGGTCTTGATGGCCTCGCGGATGTGTCCAATCAAATCGAGTTGTTCGTCAAGGTATTGTTCCACGGCTTCGCCTGTGATGGCTTCGATACGACGGATGCCCGCTGCGATGGCGCCTTCCGAAACAATCTTGAACATGCCGATGTTGCCTGTGGCTGAAGTGTGGCAGCCACCGCAAAGCTCCATGGAATAGTCCTTGTCGAAGACCACGACGCGCACCTTGTCGCCATATTTCTCGCCAAACAAAGCTGTGGCTCCCATGGCTTTGGCTTCGTCAATCGGGATTTCGGCGTAAGTCACATTCGGGATGTTCTCGCGAATCTTCTGGTTGACAATCTTCTCCACTTGACGGAGTTCCTCAGGTGTCATCTTGGAGAAGTGGCTGAAGTCGAAACGCAGACGCTGGTCGTCGACCAATGAGCCTTTTTGTTCGACATGGCTACCCAACACCTTTCTCAAAGCAGCATGCATCAGGTGCGTCGCGCTGTGGTTGTTGGCGATGCGCTGACGACGTTCCGCATCGACGGCAGCGGTGAATGTCACCTCGGGATTTTGTGGAAGTTGTTCAGTAATATGGATAACCAAATTGTTTTCCTTAACGGTGTTCACAATCTTGATGGTCTCGTTTTCGGAGGTTAGAGTGCCAGTGTCGCCTACCTCACCGCCCATTTCGGCATAGAATGGGGCTTTGTCCAAGACGATTTCAAAATGGGTCTTTTTCTTGGCTACCACCTCACGGAAACGCAGGATATGGCTCTCGCAACTCATGTCGGTGTAGCCGACAAACTCGGTGGGCTGCTCGCTCTCCTTCACGACGACCCAGTCACCGTTGGCTTTCTCGGCGGCCTTGCGCGAGCGGTTCTTCTGCTCTTCGAGGTTAGCCTTGAAGCCTTCCATGTCCACATTGATGCCTTTTTCGGCGGCCATCAGCTGGGTGAGGTCGATAGGGAAGCCGAAGGTGTCGAACAGTTCGAAAGCGAAGTTGCCGTCGATGTCTTGCTTGGGATGTTGCTCCACATAACCCTCAAAGCGCTTGATGCCTTGTGCCAAGGTGCGCAGGAAAGCAGCTTCCTCTTCGCGGATGACCTTTCCGACCAACTCCTGTTGTGCCTTGATCTCAGGGAAGTTGTATTCCATCTGTTGCACCAGGATAGGCAACAGGTTGCAGACGAACGGCTCTTCAAAGCCCAAGAAGGTGAAGCCATAACGCACTGCGCGGCGCAACACACGGCGGATGACGTAGCCAGCACCGTTGTTCGACGGCAGCTGTCCATCGGCGATGGCGAAGCTCACGGCACGCAGGTGGTCGGCGATGACGCGCATAGCGACGTCGGTCTTCTCGGCCTTGCCGTATTCGATGTCCGACATTTTGGCGATGGCTTGGATGATAGGTTGGAACACGTCGGTGTCGTAGTTGGAGGTTTTGCCTTGCAGTACGCGCACCAGACGCTCGAAGCCCATGCCGGTGTCGACATGCTTGGCGGGGAGTTCCACCAAATGTCCATCGGCCATGCGGTTGTATTGCATGAACACAAGGTTCCAAATCTCAATCACTTGTGGGTCGTCCATGTTGACGAGGTCGCGGCCAGGGATTTGTTTGCGGGCTTCGTCGTCGCGCAGGTCAATGTGGATTTCTGAGCAGGGGCCACAAGGACCGGTTTCGCCCATTTCCCAGAAGTTGTCCTTTTTGTTGCCGTAGATGATGCGGTCTTCGCTGACGTGCTCTTTCCAGTAACCAAAGGCTTCCATATCAGCGGGTTGACCATCCTTCTCGTCGCCACCAAAAACGGTGACATAGAGTCTGTCCTTGTCGATCTTCACCACCTCGGTGAGGTATTCCCATGCGTAGGCGATGGCTTCCTTCTTGAAGTAGTCGCCGAAGGACCAGTTGCCGAGCATTTCGAACATGGTGTGGTGGTAGGTGTCGTGGCCGACTTCCTCCAAATCGTTATGTTTTCCCGAAACGCGCAGGCATTTCTGCGTGTCGGCGGCACGTTTCCACTTGGCGGGCTGGTTGCCCAAAAAGATGTCCTTGAACTGGTTCATGCCAGCATTGGTGAACATGAGGGTCGGGTCGTTCTTGACGACGATGGGTGCCGACGGCACGATGGCGTGCTCCTTCGAACGGAAGAAGTCCAAGAAGCTATTTCTGATTTCGTAAGCGTTCATTTATAGTAAGTTATGTGTTTTAGCCTGAAAAATTACTTCAAAAAATCGTGCAAATTTACGCTAAATATTCTATTTTTGCGCAATAGTTTTTGATTTGAGGCGTTATTTATGGCTCAATCTGGCAGATAAATGGCAAAACAAAAGCATTACATATTCAATCAGTTGACGCAAAGTTTCGAGGTTTTGGAGACTTCAAAGACGAGGAAAGTATTGCGTTTTTTGCTGATTTCCTTGGCCATTTTGGGTGTCGCTTTCGTGTTTTCCATTTTGCTGTTCACCTTCTTCAAGTCACCGAAAGAGATGATGCAGGCGCGCGAATTGGAATTCATGAAGCTCCAATACGAGATCCTTAACGATAGGCTTGACAATCTGGAAATCCTGATGACGGATATGGAACAGCGCGACAACAACCTGTATCGTCTTATGTTTGAGGCTGATCCTATTCCTGCTTCAATGCGTCTTTCTGGCTTTTCTGACCCTGACCGATATGCCAAATTGATTGGTTACAAGAACTCGGAGCAAGTGCTTGGGGCGGCCCGGAAATTGGATGTCTTGGCCAGTCGGATGTATAACCAGTCGGTTTCTTACGACTCGTTGTTTGCTTTGGCGCGCAACAAGTCGGACATGTTGGCACACATTCCGGCCATTATGCCGCTGAAAGTGACGGATTTGAAGTATATTTCTTCCAATTACGGCTATCGTCCCGACCCGATTTATAAGATTTCCAAATTCCACGGCGGCATGGATTTCTCGGCCCCGATGGGCACGGAAGTCTATGTCACAGGCGATGGCGTGGTGATTGATGTGGACAAATCATTTTGGGGCTACGGCAATATGGTTACCGTCGACCACGGCTATGGCTATGTGACGCGTTATGCACATCTGCAAAGTGCAGCGGTGAGAAAGGGACAGAAACTGAAACGCGGTCAGCTCATCGGCTTTGTCGGCAATACAGGCAAGACCACAGGAGTGCATCTGCATTACGAGGTGAGGAAAAACAATGTCCCCATCAACCCGATTAGTTTCTTCTTCGACGACCTTACGCCCGACGAATACGATAGGATGCTGGAATTGTCTACCTTACCCACACAAACAATGGACTGATGATGGAAGAAAACAAGACCATAGGAAAATACTATTATTCAATAGGTGAAGTTGCCGCGATGTTCGGGGTCAATACTTCCATGATTCGCTATTGGGAGAAGGAGTTTGACGTGCTGCGTCCGCGCAAGAACAAGAAAGGCAACCGCCTCTTCACCGAGCGCGACGTGCGTTATGTGCATGTCATCTACCATTTGCTGAAGGAAAAGGGCTACACCTTGGCCGGTGCAAAAGTGGCTTTGAAAGAAAAGTTCAGCGAATACGAAGAAAAAGTCATCCTTTTGGAGACGCTTGAAAAGACACGTGGTTTCCTGCTGGACTTGGATAAGGCTTTGGCCGAACGGCAGAAAATGGCTTGATTATTCCTCCAACAAATTCCGAGCCTTCAAATAAACCCTCCATTTATCGAGTACTTGCTCCATGTCATCGGGCAGTTCCGAAGTGAACATCATTTGTTCGCCGGTGGTGGGATGCACGAAGCCCAATTCCTTCGCGTGAAGGGCGTGGCGCGGCATGATTTTGAAGCAGTTGTCGATGAATTGCTTGTATTTCGAGAAGGTGGTGCCTTTCAGGATGACATCGCCGCCGTACAAGGCATCGTTGAACAAGGGATGCCCGATGAATTGCGAATGGGCGCGAATCTGGTGGGTACGGCCTGTCTCCAAACGGTATTCGTTAAGGGTCACGTAACCAAAACGTTCCAGCACTTTCCAGTGGGTGATGGCTTCCTTGCCCTGCTCACCGAAGGGATAGACGGTCATGCGGCGGCGGTTGCTTTGGCTGCGCCCGATGTTGCCCACGATGGTGCCTTCGTCCTCGTCGAAGTCGCCCCAAACCAAGGCGTAATAACGGCGGTGGATGCTGTGGTCGAAGAACTGCTTGGCGAGTATGGCTTGGGCGGTCTCGTTCTTGGTGACGACCATCAGGCCGGTGGTGTCCTTGTCGATTCGATGGACGAGATAGCCGATGCGGTTCTCGATGTTTTGATGGGTCTGCTCGAAATGATAGGCCAAGCCGTGTAGCAAGGTACCAGTGAAATTGCCGTGGGCGGGATGCACCACCAAGCCCGCCTGTTTGTTGATGACAATAAGGTCGTCGTCTTCGTAAACGATGTTCAGCGGAATGGGTTCAGGCTTGATGTCGGTATCGCGGGGCGGATAGCTGAACACAATGGAAATCACATCGTTGGGCTTCACCTTATAGTTCGACTTCACCACCTTGTCGTTCACCAAGATGTTGCCCGCCTTGGCCGCATTCTGTATGCGGTTGCGCGAGATGCTGCTGATGCGTGAAGTCAGGAAAGTGTCGATGCGCACCGTGTCTTGGCCGCCGTCGACGGTGATGCGCATGTGCTCAAACAATTGACCGTCTTCTTCGGAGGCCTCTTCATCCGAGGTTTCGATGAGGTCGTCGTCATTCTCAATAAGCTCGTTGTCGTCTTCAACGAGTTCGTCGTCCATTTCCATGCGTTCGTCGTTCATTTCTTGATGATGAATTTTTGGTTGATGACTTGGCCTTCGTTGGTGGTGATGTTCAGGAAATACAGGCCGTCATTGAGGCTACTGACCGAAATTTCGTTCTGATAATCACCTTGATACACCTTGCGCCCCGTGAGGTCATAGATGCTCACCTGACCGCCATGAATACTGCTTTCGATATGCAACGTGTTGCCGACAGGGTTAGGATAAAGCTGCACGGTTTCGGCTTCGCTATTCTCTTGAACCCCAATGTAATAGGATGGACCCACCACAGGACGAATCATCAGCGAGCCGTGTTTGCTGCTTTGTTGCCACGAGCCGTTGGTGTTGATGAAGTTGTATTGGATGTTGTCGGTGGAAGTGTCCAAACCGATGTTGATGAGGGCGTCATTGCTCTGTTCGATGCCCACATAGAAAGCACCGGCAAGAGCCACCGGTCTGTCGAATTTGTAATAGCTGAAGCGGTAGATTTGCTCCTGCCATTGCGGACGTTGACCCACTAAGCGATAGACTTCCTCACCAGGCTTGCCGTTTTCGTCTTTCCAAATCACGATGTCGAAATATTTGTTGTTGGCATCGTTAAGGGTGTGATTGAACAGCAGTTGCACGCCTTGGATGGTGTCGTACTCAGCCAAATCGAAGCGCACGGCAAACTTTGCTCCAGCGGGACGCACGCCAAAACCCAACTCAGGGATGCCGTCGTCGTAGGCGTAATAGTTGTACATCCCAACCCGGTAAACCAAAGAATCCCTCAAAGGCGGCGTATAGGTTGAATCAAAGATATAATGGCTGATTTGGTAGGAAACGGAGTCGTACCACATGTTCAGCGCGAACAACTCGCCGACAAAGGGGCAAGCTGGTGATTCGCCACCGTATTCTGGACAAATCAGATAACCTGCCTCACGATAGGGGTGGATGATGACAGGGTCGAGATGGCGTGTATAGTGCTGTCCGCCACCGATTTGATGCACCGTATAGTAATAAAATGCTTCATGGTCAATACTGTCAAGGTTGGCTATGTCGAGTTCTAGATTCTCACGGATGGCCGAATTCGGGTTGACGCGGTATTGGCGGTAAGGGATGGACTGGTAGCGGTTGAAGAACGAGGGACGTTGGCCGGAGAAGGTCAGCATGGGGTAGTCGGTGTCGTTTATCGTGCGGTTGATGTTCAAGTAAATGAAGTCAACGTTCCAGTTGTCCTCGTTGCTGCGGCTGCTGGGTTGCGATGAATTGACGATGCTGGCGTAGTTGAAGAAGCGGAAATAGAAGTCGTCGCGGAAGTATTTCAGGTCAGTGATGGGAATCATCACCTGCTCGAAATACTGGCCGCCGTTGTACAGCATGAAGCTGTCCAAACGTTGTCCAGGTACACTCCAGATGTGGTACCAGGTGGTGTCGGTCACGGTGATGAAAACCGAGTCGCAGGGAACGGAAATCGTGCCTTCGGTGAGCGGTGTCAGGGTGTCGGTAATGATGGTGTACATTCCTGATTGGCAACCTACTGAGGCCCAAACAGTATCGCCAGGAAACAGCGTGTCGACCTGCATCTCGGCAAAGATGTCGGAAATGTTATAGTTCTGATAGTCAAGGAATACAAACTCTTCATGTTCGGAAGTGGTGCCAAATTGCAGTACAAGTGAGTCCTGGGACTCAGGAGGATTGCCATTACCTTGGGGCTGGTAATAGAAACTGAAATAAACCGAGTCGGCAGGGGTGAGGGCACGCGGTTCAGGTTCCATGATGGAGTCCAAACGAATCCTGACCGAAGTGAGATACTCAGCCACAAAGGCATTGCTGATGGCGTAGTCGTACACGCAACCGTTGGCATCCAACACATCGAAAGTGACACCGTTGCGGTTGGGCGGACAGAGTGGGAAGCCGTCGTTCACCAACACGTTGTTGTCGATCCATTTGGTGGAGTCGGGATACAGGTCGGTATGGCTGAAGTCGTCGAAGAAAGGCAGAAAACGCGCCTCGGCGACACCTCTTCTTATCGGGGCTTTTTCGTTCGTGCCTCGGAAAGGGGTCAATATCTCTTGGGCGATGGCTTGGCTCGTCAAGCACCCGAAGGCCATGATGAAGCCAAGCGCCTTAAAACTCATCCTCAAATTCATTTTTTTGTTCATAGTCGGTGGTCTCTATGGTTTCTGTAATCGTGTCAATAACAAATTTTTGCGGCACATTGGTCAGGGAGTCTTCATGCAACAGCTCCTGCATCTCCTTTTTGAAATCCATGGTACGGTTGGAGTGGTACCATACGTCAATGGCTGTACCCGCCATCACCGAGCCCGTGCTGGGGCCAGGACTCATCCGTTTGACACACATATACTGGATGCTGTCGCTGTCTTCAAAAAACGTGTTGCCAAGGTTCAGGCCGGCGAGGTTGAGGATGCGTTTTGCGTCGGTCGCGGGCGTGCCAAACAGGTTCGGCACCTTAATTTTGGTCTTGTCTTGTCCAAGGCCGACTTTCAGCACAATCTTGCTGCCCTTCACGAGTTCGGTGCCTTCCTGGATAGGTTTACCCTCAAAATACTGGTCGATGATGTTGTTTTTATAGGAATATTCCTGATATTCAAGTTGATCCACATCCAATCCACTCGATTCAAGCCTTCCGATGGCCTCGCGCAACGAGAGGTTTTTCAGGTTGGGCATGATGGTCTTTTCGGGCGTGACGGCCACGATGATGACATACACATTGCGTCCTTTCTTGACTTTCGAACCGGGCAGCGGGTCTTGTTGATAGATGGAACCAGGCTGTTGCCCTTTGGGATAAACGCTGTCGATGAGGATGAAATTGAAGTCTCTTGCGTAGTCATGCTTCATTTCAAAATAGTTTTCGCCTACAAGATTCGGCATGGTATAAACCTGGTCATGGCGGGTGTATCTGTCTAATAATCTGAATGCTATCCATAGTAAAACGATACAAAGCAGCAGTATGATGAGCAGGTTGATGTAAAATTTCTTGTCCTTGAGAAACTGAAGGCGTCCCATAATTTACTATTTTAGTGCCGTGAAATAAAACTCGATTTTGAGTGTTTTTATTGTTATGAAGTTTAAACCGACAAAATTACAAAAAATATGAAAAACGTGGCAATTATTTGTGGCGGAGATTCAGGAGAGTTTGAAATTTCCGTCAAAAGTGCTCAGGTGGTGAAGCAGAACCTGAATCCTGAACGGTATAATTCGAAGATAATTGTAGTATCGAAAAAAGGATGGTATGGTCTCTTGAAAGACGGTACTCGTGTGGACGTTGACAAGAATGATTTTTCCATTTCAGTGGGCGGACACAGGACGAAATTCGATGTGGCTTTCAACGCGGTGCATGGCGAGCCGGGGGAAAATGGGCCTCTGTCGGGCTATTTGGAGCTGTTGGGCATCCCATGCACTTCATCGCCGCTGACTACTTGCGCCCTCACCTTCCACAAGGACTTTTGCAAACGCTTGGTGGCTTCCTACGGTGTCAGGGTGGCGCCATCAGTGTTGATTAACGAGGGCGAAAAATACGATACCGACGAAATCATCAAGCAGTTTGGGTTGCCTTTGTTTGTCAAGCCAACTTGCAACGGCTCCAGCGTGGGCGTCTCAAAGGTGAAGACGGCGGAAGAGCTTGTCCCTGCCATATTTACAGCAAGGGCAGCTGGTCGACAAGTGATGTGCGAGAAGTTCGTCGATGGGCGCGAGTTCGGTTGCGGTGCCATGTGTTTCAAAGGCAAGATGATGGTTTTCCCGCTGACCGAGATTTGCAGCAAGAACGAGTTCTTCGACTATGAGGCCAAATACACCGCCGGCAAATGCGACGAGATAACGCCTGCCCAAGTGGACGAGGCCATTGAGATTGAAATCAAGGGGACGACGGCGATGTTGTACGAAAAATTAGAATGCAAAGGTTTTGTCCGCATGGACTACATCGTCAGCGACGAAGGCGTGTTCTTCATCGAGGCGAACATTGTCCCGGGCATGTCGGAGGCCAGCATCATCCCTGCTCAGGCGCGATGCTTCGGCTTGACTTTGGGGCAGCTGTTTGAAATGGCGATAGAGAATGTTCTCTGACCAAAATTAGAAAGGTCTCTAACCGAAATAACCCGAACGCATCCGATATTGTTCGGATAGGTTCGGGTCAGTTCGGTTAGAGATTATTTTGATTACACCGTGAGAATATCCTTAGACTTCAGCTCGGTGAGGTCATCAATCTTCTTAATGTATTTGTCCGTGAGTTTCTGAATCTCCTCCTGCAAGAGCTTCGACTCATCCTCAGAAATCGTGTCTTTCTCCAATTTCTTGGCTTCGTCGTTGGCGTTGCGGCGGATGCCACGGATGCCGACCTTGGCTTCTTCAGCGGCGTTCTTGGTGCGTTTCACCAAATCGCGGCGGCGTTCCTCGGTGAGGGCCGGCACGCTGATACGCAGGATTTCACCGTTGTTGATGGGGTTGAAGCCCAAGTTGGCGTTCAGGATGGCTTTGGCGATGTTGCCGAGGGCGCTCTTGTCGAAGGGTTGCACCACAATCATGCGGGCGTCGGTGCAGCCGATGTTGGCGGTCTGCTCGATGGGCACCGTCGTGCCATAGTATTCAACCATAACGCCGTTCAGCATGGCTGGACTGGCTTTTCCTGCCCTAATGCCCTGAAATTCATGCTCCAAGTGCTTGATGGTGTTGTCCATGCTTTCAGTGGCCTCGTCTAATACAAATTGAGAA
>Ga0265299_10005747_pt1 | contig 11460 bp, 9 predicted proteins | sample AusTroGonzalo_MG_4_FD_193485 | JGI IMG/M metagenome (GOLD analysis project Ga0265299, IMG submission 193485) | Bovine rumen microbial communities from tropical cattle in Woodstock, Queensland, Australia - Gonzalo_02 | ecosystem: Host-associated > Mammals > Digestive system > Stomach > Rumen ...
CGCCTGAACAGCTCAATGCTCGCATCCACGCTATCGCGAACCATGGCGAAAGTTTCGTGGATGCGAGCATTGAGCTGTTCAGGCGTGAGGCCGTCGGGCAATTCGACCTCTACGGAGGCATGGTAGGACTGGCTGCTGTATTCGGTATCAGCCGGGACTTTCTTCGAGTAAGATGCGTTCAATTTGAGCATGGTGGTTTTCCTTTCAGAGTTTGCCCCAGGCAACTGTGTGCTGCCGAGGGCGTGGAGTTGATGTTGATGTATGACAGAGAATCAGAACCCGCTGGCGGTTCTGATCCGTTCGATGGTGCGTTTGGTCTGGAGATAGTCGCGTTCCTTCTGACGCTGTGCAATAGCGACCTCGCGGACCTTGCGGCTCATGACGGCGGATTCATCGTACATGGCTTTGAGCTTGGCCTTCATCGCTTCGATGTTCGCGGTCAGCTCGTCCAACGGGTTCATTTCCTTGGTGGGTTCCTGGGGCGGGGTGTAGGTCTGCACGGGTGCGGACACGGTGTGGGTGATGTGGGTGTTTTCGTTCATGATGGTTTTCTCCTGGTTTGATGTGGTGGTATTGGTGGGTGTGGTGGTTTGGATTTCCTGTGATTCAGGCGTGGTCTCCGCAGTCTTTACCTCGGGCGCGACCTGCGGCTTTATGGGACGGATGGGCATGGCGACGTACTGACCTGTGCCGCCAGTGCCGACGATCGGACCGTATGCATCGTTCAGCTCAATCCGGGTATGCCCTTCGGCCAGCAGATGAGCAAGGAACTCCTTCCTGATGGTAAAGGACAAGTCGCCCCAGTTCTCGTCAAACTCGGCGAGAACACTGAACAGCATCCCATTCGAGCTTTCGAGATGCAGGTTGTCCGGGACTTCGGACAGACGGCTCAGCTTGATGCCGTTGTTGTTCTGCGGATCGTCGGGGACGCTTTTTAGATAGCGCTGAAGCCGTTCGGCTCTGTCCGGCTGGAAACTCACGTAGTGCGTCTTCTCCGATCTTTCCGGTACGACACATTTCCAGTTCGGGTAGTTCTCTTTGAACGCCTTTGCCCGCCAAGTCCAGTGCCCCAGCGCAAGCTCGAAGTGCGTTTCTTCTTCCTGTTGCCAGGTCGTGAGTCTGCCGGATTCGCCGAAGGCTTTTGTTGCGAGCAGAGCGAGCGGGAACGGAATCGTGACACTGCCGGTCATCTCCAGTGAGAGCGGGATATTCGCGAGCTCTTTCCCGTTGGTGGCCGTGAAACCGTCACGACTGAAGTTGATTCCGCCAAGAAGCTTGCGGACGTCCTGCCCTTTGTCTGTGAGCGGAGCGAGCATTGACAGCGCAGACAGTGTATCGGCGGGCAACGCTGTAACACAGGCGTCCTGGTCCGGGATGTCATCCGGTACGGGGAAGCGTCCGTTCACAAGAGCGAGCTTCACGCCTTCGATGAAGACTTCGCCGTTCTCGACTTCCATGTCCAGCGTCTTTTTCTTGCAGTTCCGGACAGCAAGACGGAACTGCTCGAATTCGACAGAGACAGGTGAGAAGTCGTCTTCCAGATCGACAGGCATCCTGAACTCGATCTCTTCGACGACGTTGCGGGTGCGGAAGTAGAGCGTGTTCGCCCGTCCTTCAATCTGGATCGCCTGGAACATCTTAATGAGAGATGTCCGGGAGACCAGCTTGCCCAAAGCTGGCAATGCCATAGCCAGCTCGGTTTTGTTCAGTGTGAGTTGCATGTTGTATCCTTTCGGTTGGTGAGGTTAGCTTGACAGCTTCTGCCAGATGAAGAAGCCGACGACGGGAATGCCGACGACGGCAATCAGCGGGATGAAGAGAGACGACAGCGTGATGGAGCTTAGGAACGCCACCGGGGCTTCCTTGGCTGCCGAGGCAATTCCCTCTTCAAGACCGTTTCCGAGTTTGTAGGCGGTTACGACAGTCCCCGCAGCCGCTCCGCCTGCGGCAATGGCCTTCCAGGAGACGGGACGCGTTGTCTCCACACGGGCGGGCTTCAGCGGCTTTCGGAAGGGACGACGTACAGGCGCAGCGGAGACGAATGCCGTAATAATGGCGAGGAGGCAGACGAGCAGTGCTTTCATCGTATCGCCTCCAGTCGGCAATTGAGCCAATAGGTTTGAATTGCCTGCTGGAGTGCCGCAGAAATCGCACCAGGCAGGTCACGACGAAGAGCAAGCAGGTCATGGACCGACCATGCTGTACCACCGACAGCAAGCGCTACTCCGGCGGCATCCCCGAACGGAAACGGTCCATCAGCAGCGGCAAGGGCGGCTCCAGTTCCGAATTTTGCAGCGATTTTGCCCACGACTGGTCCGATGACGCATTCGACCGATCTTAAAGTCGGCTTCAAAAAAGCCGCTTCCAAGGCCAGTCCGCCGGAAGCATAGGCGGCAGAGACCATCGCATCGCGATGGAGGTCTGAAAGATAGCCACGAGCCAAGGCGGGGTTGATGCCGCAGCCGTAAACGGCCGCCCCCTTCCTGCAATGGACCAGAATAGGACCTTCTATCACGGAAGCGATTTTTTGCTCCAGCTTGTTCGAGCCTGCGACCTTGTCGGTGACGGCCAGAGCGCAGAGATTCAGGAACGTTTCCGTACCGCTGAGTTCTGCAACGACTTGCGAAATGTTTTTCTCGGCGGCTTCAAAGCACGGGCGGGCTCGTTCGTCCATCGTTGTGAGGCTGGCTGCTTTCCCGGCGAGTTTGATGGTGGTCCTGCTGGTCCGCATACTGGCTGCGGCGAGGAGGACGGCGGTTGTCAGTCCGGCGAGGACCAACACGGTTGAGATTGCTTTTTTCATAGATTTTTCTCCTATGAGGGTTGTTTTTGTGCGGGACTTGCGCATCAAGTCCCGTCATGGTATTATGCCGAGAAAAAGCCGGAAATTAAGCTCAAAACGAGCTAAAAAAGGATTTTTGAGCGTTTTTCAAGCCAAAAAAAGAGCGGCATGACCAAGTTGCTTGACCATGCCGCAGTGCTCAGCTCGTTATGAGTGAGCGGTAGGGCTCAACAATGTTTAGCCAGTCTCAGGAACTGTGTTGATTTGAAGGTGTCGCCCCATGGCTTCCCCAGGATTGAAATCCATTTTCTGGTACACCATCTGGCGATGTCCTTCACCTCTTTCCGGGCCAGTCCGGGAATCCTCCGATAGTGCTGAAGGAATCCAGTCATACGGTTTACGGCTTCTTCCAGATCTTCCTCGTCTTTCGACTTGGCGAACCTCTCCAGAGCAGTCAGGTAATCACCACACTTCTCCTGCTCCTTTTCACGCTGGATGTGCCAGTGCCCGTTGTCCAAATAGACGCCGAGAACAGCGAGCTTGCGGATATCGACGATCTTGGTCTTTTCGCGGTTCACAGGGCATTTCATGGTATCCTCTATGAACTGGATCAGTCGATTCTTTATCCGTTTAGCCGCGCTGCGGGAGCGGCAGAATACCGTAATGTCATCCGCATAACGGACGAAGCGATGGCCCCGTAGCGTCAGTTCCATGTCTAGCTCGTGCAGATACAGTTCTGCTGCAAGCCATGGAGAGAGAACACTACCTTGTGGACAGCCTATCCTGTTCCTTTTCCAAGCGCCGTTCGGGCCTGCGATCACCGCTGTGAGAAACTTGCCGATAAGCGAGATCACACTGGGGTCTTTCAGGTGGACTCGGAGCTTTTCCAGGAGCCGGTCGTGAGGCACATTGTCGAAGAAGGCACTTAAATCCAGGCAAATACAGAAGCTGTATCCTTCTTCCCTAATGCGGTTCACTTCAGCAATCGCGTTAGCGACACCAATGCCCTCCTGGTAGGCAAACGAGAACGGACTCCATGTGTTATCCGGCAAAAGCTCGGCCACTTTCTGGAGGATCATCGTTTGCGTGATTCTGTCGAGCACGGTGGCTATTCCAAGTACCCTCATCTTCCTGTTCTTCTTGGGGATTAGCACGGTTCTGACGATATCGGGCTTGTATGTCCCGTCCATCAGCGTTTTCCGCACTTCTTCCCGCCGTTCGGGGGATGCGAGTAAGGGTTCGCATACTTCCCGGACCTTCTTGCGGTCGTAACCAGCGGCCTTGTCAGGCTTGCTGTTCACTTTCCGCAGGGCGGTCAGGAAATTGGCGTCGTCAACGATACGTTCCATGAGGTCCGTACTGTTGCAAATCGGAATGCTGTGTCTGCCGATCAGGGGGTCGTAGACCTCTCTGGGCAGAGCATACCGATGTTTTGAGCCTGCATACCGGGAGCAACCACCAGTCGTATGCTTCTTGCTGGTATCGTTCGGTATGGCTTTCGACTTGCGGTTCCCTCCAACTGACCTGTTGTCCTGTCCTTCCGTTGTCAGCGGGTTGTTGGATGCCGTAGTCTGTTTCGGCGTATGCTTCTTTCGCCTGACGGCTGATATCTTGCATACTGCCATGCTTCCCGTCGTATTGTCAGCGTGACGATGCGGCGAGTGAGAGCCGCCCTTCCGTGTTCCAGCGGGAGTGCGTTCTCCATGGGGATTCATGCCAGGGGCTTTGTGTTGTTTAATGTGTCCCTGGCTGGTTCGGTCTGCGGGAACAGAAACGTCGCCGATGTGTGCAGGCAAAGTATCAGCGTCTTCCTGTCCTTGTGATTCGCGTCTGCTGTCAGCCGCCAGTATAATTCCCTCTTTCTGCTGCGACTGTGGATTGATGACGTGGATCGGTTGAGGCTTGCAGTTCTTTCGCCAGTTGGCCGGTGTCTTCTGTTTGCCGTCGTTACCAGCTTCATCGTCAGTGTGGCGATGCGCCAGCTGGGAGTTTTCCTTCAGTTTGGCACTCTGAGGGGCTTTCCCGTTTGTGGCCGGGAGATGCAGTTTCTTCCGGCTTTCCTGTTTGCGGTCAGAACCGGAGTATCCGGCTGTGTGGTTATTACCGGAGCCAGTCTGGCCTTGCGATTCGCGTTTTTCTTCAGCTGCATTTCCGTTTTCCTCTTTCTGTGGCAGCGGAGGGTTGTCAGCGTGAATCGGTTCTGCGGGGCAGAGGATTCGCCTTTCGGCTGTTTCCTGCTGCTCTACGTCTGGTTTGCCCGCCGCATCTGTAGATGGTGACGCTGGATGGGCTGCGGTTGCCTTCGTCGCGTCCTTGTTGGCGGATAGCGGCGAGGTTTCGGTTGGAACAGCAGCACTGGCAGCGTTGATTGCGGCTGCCTCAATGCCGCGAGTAAAATCTTGTCTGGATAGAATCATTGTTGATTCCTTCGTAAATTTGGCGTTTGCTTTACTATAACTCGGGGCGGTGAACGAAAAAAACGTGTAAAACGGAAGCTGTCGTCAAGGCGGGTGCAAGACTGGAAATGGCAGACAGGGCCAGAGTCGGAAGCAACGGATGTTCGGAAAACCTCTTCGCGAAGCCCCCCTGCAAGTCATCTTCTGGTGCGGGGAGGACTGTGATATAGGATTGCTATTACACTTGTTATTTATAGGTCAGGTAGAATCTGATGACAAAATTATACCAGCAGTATACTTTTTGTCTGAAAAACGTTGCCATGCTTTGTTGCACTGCAGATACCGCTGGATCGGCCCGACGATTCACTGCGCTGCGTGTTCGGGCGATGTTCGGAAATCTCATTCCGAACATCGTTCCGAACATCCGTAGATGACTACGACCGCTTCACCTGGACACCGCCCATTCATAGGATTCCCGCCGGGATCTCTGATCTGTTAAGGACAATCCGGCATCCTTTTTCAACGGATTCGATTTTCTGACCGTTCTTCATCATCACGATCCACCCGCGAATGGCAAGCTCTTTTAACAGGTCTTCGCGCGTGGCGCTGTTCCAGCCTGTTCCGTTGGAATTACGGCTAATCTGAGCAAGGAGTACGCCTGCTGTTCCGGTCTTTTCCTCAATACGGGCGACGTGACGAACCATCTTCCAGAGATTCTCCTCCAGAATTCTTGCATGTCCTTCCAGATTCGTGAGAGACCCCAAAGCGGATTCCGCCATCGCAAGAATACGATGAAGGACGATACCGGCGCGCTTCAGATGATCGGAGGTCAACTTCAACGGCGTTTTGGAAATGGCTGCGGGTTCGTTCGGAATCGCCAGCATTAAGGCAATGCGCGGCAGATACTCGTTCCCGTACCGCAGAACCAGCGGCCTCATCGTCTCGGAAATTTCAGAAAGAATCGGCTCTGTGAACTTTATGTTGTAATCTGGGTCGGGGACCTCCACGGCTCCCTTTATTTCCGAAATTGCCCGGAGCCCCATATATAGCCGGTTCATATCCACCTCGTCGTCTGGATTGCATGGATTAAACGAGAATTTCATGTCGCTCTCGTCCAGCGTGAAGACGAGGAAACGACCGAAGAGCCCCTGAGCGATATCCAGTTGTCGTCCGAGTGTTTTTAACATTTCCGGCTGAATCGCTGCGTACACAGACGGGTAGAACCATTGCGCCGACCGTTCTGGTGCTCCAGTACGCTTCGAGAACTTGTCGTTGAATTGTCCGGCGTTGAAGAGCTCGGTTAGCCCTTTTTTGAATCTTGCAAGCGAACCTTTCCCCTTCAGAAGATCGCTGAACTCTTGAATCTCCAGCACGATATGCGGATTCTCGATGGCGGCGTCTTTGATCCCTTCGGGACTTCCGTCTGTCATCACCGTATATCCAATCGATTCGGCCAGACGTATGCAGCCCAGCCCCTTGCCAGCCCCGGAAGGCGCAACGACAAGAACATAGGCATTCGGTACGTTGCCGTGTCCTGTCTTGATGTGCAGACGGGACAGACGGGCCGGGGTTATGTTGAACAGTGGCGCGGGATTGCCGCTACTGTCCACGAGGAACTCCGGCTCTTCGCCTTGATGCGTGAGTGCGGCCGCCATCAAGATGAGGGCGTGTCCCAGGATCATCGGGAAAGGTGGGGTTCCCCTGTAATTCTTCGCAAGAGCGTTGCAGATCGATTCAAGGAAACAACCGTGGATCGCGGCCTTAACGTCCTCGTCGGATATTTCCCGCCAGAAGAACGGATTCGGCGGGGGGGCTTCCGGGCTGGACACGGAAGCCCCGGTTTCCGTCTCTGCGGGACCGGCATCAAGAACGGGGGCGGAGAAGACGGTTTTGTTTTCAATGTTCTCTTCGAGGCCCCATTGATCCCCGAGCGGCCGGGGCTTAGGTCTTCTTGCGGTTGTGATGCCAATGGCATCTGCGATGGCCTTGTTGGCCTTTTTCGTTTCTTTCATTGGAGAATCCTCCTGTTTAAGTTTGCCGATGCCGACAGCCTTCTGCTCCCGGCATCTTGGCTTACTATATGGGTCGTTTTTTCTTTTTTGCGGTTTTGCACCGTGAAAAACGGGAAAAATGGCAAAAATTCGGAAGAAGAACGACAAAGAACCGCCTCAGAAAAATATTTTCAAAATATTTAATGAGCGAAACGAGAAGCCTTGTGTTGTACCCGGTCCCGAGTTCAAATCGGACCGGGTATAGTCTCTGTCAAGGCTTAGAATTCAAGCGGCTCTTCGGTCCATTCGTTCGTGGTCTGAGATGGCACGGGAAACGGATTGGTTCGGGATGGCGGGAGATTCGGAGCGCCGTTGCTGGCAAAACGCCGAATCTCGTCTTCGTCAAACCGTACCTTCCGCGATGAAAATGCTATTTGTGTGATGAAGCCATGCTTCATGTAGGATCGAAGTGTCGGCCGCGAAACTCCGAGGATGTCCATTGCCTGCCTGGCTCCGATCAGATGGCGGTGTGGTACCGTCGCCTGTCGAAGATTGCGGAGAACGCTTTCAAGTTTGTCCTTGGATACGGTTTCGTCCGCTGCGAGAATGGAACGGACCACGTCGATTGTCTCTTGTTTCATATTTGCTTTCCTTTCCGAACGCGGGTTGTTGATGCGTCCACGATAGCGGAAGCGTCAAGAACAATCCGCGAAAGACGGAAAACGTTCTTCGATGAGCCGTCATCTATTGAACAGGTCCTTGTCGTGTGTCATGCGTTGAGATGCTGTACTGCCGATAATCCCTTTGCCACACGCTAAGACACCATGGGCTTTCCGAAGCGACGGGAGCCTTGTGGCGCATTGGCAACGATGGGGGCGCATAGGAAGTCATCAACTTGATTGTCGTGCGTCAGAAGGGGCTTTCCGGCGTAAAACAGAGAATCCGGGAAGCGACCAGAATTCGCGATTCCAGGTCCTTGCATCATTCCCACATCGTGATGCTTGCAAACGCGCATACCCCGCGAAAAGTTTAAAAAAGGCGAAAGATTCTGGGTTTCCGGCTTGACTTTCTCGCGGCATGGGGATAAATTGTCTGTGGATTCCGGCTCCGCAGCCAGCGGAAATGGGTTTCCAAGCTCTTTTTCAGCAGTATTTCAGCAAAAGCATATGAAAACCGACCAAGTTTCAAAATAAGCTCTTTTGCTACCAGAAAGAAATACCAGCACAGGAAGCATTATGTCTTCGTGTCTTGCTGGACGTTTCTCTGTCGTTCTGGTAGCAGGTTCTTGGTCGGACCTTCATATGCACGCATGGGGAATCGTCCGGCTTTTTTTATGGTCGGACCTCGCCTCATGCGTAGGTATCCAAACTCCCCTGAGGCCGCCATGCTACTGTCCGTTTGTTTCGCCAGTCATCCTTTCTGTCAGCTGGAAGTCCATTCATCCGGCGGGCCTCGACATATTTGCGGTAAGCCCCCGCCCATAATACAGGCTCGATTATTTCTTCAATCACCAAATGTCTATTCTCTGCCTTCTGATGTCCACTCAAAGTGCAATTATCATCAGTTCGCTCAGTTCTAAAACAAATAACATATAACGGTAGGAGGAGAAATGAAAAAAACATTGATTTGTCTGGCAGCAATCGCGATTGCTACGGTTTCATTGTTTGCCGGGGCGGGATGTTCAGCGGCTTCCAGCAACGCTGAAGAAATTGATAGAGTTCTATCGCAAACCTTAAAAATATTACAAACCCAACCCCCAAGTAGTTCAGACAATAAAAGGTTTTTGGAATGGCTTGAATATGCGATAGACCAAATGAGAAAAATAGATACGACTCATTGTCCTCAGGATTTTTGTTATGCCTACGAATGCTTTGCTCGCTCATATGAAGACATCTATAATGAAGGGCGCAAACTTAATGGAGATGAGGGATTCTTAACAAAAGTGTACTCATCAACAGTTAATTCTTCTGCTATGGTCAAAGCTCTTGATCGCAGAGAAGCTACAGCTAACGATTTAAACAAAGTAGCTAAACGGTATGGAGCAAAACTAGGAATTAGTTTTATTCCAAACAAATGAATGACATACCTACAAGGAAACAGCCAAAAAGCAAACACTGCAATGTATTATATCGATTCCAAACGAAATATTTATGGAGATAACACCATGCAAACTATGATTTGTCCGAAATGCAAATATCAAGCTCAAAAAAAAGGTGAGCAGTTCTGCAGTAAATGTGGATCAAAGCTTGAACCCGTTTCAGAAAAGATCTTCTGCAAAGGATGCGGAAAGGAACTGAACAACGGAGAGCAATTCTGTGGGAAATGTGGGACTCCGCGAAAAAAACAACTATCTGGCTGGTGGTATCTTGTGTTTGTTTTGATCGGTCTGACCGCAGTAATAGGTATCAGTGCCACAATCAATTCTTGCATAAGTAATCACGCTTATCGCACTACTGGTAGAGCGATCTAACTTCCAGAGGAATAACAAATGTCAACTCTCATCTGTCCGAGATGCAAATATCAAGCTCGAAAAAAAGGCGAGCAGTTCTGCAGTAAATGTGGAACAAAACTGGAATCAGTTCCGGAAAAGGTCTTCTGCAAAGGATGCGGAAAGGAACTGAATAACGGAGAGCAATTCTGTGGAAAATGCGGGATTCCGCGAAATAAACAACTTTCCGGCTGGTGGTATCTGGTGTTTGCTTTAATCGCTCTAGCCTCAGTAATAGGCATTAGTACCGCAATCAATTCTTGCATAAGCAATCACATTATGAAGACCACTGGCGGCGCTCGCTAACTTCCGAAGGAGAAAAAAATGTCAACTCTTATCTGTCCGAAATGCAATAGTATAGCTGAAAACGGTGAAGCATTCTGCAGTAAATGTGGAACAAAACTGGAGGAAAAGACGCTATGTTTGGCGTGCGGAAAAGAACTGAAACCGGACGAGGAATTCTGTACGCAATGCGGAGCAAAACGAAATACCAGCAAATCTCAAATCAAAGATTATAGCACAATTTCAAAAATACTACCATGGTTAATCGTTACAGCAAGCATAGCTGCTGGGGGCGCTTTTCGTGCTTGCACAACACCGTAGTAAACTCCCCGTCCCATCCTGTTCCGTTGCAACTGCGCTATATCAATTCCAACAGCCCATCCGTGCCGCATCAGCCGGGCATTCAACGGCGGCAAAACGGCCCCGGCAGAGATTCCTTTGAATAAGAGGCGGAGCCGAACAACGTATTCCAGACGGCTTTTATGCTCTCTGTAACTTGAACAACAAAGATAACTCAAACCTTTTTCTTAAAACAACAAACAAGCATCGGAGAATGATCTTATGAATGTCAAATTCCTCATCGCCGATGCACAAAAAAACAAGGACATTAAAAATGCAAATGACTAGAATGTACAACTCAACCATCGTTATACTCACGCTTCTCCTGACGGCCAGCATCTTCACCGCCTGTGGGAAAAATGCTCAAAAAGAGTATGAAGAAGGCAAAAGCTTTTATTTGTCAAAACAGTATGAATCCGCTGTTAAGCATTTTTCTGCTGCGGCGGATCTCGGCCATGCACACGCTCAATACATGCTCGGCGAATGCTATTCTAATGGTGATGGTGTAGAGAAAAACGATCCGGAGGCCGTAAAATGGTATCGTGTAGCAGCCGAGCAGGGAGATGCTTTCGCGCAGACTTGTCTCGGTACATGCTATTTTACCGGTACAGGTGTTGAGGTAGACGAAAAGGAGGCTGTGAAATGGTTTCGTATGGCTGCCGAGCAAGGAGATGCCATGGCGCAAGCTTGTCTTGGTGCTTGCTATTCCAAAGGCACAGGTGTTGAGGCAGACGAAAAGGTTGCCGCAGATTGGCTCCGCAAAGCAGCTGCGCAAGGAAACGAGGATGCAAAGAAAGCCCTCGAACAACTCGGCAACTAAAACAAATTCAGAACACAAATACAGAATAGTTATTTTCCATGCTGTTTCTGGCAACTTTTTGTGTTTTGGAATCTGGAGCCACGAGCAAGGTAGTCCATCGTCTGGAAATGTATAAAACTCGACTTGATGTCAGAAACACGTCTGCCGTGGTAGCCCAGCATGGGCGCGTTCTTCGATGCCACCACGGAGTGCATCTTCGAGGAATCCGGCAAGGGCATCCTTGCAAGCCTGTAAAACAGTCAGAATGCTTGAGATGAAGCGACGAGTTCAAACCATTACAGTTTGTAATGGGTTGAAGTGCGGGGTTTCTTCTCGTACATGAAAACTCGGCTTGAAAACCAGGCGGGCATGGGGTATATTAT
>Ga0265299_10005749_pt1 | contig 11459 bp, 7 predicted proteins | sample AusTroGonzalo_MG_4_FD_193485 | JGI IMG/M metagenome (GOLD analysis project Ga0265299, IMG submission 193485) | Bovine rumen microbial communities from tropical cattle in Woodstock, Queensland, Australia - Gonzalo_02 | ecosystem: Host-associated > Mammals > Digestive system > Stomach > Rumen ...
CAACGACGAGGGTGACAATCTGAACTACGACGCCTTGGCCATCAACAACATCATGGACGAGGCTATGTCACACATCGGTGCCCGCTACCGCAGTGGCAGCAAGGGACCGAACGCATTCGACTGCTCCGGTTTCACAAGCTACGTTTTCCGCCACTCCGGTGGTGTTGAGATTGGCTGTTCCAGCCGCGACCAGTACGCCAAGAACATGCCTGTCGACCGTAGCGAGATGCAACGCGGCGACTTGGTGTTCTTCACCAGTCCCAGTTCTGGCCGTAACGTTGGCCACGTGGGCATCGTCATCGATGTCGACCCGCTGACGCAGACATTCAGCTTCATTCACGCCAGTTCGTCGAAAGGCGTGACCATTACCAACTCCAGCGACGGATTCTACACTCGCCGCTTCATTGGTGTCCGACGCGTATTACAATAATACAATATGTATAAAAGACTTCTCGCAACTATCATAGTGGCTGGCTACGCTGTAGCCAGCTTTTCTGTTTCAGCCGACACGCTCACCATTGCGATGACCGGCGATATCATGATGGGCACCACCTACCCCGACACGATGCTTCCGCGCCACGGCGGGGCACAGTTGTTCCAAGACGTCAAACCCATCCTGCGTCGTGCCGACCTCGCCGTGGGCAATCTTGAAGGCGCCATCTGCGATGGCGGCGAGAGCACCAAGGAAGGCCCCAACACCTATGCCTTCCGCACTCCCACCACCTATGGCCGCTGGCTGAAAGATGCCGGCTACGACTTCCTGAGTATGGCCAACAACCACGCTAACGACTTCGGCGAGGAGGGCATCATCTCAACAGAACACGTCCTACATCAGCAGGGCATCAAATACGCAGGACTGGAGGGACGCGTCGAGTCAGCCGTCATCGAGCGCAAGGGACTCAAGATCGGCCTCTGCGCCTTCGGCCATAACGCCTATACACTGAAGCACACTGATAAGGAACTGGCCACCGTCGGTCGCATTGTCGATGACCTCGTCAGTCGCACCGACCTTGTCATCGTCTCCTTCCACGGTGGCGCCGAGGGCACACGCTACAGCCACCTGCCCGACTCTATGGAGACGTTCTATAAGGAGAAGCGTGGTCATCTGCGCCGTCTGGCGCATTTCTGCATCGACCACGGTGCCGACATCGTCTATGGTCACGGTCCCCACGTTGTCCGTGCCACCGAGGTCTACAAAGGCCGTTTCATTGCCTACAGCCTCGGTAACTTCTGCACGCCCTACGGCATGAACCTCAAGGGAATCTCCGGCTATGCCCCCGTCATCGAGATAAAGACCGACCGCAAGGGCCGTTTCCTCTGCGGTCGCATCCACTCATTCATCCAGCAGAAAGGCGTTGGTCCCCGTCGCGACAAGACGCACAGCGTTGCCCAGCAGATTCGCCAGCTTTCTCTTCAGGACATCCCCCATAGCGAGGCACGTATTGACGAGAAAGGACGCATCTATCGGAAGTAGCACCTCTCACATCATCATTCTTCATTGAACTTCGTTCGAACCTGCTTTCGCTCGGCATAGCTGATGCAAGCATCGCTCTGCTCTCGCTTAATCGCAGCCTTCTTCATTCTTAATTCTTCATTCTAACATCAACTTGACATAAGCCAAGAAATGCTCGTTTCATGCAAGAAATGAGGGCCGTTTACTTGACTTGCGCTTCAGAAAGTCTTACCTTTGCTGCGGATAACATGCCGAAAAGGCATCAAATTTAGATAAAAAGATTGTTTAATTAAAAAGAAAGGATTAACTATGAAAGCAATACTGAACATTGCACTCGTTGCACACGATTCAAGAAAGAATGAGCTTTTGGATTGGGTCCGGTTCAATGCCGACCTGCTTTCAAAGCATCACCTTTACGCTACAGGTACTACTGGCAGACTCATCAGCGAGCTTGCATTCGGAACAGAGGAAGAACCACAGTATCCGTTCAAGGACAAGGTGACACGATTGCTGAGCGGTCCGTTGGGAGGTGACCAGCAGATTGGTGCCATGCTGGCCGAAGGTAAGATAGACATGCTGATATTCTTCTGCGATAACCTCGCCGTTCAGGGTCATCAGAACGACGTGTCAGCCCTGAGCCGACTGGCATCGCTCTACAACATTGCCTTTGCCACGAATCGTACCACGGCAGATATGCTCCTCACCTCCACCCTGCTTGGAGACGAGTTATACACACGCATCGTTCCTGAGTGCATACAGAACTACGCCCAGAGAAAACTGTAGAATACAAAGATATGACAGGCGCCTGATGCCTGTCATATCTTTCATACCAGACGCATTCCCTTGTTTTCTTTCGATTTATTTGACTATCGTCTTATTTCGTCACGAAAGGCTACGGGTAGGCGAACGAAGTTCGGGAATCTCAGCAGAATAAAAGAGAAACTTTTCTCTGCATTCGCTGCTCCGAAATTTGGAAGTTTCGTTAATTATATCTATCTTTGCACGCAGAATCAAAAGAATGAAGTTATGACAGCAATACAAATGAAACTCAATGCTGAATTGTTTGGAGCCCTCCAAACAATATCGAGTGACGAGGGTCTGATGAAGAAAGCAGTCAGGTCACTCAAGCGTATTGCCTCCCAGAAACAGGCTAAGGAAGACCCAACCTTGATGACAAAGGAAGAATTCTTTGCCAAGATTGAGCGTGCAGAGAAAGAAATTGCCGAAGGCAAGGGCATCACCTTTACCAATCGCAATGACATGAACGCTTGGCTTAATTCACTCTGAACATGTATAGTATTACATATTCTCGTCAGGCGCAGGAAGGACTTGCAAAACTGAAGCGAAGCGAGCCTGCGTCCTTCAAGAAGGCAGTCAAATTGTTGAACGAGATAGCTGAGCACCCTCAAACCGGGACAGGCCATCCTGAGCCATTGAAAGGACAGCCAGAAAACCGATGGAGCCGTCAGATATCGAAGAAGCACCGGTTAGTCTATCGAATCTTTGAGACAGAGATCCACGTGGATGTTCTGTCTGCTTACGGCCATTACGACGACAAGTAACTTCCTCTTCCATCATCCCTCTTCCATCATCCCTCTGACTTCTTACATCTTCCCTCTGACTTCTTCCCTCTTACCTCTTACATCAGCCATCGAACTTCTTACATCATCACCTTACTTTTTAGCACAAAAAAAGTCCACCGTTGAGGACGATGGACCGGGACCTAATGTTTTCACAACGGAATAATCCTTATTGTGATTTGCTAAAAATTAGTGCTGCAAAGATAAAGTTTTTCCACGAAACGACCAAATGTTTCAAAAGATTTTTGTACTTTTGTGGCAGAATAACTAAAAACGCTCTAACTATGAAGAAGATTCTTGGCTTGGATTTAGGTACAAATAGTATAGGTTGGGCTGTCGTTGAAAAAGAAGACAATAATGGTCGTATCATAAAATCTGGCAGCAGAATTATCCCAATGGATGCTGCAACTCTAGGAGATTTCGCCAGCGGCAACACAAAATCTCAAACCGCAGATCGCACATCGAAACGTAGCGCTCGCAGGATGAGAGAACGTTTTCTGTTAAGAAGAGAGCGTCTGCATCGCATATTACAAACCTTAGGTTTTCTTCCCTCTCATTATGCAAATAGAATCGGATGGGACTTGGATAATGATGCCAAGCATTATGGCACTTTTATTGATGGCGAAGAGCCCAAGATTGCATGGAAAAAGAATAATGACAATAAGTATGAATTCCTTTTCCATTCATCATTTCTGGAGATGCTCGAAGATTTCAATCTGCATCACCCCAATCTTGTTTCTAACGGTCAAAAGATACCCTACGATTGGACGCTTTATTTCCTTCGGAAGAAAGCGTTGACGCAACCTATCGACAAGGAAGAACTTGCCTGGATCATCCTCAACTTCAACCAAAAACGAGGATATAACCAATTACGAGATGAGATTCTTGAAAGCACAGATGACAAGAGAGAAGAATATTTGTGCCTTACGGTCAAAAGTGTCACTGCAGACAACACATCGAATGGAAAAGACACATGGTATGAGATAAGATTTGAGGACAGCGATATTATATATCGTCGTAAGAGCAAATATCCATTAGATTGGGTTGGTAAAAAACGTAATCTTATTGTTACTACAAAACTATCAGAAGACGGCAAACCCAAACTTAAGAAAGACGGTTCAATAGACTATAGCGTAAAATCTCCAGGAGAGGACGACTGGGCTTTGTTAAAGATTAAGACTGAGCAGGATCTCAAAACGTCTTCCTTGACAGTCGGGCAATACATTTATGAAGCACTCTTGGCAAATCCTTCTGAAAAAATACGTGGCGGTTTAGTAAGGACTATTGAAAGACGTTTTTACAAAGAAGAGTTAGATTTGATTTTAAAGAAGCAATCAGAGTTCCATCCAGAGTTAAAAGACCGTACGCTTTATGAGAAGTGTATCTATGATTTATATCGTAATAACGAATCCCATCGTAACAATATAAGCCGTAATGATTTCACCTATCTTATATTAGAAGATGCCATATTCTACCAGCGCCCGCTTAAAAGCAAAAAATCGTTGATAGATGATTGTCCATACGAATACCACCAAGGGGTCAACAGAGAAACGGGTGAGATATGCACATACCCACTTAAATGCATTGCAAAGTCTAATCCATATTTCCAAGAATACCGTATATGGAAATTCCTTGGCGATTTGCGCATCATAGCCAATACAAAAGAAGTTAATGGTCACATCCAATCCGATGTAGATGTTACCATCGAATATATTCCAGACACCAATAGTCTTGCCCAATTATTCATCTGGCTCAACGATAAAGGAAGCATTGAGCAAGGAGAGTTGCTCAATCATTTGGGCATCAAAAAGAAAGAACACGACAAATATCGATGGAATTTCGTTGTTGACAAGAAGTATCCAATGAATGCCACTCGCCATGCCATGTTGAGCAAGATGCAAGACGGCGAGAAACTTTCTCGTGAGTTAGAACAGACGATTTGGCATCTATTGTATTCCACTAAATCAAAAGAGGAAATTGACAAATCTCTTTCTGGAAGCAGGCTCTATAAGAGATTACTATCTGAAGGTATCTCAGAAACAACCATAGAGAAACTAAAAAGTGTCAAACTTCCAGATGAAGGATACGGATCCTACTCTGAAAAAGCCATCAAAAAACTATTACCACTCATGCGCACAGGCATGATGTGGAACCAACAAGACATCTCCGCAAATACCCGATTAAGAATTGAACAATTTACAAAAGGTAAAGGTTTAGATGATTTCTCTGAGAATGTAAAGAAAAAGATTTTATCATTACCAACAATTGAGGCCTACCAGAATCTTCCCGAATGGCTTGCGTGCTATGTTGTATATGGTCGACATAGCGAGGCAAGCGACATTGTCAAATGGAAAGATCCGAATGACATCAATATTTATCTCAATAATTTCAAACAGCACTCACTACGAAACCCCATCGTAGAATGTGTTATACTTGAGACTTTGCGAGTTGTTAGAGATATCTGGATGCGCTACGGCAACATAGATGAGATTCACGTCGAGATGGGACGTGATTTGAAGAATCCCAGTGAGAAACGGCGCATGCTAACCCAACGCATTCTTGAAAACGAGAACACCAATATTCGCATCAAGGCATTACTCGCTGAATTAACGAATCCAGAGTTTGACATCCAAGACGTCCGACCTTATTCTCCAAGCCAACAAGATCTTTTGCGGATATATGAGGAAGATGTGTTGGCTCATAACGAACCTGATGAAGAAATCAGAGATATCATTCAGATTCTTTCTAATCCTACCAAGCAACCTTCAAGAAGTCAGGTACTGCGCTACAAATGCTGGCTCGACCAAAAGTACTGCTCGCCCTATACAGGTCAGCCAATACCATTATCACGTCTGTTCACACCAGATTACGAGATAGAGCACATAATCCCTCAGTCTCGCTATTTCGATGATTCTTTCTCTAATAAGGTCATTTGCGAGTCTGAGGTTAATAAACTTAAAGATAATGATCTCGGCTATGAGTTCATCAAAAAGCACCATGGGCAAACTCTTCAACTGGCATCAGGGCGGATGGTTCGAATATTTGAAGTTAACGACTATGAGCGTTTCGTAAAAGACACCTATGGAAACTTAAAGTCTGCTCCCAAACGCAGGAGACTTCTGATGGACGAAATTCCGGCAGAATTTATTCAACGACAAATGAATGACAGCCGCTACATCAGCAAAGTCATCAAAGGGCTTCTTTCAAATATTGTCAGAGAGATTGATGAAAATGGAAATCTTGAACGTGAGGCCATTTCTAAGAATGTGATTACATGCAATGGTTCTGTCACGACAAGACTGAAACGCGACTGGGGACTTGGTGAGGTATGGAACTATATTGTCCTTCCTCGCTTCCAACGTCTCAACCAATTAACAGGAAACACCTGTTTTACAACGCTCAATACTCATGGTCAAGAAATCCCCACCATGCCTCTTGAACTGGCAAAAGGATTCAATATCAAACGAATAGACCATCGTCATCACGCAATGGATGCCATCGTCATTGCCTGTACGACACGAGAACATGTCAATCTTCTCAACAATGAGTCTGCCCTGCCTGAGCACCAAGAGATGAAACATGCATTATCACACAAATTGCGCAGATGTGAAGAAATTGTTATCAATGGAAAAAAACGTAACATCTATAAAGAGTTCATTATGCCATGGGCTTCTTTCAAGAATGATGCATACACATCGCTTCAACAAATAGTAGTAAGCTTCAAACAGAATCTTCGTGTCTTGAATCAAGCGACTAACTTGTATTCAAAATACGAGAATGGCCTAAAGACACTTACACCCCAACACAGTTCAGACCACTACGCCATACGGAAATCATTGCACAAAGACACTGTGTTTGGACATGTTAATCTTCAGCGAAAGACAACCATTAAGTTCAAAGATGCGCTGAAGGATGTCAATCGCATTGTCGACAAACGTCTCAAGAGAAAGGTTAAAGAACTTAGGGCAAAGCATTACAATGACAAACAGCTTCTTGTCTACTTCAAAGATTATGCCTACGAATGGAAGGGGTACGACTTCAACAAGATTGAAGTATTCTACTTCACTGACGAGAAAGAGAAAATGGTTGCAACCAGATTCTGCAATGATTTGGTCAGCATATTCAGTGGAAAAACAAAGAAGCAGGATATTGAGAAAGTCATATCACAGATTACAGACACTGGCATTCAAAAGATTCTCACAAATTATCTGCACGCAAATCTTGATAAGATTGAATTTGCTTTCTCTGCTGAAGGCTTGGAGAAACTGAACGAGAATATTGCACATTATAATAATGGTAAACAGCATAAGCCCATATACAAAGTTAGAATAACAGAGACATTGGGCCAAAAATTCTCCATTGGTATTACAGGGAACAAAACGTCTAAATTTGTTGAGGCCGCAAAAGGAACGAATTTATTCTTTGCAGTATATATGAATGAAGATGGGGTACGTTCTTTTAGCACGATTCCACTTAATATCGTAATAGAAAGGCTAAAGCAACATTTGTCACCTGTTCCTGAAAGAAATGAAAAAGGAGACAATCTTCTTTTCTACTTATCACCAGGAGATTTAGTATATGTTCCTATGTCTGATGATGCAAACATAGATACTACTCATCCGGATAGAATTTATAAGTTCGTAAGTGGAAGTAGTTATCAAGGTTTCTTTACTCCATATAGCATTTCCAATCCGATATTACAGACCACAGAATTAGGAAGCAATAACAAATCCGAAAGAGCATGGAGTGGAGAGATGATTAAAACAATCTGTATCCCCTTATCAGTAGATCGCCTCGGCGAAATCAAACGAAAATGATAAAAAAGACCCTATGTTTTAGCAATCCTGCCTATCTCTCACTGAGAGATGCTCAGTTGGTTATTAAACTGCCAGAAGTAGAAAAGGCGGAAAACCTGACTGAGGATTTTAAGAAGGCAGCAGAGGTAACACGCCCCATAGAGGATATCGGTGTGGTAGTACTCGACCACAAACAGATTACTATCACTCAAGGGGCTCTTGAGGCACTACTTGAAAACAACAGTGCGGTCATTACCTGCGACTCCAGCCATTTGCCTGTGGGGCTATTCCTGCCCTTGGTGGGCAATACCACTCAGAACGAACGATTCCGCGACCAACTTGATGCATCCCTGCCTCTACGCAAACAGTTGTGGCAACAGACCATGCAACAGAAGATAAGAAATCAAGCTGCTGTGCTCGGCAGATGCTCAGATGCAGAAACCAGATGTATGCTGGCATGGGCCAACGATGTACGTAGCGGAGATCCTGACAACTACGAGGCTCGCGCTGCTGTCTATTATTGGAAAAGTCTGTTTGGACATATCCCAGGATTTATCAGAGGCCGTGATGGTGTTCCCCCCAACAACCTATTAAACTACGGCTATGCCATTCTGCGTGCCATTATGGCACGTTCGTTGGTGGCTAGTGGCTTGCTGCCAACATTAGGCATTCATCATCACAACCGATACAACGCTTATTGTCTTGCAGATGACATCATGGAGCCTTATCGTCCCTACGTTGACTATCTTGTTTTTAACATTACAGAGCAATATGGTGTTGACATTGAACTTTCAAAAGATATTAAGGCCGAACTTCTGTCTATTCCAACACTTGATGTAGTTATCGGTGGGAAGCGCAGTCCGTTAATGGTAGCGACTTCTCAGACAACTGCCTCGCTCTACAAATGCTTCAACGGCGAATTACGAAAGATAGCATATCCTGAGATGGTGTAACAATTTGCGATTATGACATCTGAACGATTTAGCGAATACAGGGTTATGTGGCTCATGGTTCTATTCGACTTACCTACGGATACGAAAAAGGACATCCGAGAATATGCCAAATTCCGTAAGCGCCTCAAACAAGATGGCTTTACGATGTTCCAGTTCTCCATCTACGTTCGTCATTGTGCAAGTATGGAGAATGCAGAAGTACATCGTAAACGAGTAAAAGCCATATTGCCAGAGTTTGGAAAAGTGGGAATCATGTGCATTACAGACAAACAATTTGGCAATATTGAGTTATTCTATGGAAAAAAGGCTCAACTGCCCAACGCTCCAGGTCAGCAACTTGAACTATTCTGAAATACCAACATGATAAATTAGAAAAGGAGAATCCCATCTTATGATGGAACTCTCCTTTTTCTGTGAGGCATTTTTTCTTTTCTAATTTCCTTTGCAACTTGTTGGCATTCAGCGATTTTTTAGAATCGAGATGTTTATGCCTCTGCAAAGATACTAATTTTTTAGCAAATCACAACGTCGGTTCGAATGTACTGAGCAACGACCCGGATGTTTATGCCTCTGCAAAGATACTAATTTTTTAGCAAATCACAACGATTCTCACTTGGATGTTGCCGTCGAACATGATGTTTATGCCTCTGCAAAGATACTAATTTTTTAGCAAATCACAACCTTCCCTTACCTCGCCCGAAGCGGCTACCTGATGTTTATGCCTCTGCAAAGATACTAATTTTTTAGCAAATCACAACAGCTGGCAGATATAATGAAGGTGCATCCAGATGTTTATGCCTCTGCAAAGATACTAATTTTTTAGCAAATCACAACAATAAACGTGTTAAGAATGAATCCGACTATGATGTTTATGCCTCTGCAAAGATACTAATTTTTTAGCAAATCACAACTAGAGATGAGTGTGTCGCTCACCTTGTTGCGATGTTTATGCCTCTGCAAAGATACTAATTTTTTAGCAAATCACAACCCATTGTTACGTTTGATTATATGTTACTATGATGTTTATGCCTCTGCAAAGATACTAATTTTTTAGCAAATCACAACTATATACAAAAAATGCTCACACTTATTTTGATGTTTATGCCTCTGCAAAGATACTAATTTTTTAGCAAATCACAACATACACACACTTCAACCTTATATAACAATGGATGTTTATGCCTCTGCAAAGATACTAATTTTTTAGCAAATCACAACAAATCGCCGAAAAGGAGTAAAAACGGCGCGATGTTTATGCCTCTGCAAAGATACTAATTTTTTAGCAAATCACAACATGTTTCTCCTTCCTATTTCCGTAATATAGATGTTTATGCCTCTGCAAAGATACTAATTTTTTAGCAAATCACAACTTAAACGTCTAAGAAATCAAATTTATGCAGATGTTTATGCCTCTGCAAAGATACTAATTTTTTAGCAAATCACAACATACTCGTTTGACTTCTAATTTGGACTATGGATGTTTATGCCTCTGCAAAGATACTAATTTTTTAGCAAATCACAACACAGCTTCAGCGTGCCATAGACGTTGCCGGATGTTTATGCCTCTGCAAAGATACTAATTTTTTAGCAAATCACAACATGTTCTTCCACGGATTGCAATGTATCTCGATGTTTATGCCTCTGCAAAGATACTAATTTTTTAGCAAATCACAACTCAAAGCGTAAACACTTTGGGAACAATCTAGATGTTTATGCCTCTGCAAAGATACTAATTTTTTAGCAAATCACAACGAATGAAAGCACCGATGCTGGCGTATGTCTGATGTTTATGCCTCTGCAAAGATACTAATTTTTTAGCAAATCACAACAGAAAGGAAATTAGGGGAAATCTTGGGAAAGATGTTTATGCCTCTGCAAAGATACTAATTTTTTAGCAAATCACAACACAACTGAATCACTCATATCTTATTCATTGATGTTTATGCCTCTGCAAAGATACTAATTTTTTAGCAAATCACAACGTCCATTCTGTTGCCTCTTGTCGGTTGCGCGATGTTTATGCCTCTGCAAAGATACTAATTTTTTAGCAAATCACAACGAAGCACGAGAACGACACTCACGCAGAGCCGATGTTTATGCCTCTGCAAAGATACTAATTTTTTAGCAAATCACAACCCGTCAGATACATACTGATTGCTTGTCTTAGATGTTTATGCCTCTGCAAAGATACTAATTTTTTAGCAAATCACAACAGCTGGTCTGATATGCCACAGCCCGAAATGGATGTTTATGCCTCTGCAAAGATACTAATTTTTTAGCAAATCACAACATTTTCAAACTTATGTGTACGAATTCTCAGATGTTTATGCCTCTGCAAAGATACTAATTTTTTAGCAAATCACAACGTTACCTCGAAGAGTCGACCATGAAGACCAGATGTTTATGCCTCTGCAAAGATACTAATTTTTTAGCAAATCACAACCAAAAAGACCAAGGAAGCGGCCAAGGAGTTGATGTTTATGCCTCTGCAAAGATACTAATTTTTTAGCAAATCACAACTACTACCAGGAGGCTGATGCTATGAGCAACGATGTTTATGCCTCTGCAAAGATACAATGTGACAGGAACCAGGTACGTGTGACCTCGGAGATTCATGGGGAGGGAAGGAAAAGCCCAGGATTCCGACTATCTTAACAGCCGAATTTCCGCATCAATG
>Ga0265299_10005754_pt1 | contig 11456 bp, 7 predicted proteins | sample AusTroGonzalo_MG_4_FD_193485 | JGI IMG/M metagenome (GOLD analysis project Ga0265299, IMG submission 193485) | Bovine rumen microbial communities from tropical cattle in Woodstock, Queensland, Australia - Gonzalo_02 | ecosystem: Host-associated > Mammals > Digestive system > Stomach > Rumen ...
CATTTCGTTGATCATTCGGACGGCGGATTCCAGAATCGGATAGGCACAGATGGCGCCGGTCCCCTCGCCCAGCCTGAGACCCAGGCTCAGCAGGGGCCTGGCGCCCATTGCATCCAGCATCTTGCGGTGGCCAGATTCGTCGCCGCAATGGCCGAACACGGCATAATCCAGTACGTCCGGACAGAGTTTCGAGGCCGCCAGCATGCAGCTGGTCATGATGAAGCCGTCGACCAGGATAACCATTTTCAGGGCCGCTGCCTGCAGCATGGCCCCGACAGCCATCACCATCTCGAAGCCGCCGAACCAGCGGATGATGTCACGCGGCGAGCCATCGCCCGCATAGCCTTCCTTTGCCCGGGTAAGCACGTCAAGCTTGTGCAGGATACCCTTGATATCCAGCCCGCTTCCCGCCCCCACGCATGCGGAGAGCGGAATGCCCGTGAAATAGGTCATCCACAGCGAGGATGACGAAGTGTTCCCGATACCCATCTCGCCGAAACTCAGCACATTGCTTCCTTCTTCAGCGCACTGGCGGACAATGCTTGCTCCGCTCTCCAGACATTGTTCCATCTCGGCTTCGCTCATAGCCGGGCCATACAGATAGTTGCTGGTTCCGCGCCGGACCTTCAGGTCGATGATACCCCGGTCTTTCGGCAGATCGTAATCGACGCCTGCATCCACCACCTTGAGCACAAAACCGTGCTGCCGGCAGAGGAAATTGACGCCGCCCGTGCCTTGCGGATGGGTAAAGTGGCACACCTGCTGCCAGGTCACTTCTTTCGGGGCGACGCTCACGCCTTCGGCCACGATGCCGTGGTCGGCTGCAAAGACGATGTTCTGCGGATGGCGGAGCTGCGGCGACAGGGTCTGCTGGATCAGGCCGACTTGCAGGGCAAGTTCCTCCAGGCGGCCCAGTGAGCCCCTGGGCTTCGTGAGGCTGTCGATCTTCGCCTGGAGTGCGGTACGGAGCTTCGGGTCGGGACGTTCTATGGAAAAGTTCATATTATCCTTTGATTTTTACAGGGATGCCGCTGACCATCAGGATGACTTCATCGGCATGGGATGCGGCATACTGGTTCATCCAGCCCTGGAGGTCGGTGAAATGGCGCTGGACGGCATTGTCAGAGACGCCGCCCATACCGATCTCGTTGGTCACGAAAAGGAAGGTGGCGTCCTGGTCCGTAAAGCGGTCGAACTCGGCCTTGAGGGCATCCAGGGCGGCGTCGACGTCGCTGTCCAGATCAAAGAAGAAGTTCGTAGCCCAGAGCGTCAAGCAGTCGATGACCACCACGCGGCCAGACAGGTCGTGCCGGCTGAGTTGCTTCTCTTCTTCAATATTGGTCCATTGCGGTCCGCGGCGCTCCTGATGACGCCTTACCCGCTCGCGGAACTCTTCGTCCCAGATACGGGCTGTGGCCAGATAGACCGGATTGTCAGAAAGCGACAACGCCAATTGTTCAGCGTAACTGCTTTTCCCGGAACGGGAACCACCGGTAATCAGAATGATGTGTTTCACAAATGACAAATTTAGCGAATTATTCCGTATTTTTGCATATCAAGCCTATGGAAGTTATCCTCATCCGCCACACGAGCGTCGACGTGCCGACGGGCACTTGCTACGGACAGACCGACGTGCCCTTGAAATCGTCTTTTGAAGAAGAAGCGGCCGTGACGAAGGCCGCCCTGGAGGCCTACGGGCCCATCGACCATGCCTACACCAGTCCCCTCTCCCGTTGCACGCGGCTGGCCGCCTATTGCGGCTATGCCGATGCCGAGCGTGATCCGCGTATCCTGGAGATCAATTTCGGAGAATGGGAGATGATGATGTTCGATAACATCCTCGACCCGAATCTGCAGAAGTGGTTTACCGACCATATCCATACACCAGTCACCGGCGGGGAATCGTTCATGATGCAGTATCAGCGCGTGAGCAACTTTCTGGACGAACTGCGCGAAAAGCCCTGGCAGCGCGTAGCGGTCTTCGCCCACGGCGGCGTACTGGTCTCCGCCCAGATCTATGTCGGCCTCTACACACCTGAAGAGGCCTTCGCCGCCCTGACGCCCTACGGCGGCGTCATCAGCATCACGTTGTAAAGATATTGCCGTTCTCGTCGAGAAGAAGGATGCTGAGGGTCTCCGGATAAACGGGGACGCAGACGGCGTGGCATCGGGAAAGGATGGCGGAGAAGAAACGGCGGGCGTCTTCTTCGGGAAGAGCGTTCCAGAGTTCACGGGCAAGAGTCAGGCGGTCGATGGCTTCGGCTGCGGCCGGCGAACAGTCGGCTTCGCGGGCAACTTCCTTCAGAAACTCCTTGTTCATCACCACACTCTTGCTGTGCGTATCGAGATGAGCTTCAGCCAGTTTGACGGCCTTGCCCAGCATGATGCCCATCGTTACCTGCGGCACCTTCAGGTCGGCCGCAATCTTCAGGGTTTCACCGATGAAATTACCGTAATGGACGAAGGCCTGCGGCGGCAGGTCAGGAAAGCGGGCCTTCAAGAAGGCCTCGCTTTTGGCGCCGGAGTTGATGACCAGCATCGGCGTCCCGACAGCCATGGCCACTTCCACTTCACGCCGAATGGCTTCGACAAAGGCTTCGTTGGAGAAGGGCCGCACAATGCCGGAGGTCCCGATGATGGAAATCCCGTCGACGACACCCAATTTGGGATTGAAGGTCCGTTGCGCCAGTTCGCGGCCGCCCGGGACGGAAATCGTCACGTCGAGGCCGCCATCGTAGAGCGCGGACAGATTCTGCTCCATCATCTGGCGCGGCACACGGTTGATGGCGGGGCCGCCGATGGGCAGGCCCAGGCCCGGCAGCGTGACGCGGCCGACGCCTTCTCCCTGCAGGAAATGGATACCGGGGTCGTCGCTGAAGGCGACAGTGGCAACAATCTCGCGGCCATTGGTAACGTCCGGGTCATCCCCGGCGTCTTTGATAACGGTAGCAGAAACTTGCGGCGGCTTCTCTGAGGCGAAATCAGAACCCTCGTGGCGATCGAGGGCGCCTGCCACGAGGAACACTGATTTCTCCACCAGGCCAACCCGCGCCGCCTTAACATCAGCTACTGGAAGCGACAAGGTTTCGCCATCGGGGAACAGGACGTCGACCGTATCCCCCACTTTCTCGCCGAGAAGAGTCAGCAGGGCCGCTTTAGCAGCGGCGGTGGCGCAAGCGCCGGTGGTGAAGCCGCTGCGCAGCGGGAAGAAGCCCGGCACATGCCGTTCGATGGCTTTTCGCAGACCGTGTTCGCCCGTCACAATCTCAAAACCATCGGGCAGCGGCGGCCGACGGACCACATAGACGGGAATGCCGGCGGCCTGCGCCGCCGCCACCTTTTGCGGAAATCCCCCCGATTCGCCGCTCTCCTTCGTCAGGATGGCCTGCGGCTGCAGACGGGCGATCAGCGCCGCTTCGTCTTCTTCATCGTAATAGACCAGCCGTTCCGCGGGAAAACCTTGCTGCGCCGCCTTTTCCTGCGATTCTTCGCGCCGAAGGATGCGGAACCAGCAGTCATGCCGCTCCCAATACGGCCGCAGCTTCGCGATGGTCTGCACGCCGGTCAGGGCCAGCAGCCGCGTGATGCCGTCGGCTTCCAGTCGGGAAATAGCGTCATCATAATCGTCACACCAATGGAGAGATTCCGGGTCGGGGCCCGGATACACCCGTTCGACGCGGACGACGGGGATGTTGAGCGAAGCGGCAACGGCGGCGACGGTGCGATGGAGCTCTGTCGCGAAGGGATGCGCCGCATCGACCAGCAGGCGGATCTCGTTTTCCTCGCAGAAGACCTGCATGGCAGTCGCATCGAGCGCGCCGGTGATATGTTCACCGTGCTTGCACTCGATCTGCTGCAGGTCGCCGCGCGTCGAGTACCAATACGGCGTTCCCGCCGCATCGGTCACCCGGACAGCGAGGCGTCCTTCCGTCGTACCGCCGAGAATCAGGATCATGGCCGGAACAAGTGCTTGAATTCGTGCGCATAGAGCCGGGAGAGGCCCTCCCGGTTGCCGATGGCATCGCCCACCACCAGTAAGGTTGTGAGTGTCAAATCGTTGTCCCGTACGATCTTCGCCAGGTCCTTCAGTTCTCCGCGATAGATGCGCTCTTCTTTCCAGGTGAGCTTGTAGCAGGCGGCCACGGGCGTCTCGGGCGGATAGGCCTGCAGGAGTTCCGCCTGCACTTCTTCCACAATGGCAGCACTCAGATAGATGCACATCGTGCTCTGCGACTGTGCGAGCTTGTGCAGCTGCTCCCGCTCGGGCATGGGGGTACGGCCCTCCCCGCGCGTGAGGATGATGGTTTGCACTTTCTCGGGGATGGTGAACTGTGAACGGAGCGCCGCCGCAGCGGCCTGGAAGGCCGAGATTCCGGGCGTGATGTGGTAGTGCATGCCGTAGCGGTCGAAAAAGGCCATCTGCTCCTGGATGGCACCGTAGATGCAGGGATCGCCGGTATGGAGACGTACCACCAGCAATCCCCTGTCATAGAACTCCTTCATCAGGGCGAACTGTTCCTCCAGGTCCATCGATGCGGAACTGCGCACCGTGCAGCCGGGCTTGGCATAGTGCGTCAGTTCGACCGGCACCAGACTGCCGGCGTATAGGATGAGGTCGGCCTGCCCGAGGAAACGCTTGCCACGTACAGACACAAGTTCAGGGTCTCCGGGACCCGCGCCTACGATTTCAATGTGTCCGCAACGGCGTGACGCGGCATCCTGCGCCAGGGCAAAGGTAAAATCGTTGCCATCCGCCAGTTTACCCTTCTGTTTTTCAATCAACAAGGGTCCGCCGCCAGCCGATGCAAGCGCCGCAGCCTCGGCCACACCGGCGCTGCCGGTGGCTTCCAGCGCCTTTTCGGAAGGATTCGGCACGTCGACGGCGGCCAGGGTCCCGGCCGGATAGATGGCGGCATGCGCCTGCGGCCAGCGGGCCAGCAGGGCCTGAAGCAAGGGCTCGTCTTTCTTCAGCTCGATGGTGCCGACCGTCGCAATGGACAGCGGCGACCATCCCGCTTCGCGGATCTGCGCCTCGATATACGCGGGAATGCCGGCGGGGTCGCACGACTTCCGGCAACCAAAGCCCAGATGGAGCACGGGCGGATGGAATGCCAGGACGGGTTTGTCGCCGGGAATCTCAGGCAAGGAGCGTGGCGTGACGGCGATCAGCAGATCAAAATCCTTGGGATCCAGGTCTTCGCGCCGGTAGCAGATCTGCACGTGGCCGGGTTTGGTCTGTTCCAGAAAGGCGGTGCCGGCATCGCGGACTTCCAGCAGGAGGGCCGTCGGCTTCTTTTCGACAAAGGCGAAGATGGCGCGGTTCATCTGGGCCGGCGTGGCTTCCGTCTGCCAGCCGAAGCGACGCCCGAGGGTGTCGAGGGCCCAGAGACCTTCGTTGTCGCTCTGCGTCGTCACAATGGCCTGAGCGCCGATGTGGCCGGCGATCTGGCGGGCCAGGTCGTTGGCGCCACCGATGTGGCCGGAGACGACGGGGATGACGTAGCGGCCGGTGCTGTCGATGCAGACGACGGCGGGATCGTCATATTTGTTTTTCAGGGCCGGAGCGACGCTGCGCGTGCAGATGCCCAGGGCGCCGATGAAGATGACGGCGTCGAGTTCCTGCCAGTTGTCTTTCAAGAACTTGCTATATGGGCCGGTTTCTTTCTTCGTAACAATCTGTATATCGCTGCGTTGCTCTGGCATATCGTGCTCCGTTCCGCCCTGATTTTTCCTCTCGCTCGCTGAAAAATGCTCGCGCGAGGAAATATCACCCGCTATACTACGCGCTACATGTCGAGCGAGGGCTAAGGATGATTCGGAAACTACAATGATGACTGTCTTGCTCATTCTGCCGTTAAAATGGTGATGGGGTTGAACGCGTCTATCGAGACGTGCATTTCGTGGGTGATGCGGCGGCCGACGGCGGCGACGGACGAGCGGAAAAGATCCTGGCTCTGGTCGCTGACGGCGTTGAACACGATGCGGCCGCCGGGAAGGAGGACCGGGTCGATGCGACGAACCATTTCGACAAGGCGGCCGCCGTGGCCGCCGATAAAGACGGCGTCGGGAGCCGGCAAAGCAGGCAGGTCGGCTGCAAGGAAATCGCCGATATGGACATCGATGCCGGGAGCGCCGAACTTGCGGGCATTCTCGTCCATCAGGGCCCGGCCGGCTTCGCGGATTTCAAAGGAAGTGACTTTCAGCTGCGGGAATTGCAGCCGGGCTTCGATCGATACGGAGCCGGTGCAGAAACCGATGTCCCAGAAGGAAGTGCGCCGGGACAAGTCCAACTGGCTGAGGGTCAGCAGCCGAACGGGCATCTTTGTGATCATGTTCACCCGGCCGTCGAGCAGGGTAAAGTCATGCTCGGGGAGGCCGAAGGGATGCGGCCGGAGGGCTGTCCTTTCCAGGATGAGGCAATTGGGAAAAGCGCAGGCTGCTTCCACCGCTTCCGCCAGGGACAGTGAGCGGACCCGTTCCGCATCACGGTTGCCCAAACATTCCCCCACCGTCATCCGGTAGTTGCTGTAGCCGTATTCCAACATGCGGCGGGCGATCATCGCGGGCGTTTTCTGGCGGTCGGTCAGGACGCCGATAAGGCGTTCGCCCCGGATAAGGGCCTCGTCGAAAACATCCCAGGGCCGGCCGGTCAGAGAAACCATGCGCATGTCCGCGTAGGGCAGCTGCATGCGGTGAGCCAGCAGCTGGAGCGAGTTGAACGACGGAAAAACCACGATTTCCGCATCGGGCAGTTCCCGGCGCAGCGTATTGGCGAAGCCGAAAAACAGCGGGTCTCCCGAGGCGAAAACCACCACTTCAGGATGGCCGGCGTATTGAGCGAACACGGCTTCCAGCGGCACCGTGATGTCTATCCACTGTGCACCTTCCGGCAGCAGCGACGCCACGATTTCGTGGTGACGCCGTCCGCCCGAAAAGACACGGCCGGCAGCGATGGCCTCCCGCACCTCGGGCGGGAACCAGACCTCTCTGTCGTCGGTCATGCCGATGACGATGAAATGCTGCCTAGACATCGCGGCCGGGTCTCAGCGCCTCCGCATCGTTGAAACAGAGGATGGAATTAACGAGGGTAGCGGCGAGGTTGCTGCCACCTTTCCTACCCTCAACAATCAGTTTAGGTATTTCCCGGAAAGGCTTGACCATGTGCTTACTTTCACGCACGTGAACGAAACCGACCGGCGCCGCGACAATGCCTGCGGGGCGGGCTTTTCCCTGGCGGATGAGCGAGCAGAGTTCCATCAGCGCGGTGGGCGCGTTGCCGAAGGCATAGAGCGCGTCGGGATGCTCCTCCACGGCCAGCCGGATGCCGGCCTGGGTGCGAGTAATTCCCTTCTCTTCCGCCAGCGCAGCCGTGCGCGGATCACTGAGATAACACTTGACCTCGACCCCCAGGCGCTGCAGGGCGCCCTTGCGGATGCCCGCCGCGGCCATCGTCACGTCGGTCACGATGGTCTTGATGCGGCCCTCTGCGAAAGCGGCGTAAAGCGCCTCGACGGCTCCTTCATCCACATGAAGGATGTTCTCCATGTCAAAATCGGCCGTCGTATGGATGGCATGCAGCAGAGGCCATTTGCGGCCCAGCGGAATATCGGGATGGCGCAATTCCTTCTCGATCGTCCGGAAACTCTCGATCATAATCTCCTGGCCGATGCCCTTCGCCGCCCCGTCATGCTCCTCCCGGTAATAACCACGTGGCGTAATAAACTTGCCATCAAAGGTATATGACTGGGAATTGCCAATAATGACCACGGTGAACATGTCCACCTGCTCCGGATCGAATTCTTCCAACGTGGTGAGCGTCACTTCCTGCTCTTCCCTCCCCGCCTGACGCACGAAACCCACCGGAGTGGCGGGGTCGCGATACTGAAGAAATATCTCCTGCAGGCGGTAGAGCTGCCAGTAACGGCCGTTGCTCTTCGGGTTGTAGACCGCCGTAATGAAATCGGCCACGGCGGCGGCGCGGATGCGGCGTTCGATCTTCTCCCACGGTGTCATCAGGTCGGACAATGAAATGATGCACAAGTCGTGGCCGACAGGTGCTCCAAGCAGTGAAGCGGCCTTCTGGAAGGCGCTGATGCCCGGCAGAACCTCGATCTCGACGTCACTGCCGCGTTCGCGTTTCATTTCCCAAATCAGGGGAGCCATACCATAAATGCCTGCGTCCCCGGAACTTACCACACAGACGGTCTTGCCTTGCTCCGCCCGCCTAAAAGCCTCCTCGGCCCGCTCACGCTCCTTCTTCATCCCCGTATCCACACACGCTGCATGCGGCGAAACATACGGCTCGACAAACTGAAAATAATACTTGTACCCGATGATGACATCGGATTGCCGGACAGCCTCCAGCACAGCAGGCGTCACATCCTCCGCACTCCCCGGCCCGATTCCGGCCACAAAAATCTTTGATTGGCTCATATCTTACAAAGATACGAAAAGCTCTCGAAAAAAAAGCCCCGCGACCGGCAGAATCGCGGGGCCAACACACACTATAAACTGAAAAAATACTACTCCGGATTCTTGGAGTGGTAGTAATCAAGCGGTTCGCCGTTGATGGCGTCGCGGGTGTGGTCCATCCAGACCTGGCGGATGGACGGCAGTTCAAGCAGACCCTTCTCGATCATCGTGGAATTGTTGCAGGTGAAACCGGAACCGGTGGCACCGAAGAAGATCTTCCAGCTGCAATCTTCCACCTCGCCCTCGTCGTTGGCCTCGGCCAGCAGGTCGGCAAAGGTGTAGCTCTTGCCTTCGAATTTCTCGGGCAGGTCGTCACCGGCCATGTCGTTGTGACCGTGGTCACCGTCGATGGACATCAGCGGGTGCAGATACAATTTCTTGTTGCCCGTGTTGAGCCCTGCTTCGGCCATGCGCGCATACACATGCGGCTTGAAGTTTTCCATCATGTCGACGGTACCCACGAAATAGTGCGGGTTGATGGCCTGTAGTGCCTCTTCCAACTGGACGTAGCGGACATTGGCCTTGTAGGTATCGTACTCATCCGGATTACCGTGGCCCATGAAGGCAACTAGGTCGTTGGACGCCTGGCTCTTGTAGAGATTGTCGAGGGCGCGGGCGACGTTCGGAACGTCTTTGTCGGGATCCTGCAGGAGGGGAACGCCAAGTTTCAGACTGACCGTCGAAAGATAGTCGTCATCGAGGTCGCCGTTCGCGTTGTTGGCGAAGTCCTTGATGTAGTTGATCACGCGGCCGTACTCCTCGCCCGGGATCACCTGCAGCGACTGGGTGACGATCTCACTGTACATGACCCCCTTCTGGGCAAAGGCGGTGTACCAGAACGGCGGTGCATAGTAATTGCGCACCTCGGCGCCGTCGGCGGCGTTCTCGCCGGCAGCCGCACGGTTGATGCAGATGGCGGAAGAGAAGGAAAGGAACACGTCATAGCCCGGAAAAGCTTGTTTGTAAGCATTTACCGTGGCGTCGAACGTGTCGAAAGCCTGCTGCCAGGTCGAGCCGAAGGCGACCAGCAGGATGACCTTGTTGTTTTTCTTTTGAGACTTGACCGTCTCATTCACTGCACGCTGGTAAGCGTTGTAGTTGTACTGCTCGTTGTTGATCGGGTCGCAGGAGGCGAATCCGAATACGAGCCCCACCAGCAGGGCGAGCGTCAAAAGTTTAGTTTTCTTCATATTGTTTTGAATTGTAGTTGTTATTGATGGTTGAATCAAATTTGTCAGATACTTTCTTGCCGTGATTGAAACGGATGGTCAGGCCCAGGAACACCGTTGTTCCGGGCGTGGTCGTGCCCAGGTGCAGGCCGTGGGGCGTGCGGTCCACATAGTTGAAAATGTTGTCCACGCCGGCCTCGATACGCCAGATCCATTGTTTGGAATGACCCAGGTCGTGACCGGTCGTGATGCGCCAGATCTGGTATCCTTTGCCATTGCCGTCGTCCTGATAGAAGCGGGTCGAAGACATGCGGCCGTAGAGGCCGGCGCTCAACCGGTAGTCCGGCGAGAAACGGTGGTTCCACGTAACGAAAAGATTGCCCTTGTGGTGCGCGGTTCCGTCGATCGTGACCTGCCGCATCCGGTCGTGCTCGGCGTCGTACTGGTTCGCTTCCGCATCGAGCCAGCTGTAGCCCAGGCCGAAGGCCCATTCACGCAGGTTGTAGCGGACGTTCAGGTCCACGCCAAACGTCTTGGCGTCGTCCACGTTCTGGTACTGGCGTGTTTTGACCGGGTCGTAGGTAATGATGTACTCCGCGGGGGCCTCATAGTTGGGGATGGTTACCAGCGTGATCATGTCCCTGACGTGATTGTAATAGCCCGTGACGTTGACGGTCAGGCCGTTCAGGATGTATTCCCCACCCAACGAATAGTAATTGCTGGTCTGCGGACGCAATCCCAGGTTACCCAGGTAGAGGTAGGTCCCGCTCATCTGTTTGACATAACGGTAGTGGAGTTCTTTGGGTGTCGGGGTCTTGAAACCCTGGCTCCAGGTGGCCCGGATACGCCAGGGAAGGCCGAGCGACAACATGGCGGACACTTTGGGCGAAACATTCACGCCAAACTGGCCATTCCAGGTCAGGCGCGCGCCGGCTGCCAGCTGGATGCGGTTCCGTCCCAAATCGTGCTGCCATTCATCCTGGGCATAGAGGGCTGCCGTCCAGTCGCTGACGCGCCCTCCCTCCACGCGTGTGGGAGCATACAGCCAGTCGTAGCGATACTCGATGCCGGTGTTAAGCCGGTTTTCGGCGGGCAGCGAGAAAACGCCTTTCAGGTTGGCCATGGCCCGCTGCTGGTCGCTCTGCATTTCGGTCTGGTCAGGCAGATACGGATAATAGGGATAATAAATGGTCCCCTTGCTCTTTTCGTAGTCTTCCACCAGTGTCGTGGCCGTGAAATAATACATATAGGCGTGGCGGTTCCAGTCGAGGTCGAAGGTCACGATATCCGTGGCGTTCGGCCGCCATTTGGCGCCGGCTGAGGCCGAGGCATTGCGGTATTGCAGGTCGTAGGTATGAACGTCGAACTGGGCGTACTTGCCATTGGGGCGATAGATGCGTTTCCAATAGTAAGTGCCGCCTGCATAGAATTCCAGCTTGTCGGAGGCCGCGAAGGTGATCTGTTCGCCAACCTGGGCGTTGGTATGCCGGTTGACGGTCTTGTTCCGGGAATCGGTGACGGGCGGCTGCGTGCCCGTGGTGTGTTCCACGGAAGTGTTCTGCCAGCCGTCGGAGTGCTGCAACTGGAAATTGGTCAGCGAACTGAAGCGGCCATATTTCAGGCCGATGGCATTGTGCTGCCGCAAGTCCTTATATGATCCGACGCGCGTGCCATCCTCGAGCAGCAGCCCGTCCTTGTGTTGCTTGCGCGTGATGATATTGATGACGCCTGCGATGGCGTCGCTGCCGTACAGGGCGGAGGAAGCGCCCTTGACAATTTCTATTTTTTCGATGTTCTGCGGATCGATCAGCGACA
>Ga0265299_10005757_pt1 | contig 11454 bp, 7 predicted proteins | sample AusTroGonzalo_MG_4_FD_193485 | JGI IMG/M metagenome (GOLD analysis project Ga0265299, IMG submission 193485) | Bovine rumen microbial communities from tropical cattle in Woodstock, Queensland, Australia - Gonzalo_02 | ecosystem: Host-associated > Mammals > Digestive system > Stomach > Rumen ...
CGGCCGATGATGCAAAACTGAGCGCGAATGTGATAATTGCCACTAATGATGCACTCATGCCTGAACTTGCAAAGACCACGTAGAACATGATGAGCAGCAGCACCAGAGTGGGGGTTCCCTGTATGAAAGAACCGTAAATCCCGGCTGCCGAACTCACCCAACGGCGGCGGCTGCGCAATGCGGCACATACTCCTATTCCCAGAATGGTGCCTATCAGGATTGCCAGCACTGTTATCTTTATGGTCTCCAATAATCCGTCCGTTATCAGTTTCCAGCGATTCTCCCTGATAAGGTTCATCCTGATACGTTCTGCAAGTCCTACATGGACTTTGCTGTCATGATCCACCACTACATATACCGGATGGCTTATATAATAGGGTGCTGTGAAATCCATAAAAGTCTTTCTCTCCTCGGTCACAAAGATGTTGCCACCTATGAAATCTGCCTGACCGGTCTGTATGGCTGCTACAGCACCGCCCAGATCCTGAAGTCTTATCTCTATGGGACGACCCAAATAATTGGCAAAACGGCCAAGCAGGTCCGGATCCAGGCCCATCCATTTCCCGTTTTCACCAACATAGCTTACAGGCTCAATATTGGAACATACCACACAACGTAAGGGCTGGGCATTTTCTTTAACATTGCCGGAATAGGGATCGGGTACTGAAGGCCCATCTTTTGTCCAGTAATCAATGATATCCTGTACAGGAACTGTAGCAAGGAACTTATTGAACTGCTCAATCAATTCGGTGTTCCCTTTTTTTACGCAGAAGGCTACTTCAAATGCATCTTCTCCGTAAAAAGCCACTTTGACTCCAAGCTTTTTGCGGGTACGTTCAAGTATATCAATGTCATCGCCCGCAAAAACATCGGCCAATCCCTGGCGTACGGCCTGCAGTGCATCGGCCTGTGTTGCGGTTGCAAAAACGTTAACATCAGAACGTGCTGAGTATTTGTGCTCATAGTAATTGCCTGCTGCCGTACTAAGTGTTAGACCGGAAAGGTCGGCCTCAGATTCAGGTACAAAACTCTTTTCCTTGTTGCCTGAACAAGAACAACTGATTGCAAGAAGTATAATTCCTGCAATCAGCTGTAGTGCTAAATTTTTTTTTATCATTTATCAACTATTAGTGTTCAGGACTCTGAACAGTGTTATTTAATCTCGTATTTCAAACTTTTGAGAACCGTAAGGTCTGATGACGGGCCGTACAGGATCTCATATTGTCCCGGCATGGCGTGCATCAGGTTAAGGTTGGGGTCAAACCACTCGAATGATTCGGGGGTGAGTTCAAACTCAACTGATACGCTTTTGCCCTGAGGAACGGAAACACGCTTGAATGAGCGCAGTGCGTGACTGGGACCTTCCGTGTCACCGGGACGGCGCAGGTAGAGCTGAACAACCTCTTCACCGTCACGCTTTGACGTGTTCTTTACGTTTACAGTTACGTAAACCTTCTCTCCGTCTTTGCGGATTTTTGCATTGCCGTACTCGAACTTGCTGTAGCTGAGACCGTAGCCGAAGGGGTAGAGGGGCTTCTCTGTCATGTAGCGGTAGGTGCGTCCCTTCATTGAGTAATCCTCAAAATCAGGCAGTTGGTCTGTAGATGCATAGAATGTGACCGGCAGACGGCCGTTGGGGTTGTAGGTTCCGTAAAGGACCGATGCAACCGCGTTACCGCCCTCCTCTCCCGGATACCAGGCCTGCAGGATGGCGTCACAGGCAGGCTCAATATCGGTCAAACCCATTGCAGAACCTGAGAAGTTTACAAACACCACCTTCTTGCCGGCAGCTTTGAGAGCCTTAACCAGTTCCGTCTGGGCCGATGGCAACTCAATTTTTGTGCGGTCACCGCCACGGAAACCCTCAATGCTTACGGGCATCTCCTCACCTTCGAGCGAGGGAGAGATACCGCCTGCAAATATCACTACGTCTGCATCGGCACATGCGGCAATTGTCTTTTCAACGCTTACCTCCTCTTCATAGCCCAAATCAAATGAGAGTGATGCAAGACCGCTGCGGCAGCTATAGTTGATGGTAATCTCATAATCCTGACCGGCTTTGGCGTCAAGAGTATAGACCTTGCGGGCCTCGGTACTGTTGCGTCCCATAGCCACTCTGCGACCATCCACACTGATTGATGCCTGGCCTTGATTCTGCATGTAGAATGCAACCGGACCGTCCTTCTCGGCATGGAAAGTCGATGTATAGACGGCGGCAAAATTCTCCAGATTCACATTGGGAGCGAATACGGTGGCGCCGCCTGTCGAGAAACGCAACGGAGTGGTATTGTGCCTGAGAACATCAGGCTCACCCTCGGCGCGTGAGTTGTTCCAGTATTTTGCGTCAAAACCCTGCTGGCCGCTGGCGCTGGTCTGGCTGAACAGACTGATCAGAGCAAGTGAATTGGATGCGTAGTCACAACCGCGCATGTATTCAACCTTTGCGCCGGTAGCCTCGATTCCGGCCAAAAGGGTAATGGTGTGTGACGGTGTTCCGTTGTAGTTACCCCACTGCATGACAGAGTCATTGGCGTTGGGTCCCATGACCACCACCTTATTATTAGTATTAAGAGGCAGGATGCCGTTGTTCTTGAGCAGAACCATGCTCTCCTGGGCCATCTTGAGCGCCAGGGCACGGTGTTCCTTGCTGTCAACTACGCTGTATGGAATCCTGGTCCATTCAACCTGACCGGGATCATCCATCTCGCCCAGCTCAAAACGGGCTGTCATGAGGCGTGTAATGGATACGTCTATATCAGACTCTTTGATAAGACCGTCTTTTACAGCCTGAACCAACTGTGCGTATGAGCTTCCGCACTCCAGGTCCGTACCGGTGAGCACGGCTTTTGATGTGGCGTGCTTGGCATCGGGCTCTGTGTTGTGATGGCCCTGGGTAAAGAAGTCATTGATGGCCCAGCAGTCTGATACCACAATTCCCTTGTAACCCCATTCGTTACGCAAAATCTGCTGGAGCAGACGGTTGCTGCCGCAGCAGGGCTCATCCTCATAGCGGTTATAGGCGCACATCACCTCCTTGACATTAGCCTCCTGAACAAGAGCCTTGAAGGCGGGCAGGTAGGTTTCACGCAGGTCGCGCGCTGCTATGTTCTCGGCGTTGAACTCATGACGGTTCCACTCCGGGCCGCTGTGCACTGCAAAGTGTTTGGCGCAGGCATGCAGCTTGTCATATTTGGAACCGGCCGGGCCCTGTAGTCCGTTTACTACCGATACACCCATCCTTGAGGTAAGGTAGGGGTCCTCACCGTATGTCTCCTGACCGCGGCCCCAGCGGGGATCACGGAAGATGTTCACGTTAGGGGTCCAGAATGTGAGACCCTGATAGCGTCTAAGACCGCCGTTCTCACTGTACTGGGTTGATTTGGCACGGGCCTCATCACTTACAGCCGTAAATACATCCTGCAGAAGTGCATCGTCAAAAGATGCAGCCATACCGATGGCCTGAGGGAATACGGTAGCAATACCGGCGCGACCTACTCCGTGAAGAGCCTCGTTCCACCAGTCATAGGCTTTGATTCCGAATTCAGGAATAGCAGGCGAGCCGTTCTGCATAAGAGCGACTTTCTGCTCCAGAGTAAGGCGGCTGACCAGATCGGCGGCACGCTCTGCTGCCGGCAGATCGGCATTCTTGTAAGGTTGGGCATAACAAAAGACTCCCGTGGCGGCGCATAATAGCGCAGTAATAATTCTTTTCATGACTTTTTATTTGGTTATATGTCGCTAAGTTAATAATATAAAGTGATTGTATTTGCTTCTTTTGATGCAAACATACTCATTTCTTGGATTTTGATTCCTAACTTTGGTGTCAAATCATAAGGAACGACATGACTAAGACTGAATTCGTGCTCCAATGGCTGGATGCAAACGGAATAGGATACCAGGTTCACTATCATCCGCCTCTCCCTACAATAGAGGAGGCGTTGGCATACTGGAAGAATATAGACTCCACCCACTGTAAGAACCTGTTTTTCAGGAACCACAAGGGTAACCGCCATTATATGGCCAGTTTTGAGTGTCACAAGAATCTGGACATTCATGGACTGGAGCATATAGTAAAACAGGGTAAACTGAGTTTCGCCAGTCCTGAACGTATGGACAGGTGTATCGGCGTCACTCCGGGATCAGTTTGCGCGTTCGGTCTTATTCATGATATGGGGCTTACTGAACATGCCGCTGTCAAGGCTCCGGACGGATCGCGTGATTTTGGTCGGATAAAGGAGGGCGTGGACCCAAAAGAACTGTTTGATAACGGTCACCGCGTAAAGTACTTTCTGGATGCCGACCTTAAGAATGCAGAGAGAATCTCATTCCATCCTTGTGAGAATACCGCCAGCGTAGTGGTATCAAACGCGGATTTCCTACGTTTCCTGGATATCTGGGGAGGTGAAGTGGAGTGGATTGAAGTGTAACAGGGCTCTTTTGTTATCTTGTCTCATCCAGAATCTCATCCAGAATCTCATCCGATATCCGGTCGGCTATCTGAAGATATTATCCAAACAAATGCGGGAAAATTATCTGATTATCTCCAATATCTCTTCCTCAGGAACGCTGAGGGTTATGATGCCTCTTGCATAAGGGGCAATGTCATACTGGTTGAAAATGAAATCTATGGTATCCTGTTTTATCTCAAAGTTCTCAGGCACGAACATGGGCTCATCACTAAAGAAACCGTGCTCGTCCAGTTCATCGCGACTGTCACACTCGGCTTCCTGTAGCAGCAGACGTTCCAGAATGGGGATGAGCACCTTCTCGTAGCCGGGTTTGAAATAGTTGTCAAGGGTTACTACGCTTCCGTCCTCCAGACGGTAATTGCGGCAGGTGATGAATGTGCCGCCATGAGCGCCGCCTGTGTATTGGTAGTAGTTGATGAAATGACCTATTATATCCTTGTGGTTGCCATAGTGGACTTCCGTGTTGAGTACAAACTCGTAATCTATGTCACGTGGCTCGAATCCCTCCTCCTTGGCATATCGGATCTGCTCCCTGTTGTCCTCTTTAAAGAGGTTTATCACGGAGTCTATGAATGAGATCATGGCACCGCGTACATCGGTAGTGCGTTTGTCAAACATGAATTCGGATATGTCCCTGTTGAATGCATCGGCAAACAGCGTATCGGTCCCGTGGGCCTTGAGTACGTTCATGTCAAATGTGCATGAGGGGTGCTCCTTGCCTTGAGTATAAGGTATGGTGTTCTTGAAAGTAATGTACTGGAACGCATACTTGTCACCCTTGTCAACGCATGCTGAAAGGGAAAGCAGCGCTATGATAATGATAAGACCAGACTTTTTCATGTTTCTGTTTTTTGCGAAATTACATAAAAAACTGATACATTTGCAGCCATCAATACTAACTGGATTTTTATGAGATCAATATCTATTTCTTTAAGGTGTGCACTCCTTGCTGTTATGGCGTTCGTATTTTTTGCCTGTGACGGTGACGATAAAGAATCAATAGTCTATGAAATTGAAGGAGTATCGATCGATGTCTCTGAAGCCGAACTTGTTCCTTCCGAGACCCTCAAACTGACAGCCGTACTGCTTCCGTACAACAAGCCTGTTGATGAAGTGGAGTGGGCCGACAGTGAACTCAGGGAGCAGATATTCTGGAAAACCGATAACTCCAAGGTGGCTCAAGTAGAGGATAACGGTCTTGTCAGGGCGGTAGGCACAGGTTCCTGCAATATCAGTTTCATATGCGGCGCTTATGCTGCAAAATGCAAAGTGACAGTACGTTCATTTGATAAGGATATACTTTACGGATTCTGGGAGATTGAGAATACCACAGACAGTCTGTTCCTGGGATTTGACGGCAAGGGATACCGTAATGACAGCGTTTTTGACTGGACATTTGACGGTATGCGCGTTGCCATGTCATTTGCTGATACAACCAACGTGCTTATAGTAACCTCCGTCAATGCCGGTAAGATTCAGTTCCGTTATAAGGATTCCGATGCCTCTGCAGTGCGTAGCCTTAAACGTGCGCCGCTCATTATCACTCATGACGACCTGGCACGTAATATTATTGCCAAACAGGTTGAAGGCGGTTCTACTGTAAATGTGGTTGACCTTAACCTTCCAAGCGGAATGCTGTGGGCTTCATGCAACCTTGATGCGACTGCACCGGAGGAGGACGGACAACGTTATGCATGGGCTGAGACAACAATCAAGCGTTCATATACTCTGAGCAATTACAGCTGGTATGATTATTCAGGGGGTGAACTGACCAAGTATAGTGATGACAGCATGCTTTCACTGCAGGCTGATGACGATCCTGTCCGTGTCAACCTGGGAGAGTCGTGGAGCACCCCGTCAGTAGATGACGTAAAGGAGCTTTTTGACAACTGCAATATTCTTTATTGCACTCTATCCGGCAAGAAGGGATTCCTGTTCCAGCCCAAGACAGAGACCGCTTCTACCGGCAGTCTGTTCATTCCGTTCTCGCTTTCCAGCAATCTCCTCTCTGTCCATGGCTCAGGTGAGGGCGAATCTCCTTATGAGAAATACGGATTCTTCTGGACATCCACGCTGTCATCAGTTGATCCCTATGAGGCTCATACATTCTGTATAAACCTGGATGATAATATGGTAGAGCTCTATAGCGGAGTAGGAAAATCCAAGCGTTATTACGGATTGTGCATCAGACCTGTGTTTATGCAGAAAAAATAAGGCCGATGTTATTGCGGTGTCGCTAAAAAACACTATCTTTGCACCGCTTTAACAGAAAAGCGGTATATGGTGCCCGTAGTTCAGTTGGTTAGAGCGTCAGATTGTGGTTCTGAATGTCGTGGGTTCGAGTCCCACCGGGCACCCGGAAAAATGGAGACCAAGCGGTCTCCATTTTTTCGTGTACCCGGGGGACTCGGGGACCAGCCATTGAAATGGCTGGCTACCATAATCTAATGCCTCTGGCATTAATCTGTGCCGTTAGGCACATGATAGGGGTAGCCAGCCAATTCATTGGCTGGATCTTTCCAAATTATCCTCACAACCGTTCGCCGCAATGCTTGCAGTAGTTTGCGCTGAGGTCGGTTTTCTCGTTGCAGCGGGGGCATCGGCCGTTCTTGCCTTTCTTCTGGGTGGTGTCAATCATTGTGGCCGATACGATACCGGTGGGCACAGCGATGATGGTGTAACCCAGGATCATCACTATTCCTGACAGGAACTTGCCCAGTGCCGTAACCGGCGTGATATCACCATAGCCGACAGTGGTGAGAGTCACGATAGCCCAGTATATGCTGGTGGGGATGCTGGTGAACAACGTATCAGGGGTGCCGCTCTCAACGATATACATGATGGTGCCCAGGATACAAACCAGCACCACCACGAACATGAAATAAACCAATATCTTGGTAAGACTCTTGCGTATGCTCTCAAGCAAAAGGTAACCCTCATTGAGGAAGGCAAAGAGCTTGAGCACCCTGAATATGCGGAACAGACGGAACGTACGCATCAGGGCCAGATATCTCAGTGGCGGGAAGAATACGCTGAGCAGCTGGGGCAGGGTGGCCATCAGGTCTATAATACCAAAGAAACTCAGGACATACTCCCGTTTTACAGGCGAGCAGTAAACCCTGAGAATATACTCAATGGCAAAGAGAATGCTGAGAACGTATTCCAGGACAATTATCGAAGCCTTGAGAATACCTATGCCGTCCAACTCAAGGTTGACAAGTGCCTTGAAGGAGAAATCGTCCACCTTGACCACGCTCTCCAGTGATGCCATTATAATGCATAGCGCAATGGCAATCATTATTGCTATGTCAACCGGCTTGGAGAGTCTGTCGGTTCCCTCAAACAGTATTCTGTGAAGTCTCTTCTTGTCCTTTATGATAGATATAAGTTTCTTCATCTTTTAATGATTCTTTTCATAATCTTTCAGGGCACGGATAGCCTTGGGGAATAGCAGTATGATGGAGATCAGTGTTCCCCATGCCATCAGTCCAACGCCTATGTCGCCCATTTGCCAGACCACATCGGCCTCACGTACCGCGCCGTAAACTACCGATGCCATCATAACGACCTGCAGAATGCGGATCACCAGTTTCTCACTTTTGGGATTCCGTCCTCGGAATAGGTAGATAATGCTTGATTCTGAATAGAAATAGTAAGCCATGATGGTGCTGTAGACAAAGAATATCATGGCTATTGATACGAATTGGCTGCCGAACCCTTTGAATACAGAGTCAACAGCATTCTGCGTAAAAGCGGCATAGTTATTGCCAAGCTCCGGAGCGTTTGCCAGTAGCATGTTTCCATCGGCATCAATTATATTGTAGGTGCCCGATGTCAGTATCATAAGGGCGGTTGCGGTGCAGACAAACAGCGTATCCACATATACGGAGAATGCCTGGGCAAGACCCTGCTGAGCCGGATCCGGGACATCGGCCGCCGCAGATACCATTGCACCGGTTCCCTGACCGGCCTCATTTGAGAATATGCCGCGTTTTACGCCCATTGCGATGGTGGAGCCCAGTATGCCGCCTGCTATGGGGTTGATTCCGAAAGCGTTGGTGAATATGCTTTTGAATACTGCCGGAACGTCACTGATATGGTGGGCCACAACCACTAAGGCAAGGACAATGTAACCTAATGCCATGAAAGGAGTCACGATTGACGCCACTTTGGCGATGCGTTTTACGCCTCCTATGATCACGACGCCCAAAAGTAAAGCCATGATTATTCCCGATGTCAGTGTGGATACGGGGAAGGCGTTATGCATGGTGGTCGAAGCTCCGTTTGACTGCACCATTGTAAGGCATAGGGTACAGGCTATGAGAGTGATTATGGCAAAGATAACTCCCAACCAGCGCTTTCCCAATCCCTGTTCATAGATGCTGAAGGGGCCGCCGCGATAACCGCTTGTGTGGCGGAAATTGTAAATCTGTGCCAGAGTGGATTCAACAAATGCGGTCGATGCACCCAGGAATGCAACCACCCACATCCAGAATACGGATCCGGGACCGCCAAACGCGATGGCGGTGGCCACGCCTACAATGTTGCCGGTACCGACTCTGCCGGAAAGGGCAATACAGAACGCCTCAAAAGATGATATGCCGTTGGTGCTGTGTCTCCTGCTGAACAGTGAACGGACCATCAGTCCAAAACGGCGAACCTGCACCATACGTGTGCAGATAGAGAAGAATAGTCCGGCCCCCAGCAGCAGTACAACCAGTGCCGGGTTCCAGACTATCTTGTTAATGTATGAAACTACGTTGTCCAATTCTCAATTAACTTCGTTGACTTTTGTCGCGACTCGGCCAAACAAGCTAGCTTGATGGCTCTCACTGCTCCAAAAGTTTTCAATTACCAAAGGGGTCTTTAGTGCCCGGTTTCCAAGTGCAGCCACCGGCCAGGATGGGGTAGACTACAGAGGGAAAACAGAGGCTCTGGTAAATTGTATACTCGTTATTCTGATAATTGTCAAGAATATCTATGTATGCACGCTCGCGGGGTGTGCTGTTGCGGCTAATTGCCGGATAACTAGGATAGTTACGTACGTAATTGCCCGCTCCGAATACCAGTATTCCCGGACGGGGTCCCCATCCCTTCTCAATGGTGTATGCACTCTCGCGGTCATGTGGCCAGTGTACCTGGTCAAATCCAAGTGTGGTCATGTAGCACTTGCCAAGCGGGTTGAGTCCAAGAGCATAGTCCATCATCTGGCTTACTGCGTCAATGTACTCCTGCTTGCCGGTAAGCTTCCACATCAGTACGATGGGGAATGTGTACTGTCCCTGTGCCACGTTACTGCCCCACCAGCTTACATTCATGGGAACTCCGTTGGGGTAGGCGTTCTCAGCGAATGCTGCCATCTGCTTATCGACGGTAGACTGAAGGATATCCTTAAATGCCTTAACTGTGGCAGGATCGGTCTTGCTTGCCGGAGCCAGGATGTAGCTGAAGAAATATGAAGTCAGCCAGCCGCGCTCGGCGAATATCTCTGAACCCTGGTTGTAGGTGGTGAGAATCTGCTCGGCATCGGCCACGTGTGATTTTATATACTCATGGCACTGAGCATCACCTGTCATAAGATATTTCTCTACATTGTAATACATCTGGAATGAAGCCGGCATTTCGCGGTTGCGCTCAGCATATACGCGGACTGAAGCACTGTGGGCCAGTTCTGCGCGGTCTGCGTATTCCTTGCTCTTGGCCTCGTCATAAGGTTTGATCAGTCGGGCAAAGTGATAGAACAGTCCCGATGCCCATGCCGATGTACGCGGGTCAAGTGTCTCGGAACCGAACAGATGGTCCTCAAAGTCATAGGTGGTAAAGGGTGAGTATCCGTTGGTCTCGGTTCCCCATGGAATCTGACCGTCCTCCTCCTGGAAATATTTCCAGAACATGGTGCCCCATTCAGCCTCGTCAAGGATATCGGGAATTCCGTTGCCCTTGCCCAGGATGTTGAACTGCTCGTCAAACTTGTCGGGGATATTGAACTGGTCATCGGTAAAGAGCTCAGGGAATGCCTCATAGGTGGTGAGCAGGGTGCTGGGTACGTCCATGTGGTAGGTACGGCGGTCAGCATCACCAGCATCGTGGTAACCTCCCCATGCCTGGATGGTGGGCTCGGTTCCCTTTACGACCAGACGGGCCTCGGCAATGCGGTCATATGTCTGGTAGATGGTCTCGTGACAGCGCTTGGTGCGGTAGCTGAAATCAGAGTAGGGCTCTATGATCTGGATTCCGCAACGCTGGTTGAACAGTGAACGGAAACTTACGTATGAGAGTTTCTGTGAGAACTGGCCGCCTACGCCAAAGGGGTAGGATGAACCGTAGCCGTCAACCACGATCTTGTAGGGACCTCCCTCCGGTACCTGTGACAGGTCAATTCGGTATACATAATCGCCCGATGAACGGTCGTCGCCAATCTCTGTGAGCTGACCTGAACATACTTTCTTGCCAATCTTGCCTTTCTTGAACTGATATACGGTATAACCCGGCAGGTCACCCTCAATCTTCTTTACTCCGCCGTCACCCAGATAGATGGCAAAGTTTGCAAAACGCTTGGTTGACAGTGCACTGTATGCTACCTGGTTGGTCTTGATGGCCTCGCAGAAAACATCCTTGTCACTGAATTTGAAGTTGTATGAACCATAGGGGGTGTCAATCTTGTATTTCTGTCCGTTCTTGAGAGTGGGAACGGTTAGGTAAACAAAATGGTCGCACTTGTCGGCGGCAGCGGCTGTACGGTTTATGCCCAGTACCTGAGTGCCGTTTACTGTCCACTGAGAGGGATTGAAGACGTTGACCTCATTGACATCGAGCGTATCACTCAGATAGTAGAGTTCAATAACATTGTCGGATGCGGTGCGTATCTCCTGTAAGGTTAGCTTGGCGCTTGCTGAGACGCTCAACAAGGCTGCAAAAGAAAAGGTTAGTAAGGATCTCATAACTGTTTTGGTTTTGTGTTCTGCAAATTTACTGTTTTTTTTCT
>Ga0265299_10005758_pt1 | contig 11451 bp, 6 predicted proteins | sample AusTroGonzalo_MG_4_FD_193485 | JGI IMG/M metagenome (GOLD analysis project Ga0265299, IMG submission 193485) | Bovine rumen microbial communities from tropical cattle in Woodstock, Queensland, Australia - Gonzalo_02 | ecosystem: Host-associated > Mammals > Digestive system > Stomach > Rumen ...
TATCCTAATCTCTTAACTTTTTGATTCAAATCGCACTTTAAAGCAGCATTCACTGTGGAATCATAAATGGCCTCAAACATTAAAGTGCCATTGCTGTTCGTAATCAGGCATTCGCCTTCCGCGTCAGAGAGGGTTCCTCCCGCCAAATCCAACGTACATGGATAATGTTTCGGTATCCAGTGGGCATAAATATGTTTAATATTGGTATCGTAAGGAACTGCGCCGTTGATCGGGTTATTTCCCTCCGCATCAATGCACCAAGATTCCAAATCATAGCCATAGCGGTTAAAGTTGAAATTGTTGCCCCAGTTGTCGGTGCCATTGGTCAGTTCATTGTATTTGTGCGTATAAGCCACTTGAACGCTCTTGGTGACGTCACTGCTGCCGTAATTGCGGTGCACTGTCACCGTGTAGGGGTGTTCTGACCAGTGGGCGTACAATTTCGTCACCGAAAGGTCATCGTAGTCATCTGTACCTAACTTCCGAGAGTCATTGACAGGATCCGTGTGCCAGCCTGCAAAGTCATAACCCGGACGGCTCACTTTGAAATCATTCGCCCATCCGGTGATGCTGCCGTATGTCTTGTCAAAGACCACACTTACGGTGGTATCGGTATGATTTTCATCGCCGAAGTGCGCCTCGTTGCCGTTGGCGTACAATTGGATGTTGTATGAGTTCACCGTCCACTTGGCGTAGAGCGTATGATTGCCTGCCGTGGTGCAGACTGGGGAGGTGGCTTCCACCTTAGTCGTGCAGGCGGCCTCCTTATACCACCCGCCGAAAGTGTAACCCGGGAGAGCCGGGGCAGAGACATTGGCGAGATTGCTGTATGGGTTGGCGTAGGTGACCTGAATGGAATTCAGGGTCGCAGGCGTGGGGGAAGTGGAGGCACCTTGCGGGACATTCAAGTCAAAGGTCACTTCGTAGGTGTTCGGTGCCCATTGCGCATACAGCGCAAACGTGGATGCGGTGTCGCCGTCGTGGAAAAAGCTTGTGGCGGTTCTGTCCACACCATCAGCCGTCTTCCAGCCCGTGAGGTGGAAGCCGGTTCGCGTCGCACCGAATGTCATCCAATTCGATATCTGGTCATACCTGACATCGTAAGTGATATTGGATAACGTAGTATTGTTCGAGTTGTTGGCGAATTTGGCAGGATAGGTGGTGTACAAGTAACCCGTGCTGCCCTCAGCATAGAGTTTGAGGGTGTAATTGGTCTTCGGGGTCCAGCCTGCAAACACCTCCTTATCGTTGTTGCTCTGGTGGAAAATGTCGGTGGCCGAAATCACACCAGTGGTACCATGTGCATCGGCATTGGCTTTCGTATCATACCAGTTCACAAAGTCATAGCCGGGACGAGACACACCGAAATGCGTGCTCCAACCGGTCACATTGTTGTACTTGGCGGTCTGGTATTCCGCATCGTAATCAATTGTCGTCGGTTTGGTTGCTGTATTCGGGTTTCCGTCGAAGAAGGCCTTCGATGCAGTCGTGCCGTTGGCATTGAAGGTCAGGGTGTAGGAGTTTTGTGTCCAGTGAGCCCACAGCTCGGTGTCCTCCGTGGCTTCGTAATCATCCATGCCTGCCACCTCGTTAGTGCCCTGAGCGGCATCATTTGCCGTAGGATACCATCCCGCAAATGTATAGCCCGTGCGGGTGATTCCAAAATGGGTTTCCCAACCCATTACGCCGTTGCGTTTGGCAGTGTTGTATTGGTCTTTATAGACCACTTGCGCTTTTACCGTATCCGAATTTGTGGCGACGCTGGTCGGTGATGCCGCCGTGCCGTTGGCGTGGAAGGTGATGGTGAAAGTATGACGAGACCAGCCGGCAAACACCGTGGTATCGTCGGGTATATTATAGGGGTCAGAAGACTTGATCTTATTGTCGCCCGCCGTAGCAGCAGCATCCTCCGTGAGATACCAACCCACGAAATCGTAACCAGGACGGGAAGGCGTCGGCATGTCACCGAACGTTGTCGCAAATGTTACGGTCTTGGTCGCTGTCAGGTTTCCATTCACCGTACCACCGGAAATCCCGTTGGGGTTGGGGTTGAAGGTGATGGTGTAGTTTTTCGGCGACCAATTCGCGTGAAGCGCGTGATTTTCCTCTTTTCTACAAATGGTGCCGCCCTCGCCGAACGTCACGGAATCCGCGTAAGACCCATTACTATAGGTCAACCACCATCCTTCAAATTTGTAACCCGGACGTTGGGGCTCCCAAACCAATGTGGTGGGATATGGGGAATCGTAGGTGGCCGTACGTCCTATCGGTGCCGTACTGACACCCCCGTGCTGTTCGTAAGTGATCTCAGGGTTCTTCGCCGTCCAGCCGGCCCACAGCTCGGTGTTCACTGTGGCTTCGTAATCATCCGTGCCTGCCACCACGTTAGTGACCGCTGCGGCATCATTTGCCGTGGGATACCATCCCGCAAATGTATAACCTGTGCGGGTGATTCCAAAATGGGTTTCCCAACCCGTTACACCGTTGCGTTTGGCGGTGTTGTATTGGTCTTTATAGACCACCTGCGCTTTTACCGTATCCGGATTTGTGACGACGCTGGTCGGTGATGCCGCCGTACCGTTGGCATGGAAGGTGATGGTGAAAGTATGACGAGACCAGCCGGCAAACACCGTGGTGTCGTCGGGTATATTATAGGTGTCAGAAGGCTTGATATTATTGGTGCCCGCCGCAGCTGCATTCTCTTGCGTGAGATACCAACCCACAAAATCGTAGCCCGGACGGGAAGCCTCCGGCATGTCACCGAACATTGTCGCAAACGTCACGGTCTTGGTCGCCGTCGGATTTCCATTCACCGTACCACCGGAAATCCCGTTAGGGTTGGGGTTGAAGGTGATGGTATAGGTTTTCGGTGACCAACCGGCCCACACTTCTGTGGACTCAGTCGCTTTGTACAGACTGTCATCAGAAATGGCATTGGCTGTCACAGCCGCATCGGCCTGTGTCTTAGAGCCATACCAGCCCACTAAGTCAAAGCCCTTACGGTCAACCCCGAACGGTTTCCATCCCTGGATAAGGCTGTATTTTTTGTTATATGTGGCTGTCACTTCCTTCGTGGCATTATCATAGTTCCCATCAAATCCAGCCTTATAGGTATTATCGCCATTGGGATTAAGCGTGAGCGTGTAAGTATTCGGTTCCCACTTGGCGTAGGCATTTGTGTCACTAATCCATTCGAGAGAAGTTGAGGTGAAAACAAAAGGATCACCCCAAACGCCATTATTGATACCATTCTTGGAATACCATCCCGCAAAGTGATAGCCAGTGAGTTGTATGGAGTCCGTTCCGGACTTTATCGGTAGCTTGTCACAGCTGCAAATAGGGTCACCATCCACCAACTCCACAAAGTATTCCAGCCCACTCTCTTGTAACGAGCATGCGGTGGGGATATTATATTCATCCTTAAATTCACCTCCGTTAAGATAAAGGTAACAGTTGTATGCCGGTCTCCAATGTGCGTAAAGCGTTACTGAATCTTTTGTCCAATCTATATCCGTGACCGCCAAAACATCATCGTACTTACGTAGTACAGAGTCACCAGTGCCATTGGGTGTGTACCACCCATTCAGACCGTGCCCTGGATAATGAATGGAGCCCAAGGCATCCATACAGGCATCATCGAAAATCTGTTCTGTGAAAGTGCGTGTGAACGTTCGTGTATTATGGTTGCCTTGGTAGGGTGTACCATTCGCAAAGCACTGTTTCCATTCCACCAACGTGTTATCGCCTTCATCAACATTGGCATTAAAAACAAGAGTATATTGTTTCGGGGTCCAACCTGCAAAAACCACTTTGTTGTTATTTGCGTATTTGAAGATGCTGTCGGACTTAATCTTGCCAGTGCCGTTCGCATCAGCAGCATCCGCTTCTTCTTCCGTACCGTACCAACCCACAAAAATGTAACCAGTACGTGCAACCCCAAAATTTGTGCTCCAGCCCGTTGCATCATTGTACTTGGCTGTACTATACTCCGCATCATAAAAAATCGTTGTCGACTTTGTTGCCGCTGATGTCCCATCAAAGGTTCCATCATTGGCATTAAATGTCAACGTATAGGAATTAGCTGTCCACTTTGCATAGAGGGTCAAACTGCCCTCAGTACTATTATTTGGCAGGTCAATTTCCGACTGATTACATTTGTAGGACATGTTCGTCGGTCCTGAAACCTTATAATAGGTGCCGTCGGCTTTCCGCACATACCATCCCGTGAACGTGTAACCCGTTTTAGTAGGAATAGGCAAATTAGTAGTCTCGTCATAATTCAATGAAGAGGGAGCTCCAGACACAGAACCACCATCACATTCAAAAGTGAGATTAATGGTCTTAGCCACCCAATTGGCGTATGCGTCAAAATCCTGAGTTTTTATACAATTGTCCGTAAGGGTTATTTTGTTAGTAGATGTAAAGTCCTCGTCAGTGTACCAAGCATCAAAGGTATAGCCTGTTCTACTTGGAGTTGACAGAGCTGTGTTGTATTTGTTATAATAGAACAAATCTGCTGTTGTATTGTTTGTTCCATTGTTTGGATGGATGGCGACTTCCAACGTTAAAATGGTGTAAGTAATTGTTACAGATCCATGACTGCCATTGGTGCGATTATTACCTGAATTTCCTCCACTAGCACCACCGCCCGTTACCTTGCTTGAACCAGCAGCTTGCGCTAATGCATCAGATGAATAATAATAATTGCTCCCTGAAATAACACCGGTACCAGGATTTCCCCCAACACCCCCAGTACCTCCATTTCCTGTAGCAATCGTTTTGTTATAACTACTACTACCTGAACCTTTGAATTTCAAATAACTCTCTTCTCCGGCACCTGGTCCTGCATACGCTGCATTACCTCCTTTACCTGCTTTCGCCTGCAATAAGGTGCCCGGCTTTATCTGTGAATTTTCATTAAGCTCAACAATCACCTTTGCATATCCACCAGCTTTACCAGAATATATTCTAGCGCCGCCAGCACCGCCGCCGCTACACTCCACTTTCATCGTCTTAGTACCCTCAGGAACAGTTATTTCCTTTGTTACACTCGACGATCCAGTCACCGTAACAGATTCCTCTGATTCCGAATATGTCTGCCCCCACACATTCCCCACACCAACAATCATCACCATGGCAAATGCCATGAGCAATGGGAGGAGCGGGATTCGGGAAAGGAATCGGGAATCCTCGCACGTACGTGCGTGCGCCCGTGCGCGTAAAGACGGGCGCATAAAGTTGTTTGTTTTCGTCTGGTTGGTTCTTTGGGTAAATGATTGGTTCATATCGTTTTTATTTTTTTTATCGAATTAATTTGGCCTCTCGCGTGCGCACGCGTATGTACGGGAGCGCCCGCGCCCGCGCACACACACGTACGCGGAAAACAAACGGCAAAAATACACTTTTTTTCCATATAATAACATTATTTTGAAGTGCTTTTTGCAATATACTGGTTTTTAATCAGATAGAGATGTTAAAAATTGTTAATGGAAAGCAGCGGGGGCTTTGCAGGGGAGGTTTTCGGCGGAAACGGGAAGGTTTTCGGCGGGGAGGAGGGCGGGGTGGTCCCTTTTCTTGATCAACACCCCGTTGATTTCAATTTTCTCCGGTTTCATACTTTTCCTTCTCGTTTTTACTTTGTTTTTTGTTTTGGTTTGTTTCATACTTGCCGCACACCCCCATAGCATCCCCCGCACATTTTCCACCTCGTCAAAAAAAATTCACAAAATCTTGCGCGTGTATTAAAAAAAGTGTATTTTTGCGGCGGAGTCAGAACTGCGGTTCTGGCTGTCGAGTCTGCGGGTTCGACGAATACTGGGCTGGTACAACTGTATCAGCCTTCAGTTTTTATAAATCAGATAGACGTCTTCTTTAGAATGCACCCAAACCTCGGAAATGTTTGTTCCTGACTTGATTTGTCCTTCAATAGAACGAAGCATATAACCAATTGAGAGTTCGCAATTTTCAATGATAATTTTATCCGACTGTCGGAATCCTCTTCGACACATATTTGCAAAGTTCGTTTTTGGGTTCAAGTGTACATACCCTTCATGCTCGTACCACACCCCGTCCACCTGCAAATCGGGGCACTTTCCGTAGTAGGGCGTTCCTCGCAACGAACCGTAAATGAGGTCGTAGGCGGGGTTCTTATACGGCACGTCCAATTTCGGGGGCATCACAACCGCCTTCCCTTGACGAGCGAAAAACTCCGCACAAAGCAGGATACGATGAAAATCCCCGGTGGTGCGGTCGATGCTGTTGTACACCGTCAGCGACCCGCCGTTGTCGTAGCGGGAAAGCACCTCCGTGGAGAGGTCAATGGGGCGCCGGCGGTCAAGCTGTTCTTTAGTCATCACAGGTTATGTTGCATCATTGCGTTTTGGTCTCGGCAAAGATACAACACATATCCCGAACCGCCAAAAAATCGGCATCTCTTTTAATCACTGGCAGTCAGGCACTTCCAAAATCTCGTTAACTATTCGCGGTCGAATTGTTAATTTTCGAACCTCGATTTCGCAGGAAAAGGGACAGTCTTTGAGTTACCATCCCTCGCGAGCGCAATCACCATCGACGAACCCACCACCATTCCGTTTGGCAGCCCTGCCTCATCGAAAAAGAGGTAGCTTTTCGATACGTCTGCCTTTTCGGAAACGGCAGGCGCTGACGTGCCAAACGAAACCTCGAACCCGCCAGGGGACAAAGTAACGAAAAGCGGCCTATTACGACAACCTGCACAGATACGAATATACCATCTCCGTTATCCCACCCTCTTGCGAGTTCGGGGTTCCGTTTTGCGCCTCTCACCTCGCGAGAGACGACCTGCCGTTTTTCGATTCTCCCTGCCCTGGCGATCAACTCTCTCGCTTTCATGACCAAACGGAATGGAGGGAAGAGGGCACGCATACACCAAAAATCTTCCAAAAATTGAATATAGATATTAAATTGTTTAAAAATTGATTGTTAACACAAATATATAATTAATTGATAGTCAACTATAAACAAATTTTTCATATTCATTTGTTTCAGAAAAATTATTTTTATATATTTGCGGCGGGAAGAAAGTGGCGATATGCATAAAAAAAAATAATAACAGTACACAAACACAAAAAAAGCTAATCTATGGAAGACAAAAACCAAATCACCGAAATGGAATTGCCGCAAATTAGACAAAAGGTGCTGGAGAACACCCGGCGAATCAACAGGAACGAATTGGAAATCAACAAGCTACGCATGGAACAGGTCAACCAGACAAGAAAATCCGAAAACCGCCTGGACGCATGCGAGGAGGACAGGAAAGCCGCTTGGGCCGCGCTGCGCAGGGCAAACGAGACCCTGGACCGCATCGGCGAAAAGCAGGACAGGTACGAGGAAGAACGCAGGAAATCACGGGAGGATTGGGAGAAACAGATGGCTGAGTCGGACGCCAGGGCGGAGGAACGGCACCGCGAGTTCGAAGACGACCTCAAGAAATCACGCACGGAGTTCGATAATCGAATGAAAGATTTGGACGAAAAAATCTCGAGACTGACCACGGATTTCATCGGAAGCATCGGACACATCATCGAAGGATTGGCCGGGACAAAGGCGGAGGAGATGTTCACGGCGCAAGGCTACGAAATCTCCGACAAGAAAAGGAATGTCCACAAGAAGATCAAAATCCTCAACAAAGAGATGGAGGCCGATGTGGTGCTCCTTGGCGAGAACATAGCCATCGTCATCGAGGTGAAGGCGAATTGCACCCGGAAGGACAATGACAAGTTCGTGAATCACATGAAAAACCGCTTCCGCGACCTCTTCCCCGAATGGAACAATCTGGAAATCCTCGGCGCAGTCGCCGCCATCAACTACGAGGACGATGCCGATGCCTACGCCCACCAAAACGGGCTGCTCGTCATCCGCACCGACACGCGCAACGTCTTCTCCCTCGACAAGACAGACCGGGAGACGCATTGAAGATCTGGAAACATTAATGAATGAGGTTAACCAAGAGTACAACCTCACAGGACTTTATGATTTTCATGTGTATAGAGACAATGTTGTCCTCACCTTGAAAGACGACATCCTTCTTGATGAGTGGACAGCTGTTTTGGAGACATTCTACAAATTGAGATACCGCAATTGGAGCGACGACGGAAACGTCTTGAAGGTCCTGAAAGAGACCAACAATCCCAATCTTTGGTTTTCAGACAAGCGCGAGCCCATGGTCTCTTCTTGCTTCAGTTTTGGAGAGCACGGCGATTATTATTACCAAGACGACTATTACCATGATTATATACATCATTATGAAAACGGCTATCGTTGGGAGATTCCAACGACATTGTATTCCGTGAACCTGAGTGTTGACGGGAAAGCCTATATGGAATGTTTTGGATATGGGGTGATTAATTTTTTCGAGCGTCTGATCAAAGACAGGCTCCAACCGTTTCGCCTTCGCGACGCCTTCAACATCCACTTTACTTTGTGAGAGGAGGAGTAGGTATGGGCAAAAATCTTGAATTCTTCATCGAGCAACAAAATGCAGACGGGACATACAAACTTATATCATCAATCATGACAAGCCGCTGGACCGTATTAGACAACTTCATTGACGGGATGGACAAACACTCTCTCGTGTAGGAAATGACAGGCAGCATCCCTTACGAACTATTTTCTGAAACCGAAATCTGCCACGAAGAAGCATACTGTAGATACATGGGCTTCTCAACAACCACAAAAGGTTTCAAGGACTTTCTTGACAAAACAAGAACAGTAATGATCACTTATTCCGGAGAAGATGAGGAATGGGTGGACATATACCTTCAAAGACATTACGATATATATAACCAGATGCGCGAACAGGAAAAAAACGGACTACCTTGCCGTATAATTTTCCACTCAAGCATTTGAATGGGAGACAAAAAAATGAATATATATGCATTTGTAGGGCTGTCGCAATGCGGCAGCCCTACAACATATCACGACCTCCTGAATTTGTGGAAATCACTCGCGTCCCAGGACTGATACAGCAATATATGATGGATTTCGTTGATAATCAGAATGAACAACCGCAAATCGTGATCGGCGAACCACCGGATGGCCTCCGTCTCCTTGCGACAGGCGGCAGCGAATGTCGATAAAAACGTGCAATGATACTTGTCTAACCACGCAATCGCCGCATCCTCGTTGTCGATGGCGTTGCTCAACACCGCAAACTCCGGATAACCGTTGTCCAACAGCCACTGCAACGCCGCCTCGTTGGAGTGTATCGCCGACGACAACGCCTCCAACTCCTGATACCCGTTGTTCATCAGGAAATCGCTGAATTTCCGGTCGCCCTGCAAACTCTTCAGGAAGGCCATTAACACCTTAGGGTCGTAATCTAATAAACTATGCATGACAAGTTAGCAGTTAGCAGTTAGCAGTTAGCAGTTAGAGTAGTCCAACTACTAACTGCTAACTACTTACTGTTTAAGGCTTACCGTTTTGTTGAATATCAACTTCTCTTCCGTGGAATCCGGGTCGCAATAGAAGTAGCCGATGCGCTCGAACTGGAAGTGCTTGATGGCGGAGGCCTTCTCGTATGACAATCCCTCTTCCACCCAAGCTTGCGTGGTGACCAACGAGTTGGGGTTCAGGTTGTCGAGGAAGGTCTTTCCCTCTTCGCAATCGTCAGGGGCGGGCACGCTGAAGAGGCGGTCGAAGAGACGCACCTCAGCCAATTTGGAGTGCTTCACGGGCACCCAGTGAATCGTCGCCTTGACCTTGCGGTTGCTGTCGGGCATGCCGCTCTTCGTCATCGGATCGTAGGTGCAGTGGATCTCGGTGATCTCGCCGTTCTCATCCTTCACAATGTGCGTGCATTTGATGATGTAGGCGTATTTCAGACGCACCTCGCGGTCGATGGAGAGGCGGTAGAACTTCTTGTCGGCGTTCTCGCGGAAGTCGGCACGCTCGATCCACAACTCCTTGGCGAACGGAACCTTACGGGTACCGGCACTCTCGTCCTCCGGATTGTTGACGGCATCCATCATCTCCACCTGATCCTCAGGATAGTTGTCGATGATGAGCTTCACCGGATCAAGGACGGCCATCGTGCGGATAGCGGTCTTGTTCAGGTCCTCGCGGGCGCAGAACTCCAACAGGGAAACATCAATGATGTTGTCGCGCTTGGCCACGCCGACGGTTTCGGCGAAGTTGCGGATGGCTGCAGGCGTGTAACCTCTACGGCGCAGACCGCAAATGGTGGGCATACGCGGGTCATCCCAACCGTTGACGTAATGCTCCTTCACGAGCTGCAGCAGTTTGCGCTTGCTCATGATGGTGTAGTTGAGATTAAGTCTCGCAAACTCAATCTGCTGCGGATGATGGATATGCAGTGCCTCGCAGAACCAATCATAGAGCGGACGATGCACCTCAAACTCCAACGTGCAGATGGAGTGCGTGATGCCTTCGATGGAGTCGCTTTGGCCGTGCGCGAAATCGTACATCGGGTAGATGCACCACTTGTCTCCCGTGCGGTGATGGCTGGCGTGCAGAATGCGGTACATGATGGGGTCACGGAAGTGCATGTTGGGCGACGCCATGTCGATCTTGGCACGCAACACGCGGCTGCCGTCAGGGAATTCGCCCGCGCGCATCCGACGGAAGAGGTCGAGATTCTCCTCCACGCTGCGGTTGCGGTAAGGGCTCTCGGTGCCGGGTTGCGTGGGCACTCCCCTCCCCTTGCTGATCTCCTCCTGCGTCTGGTCATCGACGTAGGCAAGACCGTCCTGGATGAGCTGCTCGGCCCACAGATAGAGCTGGTCGAAATAGTCGGAGGCGTAATGCTCCTCCGCCCACTGGAAACCCAGCCATTGGATATCCTCCTTGATGGAATCCACATATTCGGTGTCCTCCTTCACAGGATTGGTATCATCCAAACGCAGGTTGGTCTTGCCACCGTATTTCTGAGCCACACCGAAGTTCAGACAGATGGACTTGGCGTGTCCGATGTGCAGGTAGCCGTTCGGCTCCGGGGGAAAACGAGTATATACTTTCGCATCATTCTTCCGGTTCTGGATGTCTTCTTCGATGATTTGCTCAATGAAATTCATATTCTTCGATTATTAAGGTGATAAAAAAACAAACGGCAAAAATACAATTTTTTAGGCAACACATGAATGTAGAGGCGAATAATTAATAATTGAATGCAAGGGCGAATAATTAATAATTGAATGCAAGGGCGAATAATTATTCGCCCCTACTCTATCGGCCATTCCTGTCCCACAATCCGGCTCACATTCTTCCCATCTATCACGAAATCCAAGCGATAGAACTGGTAAGGCTGCTTTTTGGAAAGTTTCGGAAGGTTGAGTTCATGTGCATACAGGCCAAACTTCACCTCGTATGTCTTGAATTTCAGCTTGGATGTTTTCCCGCTTTCCACCATTCTTCCGTTTTCAAAAGTAATGGGCGTGACCGTAACCAATGCGG
>Ga0265299_10005761_pt1 | contig 11448 bp, 7 predicted proteins | sample AusTroGonzalo_MG_4_FD_193485 | JGI IMG/M metagenome (GOLD analysis project Ga0265299, IMG submission 193485) | Bovine rumen microbial communities from tropical cattle in Woodstock, Queensland, Australia - Gonzalo_02 | ecosystem: Host-associated > Mammals > Digestive system > Stomach > Rumen ...
ATCAAAACCTTCTTCTATCTCCATCACTGATATGTCTACCTGCGCCGGAGCCATGTCCCCGAGCGGATATATTTTCAGGAAATGCCGGTCACGGATAGCCTTGTGGCTGTCGCTGAAAAAAGTCTTGCCGCTCTGTCCTTCAAGCGAGTCCTCAATCCTGCCGAGGGTGTCTTCGCTGAATCCGTATGGTTGCAGCAGCCGGAACAGCCAGTATGCAGACCGGCTCTCCTTTGCCAGCTTGTCAATATCAATGCAGAATGCATCTCCCTCGTGGCTGGTCAGCTGCTCTTTTTTCTGCCCGAGCAACTCGTCGAGTATGGCTTCTATGTCTGCAAACCTGGCCATTTCGCGGCGGGTGGTTTCCAGAAATGAAGGATTTATCTGCCCGAACTCCGGGAAGACTTCGTTGCGGATGCGGTTGCGGGCGAAGCTGCTGTCGGCATTGGTGGCGTCAACGCGGTGCCGGATGCCGTTCTTGGAGGCAAAAACTTCAATCTGCTCCCTCGAAACGTTGAGCAGCGGGCGCATTGTCCGTCCGCTGAGCTCCTTCATCCCCGCAAGTCCTCTGATGCCGGTGCCCCTGAGCAGATTGAGATACATGGTTTCGGCTGCATCGTTGAGGTTGTGCGCAACGGCGAGCCAGTCAAAACAGTGCTCTTCCAGAAGTGTCTTGAACCAGTCGTATCGAAGTTCCCGGGCTGCCATTTCGATTGAAATACCTTTCCGGGCGGCATATCCGCGGGTGTCAAAGCGTTTGGAGAAGAATTCCACACCGTTGCCGGCAGCCCATTCCCTTACGAAGGCCTCGTCACCGTCGCTGGCTTCTCCGCGCAGCGAGAAATTGACATGCGCAATTGCAAAAACCGGCTTCAGCCTGCTGCTTCTGAAAAGCTCGGCCATGCACATCGAGTCTATGCCTCCGCTGACTCCCAGCAGAAACCGCCCGCAATCCTCTCCTGCAAGCCGCAGGAGGGTTCTGTCAAAATCTCTCTGTAGCGAGCGGGGCATAGGATGTACAATCAGAAGGTATATGAGAAGCTCAGACCTGAAATTTCCTTCAACTGTACGCCGGCAACCTTAACGACATTGCCGTCCTCATCATATACGGGCTGGCCGGCTGAGTCGGTCTTATCGATATGCTTGATGGCGTCGTCGTAAATCAAGTACGTCCTGAGGGTCACGGCAAGGAACTTGGTCAGCTGGGCGGTAATGTTCACATCCCAGTTAACCTTGATGTTCAGGGGCTTGTTAAGGTAGTCGGAGAAGAGTGTGAGGGTAGAGTTTGCCTTGAACCCTTCAATTGAAGCGGAAGCGTCTATTTTCAGCTGGGCGCCGAGCTCATATCTTGCGAACTGGTCTTCCGCGTTGCCGTACAGAGTCCTGAGTTCCGGGTCCTTGACCATCACCAGATTGCTGGTTACAGGCGCGAAGTTGATGGACACATTGGGCGTAGGCGTGTAGTTGATACCGAAACCGAGGGATGTGTATGCCGGAGCGAAGAAGTTGGAAACTATCTCGCTTCCCTTTGTGCTCTTGTATCCGATCGTAAACTGAGTGCGGAAGTTGTAGATTGCTGAGAAATACAACTTGTCAGCGGCTTTGTAGCCGAATTTGCTGTCGATTATGATGCGGTCGTCGCTCTTCTTGAAACCTTCCCCCATGTTCTGGATGAAACCGTAGCCGAACTGTGCGCGGTTGTCCCACATGCTTTTTCCCTTGGCGTAATTGGCATTGAAATCGACGTATGAGTTCAATGAAACCGATCCGTAGCCTCCGGCGGCCCAGTCGATCAGAGATACCTGGGAGAAACCGAGCTGTGTCAGCAGAGATGTCTTCCAGTATTTGGGGGTCTCAGCGGCTCCGTTCTGCTGCTCTTCCGCCGTTGCGGCATCCTGTGCATGCATGGCGGCGGCGCAGAGCAGGAACAACATTATGGTAAGAATCTTTTTCATGGAAATGCGGAATATAAGTTATTAATATGCCTTGGCGAAGACCACGCGGCGCGAACTCGGCTTGCCCGAATATACGCATTTGCCGCTTTCTTCGCATACGAAACTGTCGGAAGGGATGCATCGGATAGTGGCCTTTGTCTCCTCCTGAATCTTAAGTTCGGTTTCCGTGGTGCCGTCCCAATGGCAGAGCAGGAAATAGCCCTGTTCTATCTTCTCCTTGAATTCGTCCCAGGTGTCCACTTTAACCGTATGGGCTTCGCGGAAATCGAGTGCTTTCCTGTAGATGTTGTCCTGAATCTCGTCCATGAGAGCGAGGACATAGTCTGCAATGCCTTCCTCGGCGACTACGCTCTTTGTAAGTGTGTCGCGGCGGGCAAGTTCGGCGGTGCCGGAGGCGAGGTCGCGCGGACCCATTGCAATGCGGCAGGGTACGCCCTTAAGCTCCCATTCGGCAAACTTGAAGCCGGGACGGAGGTTGTCGCGGTCGTCAATCTTGACGCTTAGCCCCTTGGCTTCCATGTCAGCCTTCATTGCAACCATCTTTTCGAGGATGGAGTTACGTTCTTCATCAGTCTTGAAGATAGGAACCATCACTACGTGGATAGGAGCAAGCTTCGGAGGCAGCACCAGACCATTGTCATCGCTGTGAGCCATTATGAGGGCTCCCATGAGGCGGGTTGAAACCCCCCATGATGTAGCCCATACATATTCGAGGCCGCCCTCCTTGTTGGCGAACTGGACGTCGAAGGCCTTTGCGAAGTTCTGCCCGAGGAAGTGGGAAGTTCCGGCCTGCAGTGCCTTGCCGTCCTGCATCATAGCCTCGATACAGTATGTGTCGATAGCTCCGGCGAAACGCTCGCTTTCAGATTTGTGACCGACAATGACAGGAACTGCCATACATTCCCTCGCGAAAGTTGCATATACGCCCACCATCTTTTCGGCCTCAGCTATGGCCTCGGCAGCGGTTGCATGCGCAGTGTGGCCCTCCTGCCAGAGGAATTCGGCGGTGCGCAGGAACAGACGGGTGCGCATCTCCCAGCGGACGACGTTGGCCCACTGGTTGATGAGCAGCGGCAGGTCTCTCCATGATTTAATCCAGTTCTTATAGGTGTTCCATATTATGGTCTCGGAAGTGGGGCGGATGATGAGCTCTTCCTCGAGCTTGGCGGCCGGATCGACTACTACGCCGCTGCCGTCAGGGTTGTTCATCAGCCTGTGGTGGGTAACCACTGCACATTCCTTTGCGAAACCCTCGACATGCTCCGCTTCCCTGCTCAGGAAGGATTTTGGAATGAAGAGAGGGAAATATGCATTGCTGTGGCCGGTATCCTTGAACATCTTATCTAACGTATGCTGCATCTTTTCCCAGATGGCATAGCCGTAAGGCTTGATTACCATGCAGCCTCTGACAGCGGAATTCTCCGCAAGGTCAGCCTTGACTACAAGGTCGTTGTACCACTGAGAGTAATTTTCTTCACGGCTGGTCAGTTCTTTTGCCATTTTCTTTTTTTTATTTGGTATAAATTTTGATAAATTTGCTTGGCAGATTGCTTGCAAAGCGTTTTTGCCGGCAGCAAAAGTAATAAAAATAACTAACATAGGAGGTAACCATGAAAAACAGATTGTTTCCGATTCTTCTGGCAACGTTGTTGCTCAGTTCCTGTGGCTCTTATGGCTATTATTCTTCCTCGCTATATGACGACGGCATCTACTACAGGCCCGACAGGGTAAGGATGATGACTGCGAGCCAGGCTGCGGCCGAGAAGGCTGCCGTTGAAAATAAAGACGTGCTTACAGCCCGCCAAGCGGCAAAGGACGCCGAAAGATATACGGTCCATATCGACAAGATATATGCAGACGATTCAGTTTATGATCTCGCAGAAGACGAAACATACGAGAGCCGTCTGCGCAAGTTCGACGACGACGTGGACATTACCCTCACGGTCAATGTAATCGACTATGACGACTGGATCAGCCCCTGGTACAATCCCTGGTGGGGCACTTACCGTTATTCATGGTATTACCGCCCGTGGAGGCTCGCTTTCTATGATCCCTGGTTCTATGATCCCTGGTTCTACGACCCTTGGTATTTTAACCCCTGGTACGGAGGCAGCTATTACTGGTATTCATACTGGACATCTCCGTTCTATTATGATTCGTGGTATCACCATCATCATTACTGGTATTACGGCCATGACCACTATGCCGGCGGCCCCGGTTACATCGGCCCCGGAGGAAATACTCATGACGGAGGCGGGCGCAGGGACCGCAACGATATGATTTACGGTCGCAGAGGCGGCACATCCATAGCAAGTTCCGGCACAGGTGCTGTAAGCTCGACACCCCGCACAGCAGGTTCGTTCCAGACAAGCGGTTCGCGCAGGACATCAGGCGTTTCGACAGCTGTCTCAAGCGCTTCCTCAAGGGCTCTGTCTGAGACTGTCGGCACAAGGTCGTCAAGCAGCAGGTCCATCGGTTCCCGCAATGCGTCCACCGGTACCTCCCGCTCGTCTGTCAACTCTTCAAGGTCGTCAAGCTCAAGGAATTCTGTCAGCAGGTCATCAAGCACCGCTACCCGCTCAGGCTCAGGTTCGGCGGTCACTTCCGGCTCATCACGCAGGTCATCTACTGTAAACAGCGGAAGCACAACCCGCTCATCAAGCGCTGCGACCCGCACATCGAACTCATCGGCCACCCGTTCGTCAGGTAACTACAACTCAGGCGCTTCAAGCCGCTCATACGGCGGTGGCGGCGGCGGCGGGTTCTCCGGTGGAGGCGGTGGATTCTCCGGCGGAGGGTCAAGCGGTGGCGGTGGCGGAAGCCGCAGTGGCGGCGGTGGCGGCGGCGGACGTCGCTAAGGCCATGCGGGAAGCTGACCACACACCTTTTCTGTTACTTTTTTAGAATTTACGACGATGAAAACAAATAGATTAGTATTATTGGCAGTTCTTTTGTCGTCAGTATCGTGGGCGGGCTTTGCCCAGGATGCAGACCAGGCATACAACTTGTCGGAGAATTTTTACATCGGCAGTGCACGTACCCTTGCGATGGGCAATGCATTCACTGCGGTCGGCGGAGATCTGGGCGCTATAAGCATTAACCCTGCAAGCAGCGGAGTCCTCAGATTGTCAGAGTTTGAAATCTCGCCGGCTGTCATACGCGCAACCGGGAATACCGAGTATCTCAATTCTTTCAACAGCGGTTCCTTTTCAAAGTTCACGCTTCCGAGCGTTGCATATAGCCAGAACGTCCCTACAGGGAACCTTTCCGGCTTGGTAAGCGTCAATTTCGGCGTCTCTTTCAACCGTGTGAAGAGTTTTAATTCGGTAGTCAATGTCAGTGGCTTGATGAAGGCGGGCAGAGGAGACAATTCCTCATCATGGGCCGCCGAAAAGGCCTGCACTCTCCTGAATTATGACAGCGCCTATTACGGGGATTATTCATCAGGCATTCCCTGGGCTGCACAGTTGGCATGGGATTCCTATCTGGTTGAGGATGTGGACGGAATTCTGCTTGGCGCAACGGAGAATTATGATTATGAGAGCGACACGCCTTATCTTGGCGGAGACATATTCCAGAATCTTTACCGCAAGACTACCGGAGGCATCGATGAACTCTCGATCAACTTCGCCGGCAACTGGAACGACAATTTTTACTTCGGAGTCAATCTGAACATCTATGACGTGGATTATACGGTAAATGATACTTATTCGGAGGAGGCGCTCAGCTCCCTGGATTTCGAAACGGGTATCATTGACTTTACATATGATTACTGGCAAAGAACTGTCGGAGCAGGAATCGGCTTGAAAGCAGGCATTATTTACCTGCCGACCCAACATCTCCGTATCGGTGCTACGATTTCTACCCCTACGCTTTATTCACTGACGGATTACTGGGGATCTTCTTTATACAACAAGTTCGACAACGGCAACCGGAATTACTGCAAATCGCCCGATGGTACATTCGATTACAGGGTGACGACTCCCATGAGGTATTCTTTCGGAGTGGCATATACTCTCGGAACTTCAGGGATTGTAAGCTTCGATTATGAGGGTGTCAATTATTCGAAGATTCTCATGAAAAACGATTATGGCAATACAGCCGAGTTCAGCGGGGACAATACTTACATCAGGAATAATTATATGCGTAATGCCAGCATTTTCCGTGCAGGTCTGGAATGGAACCTCGGCTCATCATTGGCTCTTCGCGGAGGCTATTCGTACTATGATGACGGAAGGCCCGGCTACGACGGGAACCATTTCGTGTCATGCGGCTTGGGATTCAGACTGTCCAAGGGCGCTTTCCTCGATTTTGCATGGCAGCGCCAGTGCAAGAATGAAAATGTTTTCACGCTGTATGACGACTACGAGAACTACAAGGCTCCTGTAGGATATGTCACAAACCGCAACAACAAGATACTTGCTACCCTCAGGTTCAAGTTCTGATTCATAAACAATAATAAAAAAGCGGCTGTCCGAAAAGGCAGCCGCTCTTTTTTTATTCCGGTCAATTAGAATTCGTAGATGTACGGCATTCTTGCATATACCATTTTCGGGTCGTCAAGGATGTCGAGAAGTTGATCTACCTGCCTGATGCCCGTCCTGATGTCAACTCCGTCATTTGAGCTTCCGCCCATGAGCTGGTCTCTCAACTGTTCCAATGGACTTTTCTGCCCGGGTACCACGACAAGCCTGTACCTTTCGAGGCCGGCAACGGCTGCTGCATATGCAATAGCGTCTGTCAGGCTTCCCTTTTCGTCGGCAAGGCCGATGGTCAGGGCATCGCGGCCCGTCCATACACGGCCCTGTGCAATTTCATCCACTTCTTCCACGCTCATGTTCCTGCCTTCTGAGACAAGGGAGATGAATCCGGTGTAGATGTTCTCTACCATTTTCTGCATGTAAGCGACTTCTGCATCGTCGAGCTTACGCATGCCGGACATCATGTCGCTGTGCTTGTTGGAGCCTACACTGCCTGTTTTGATGTGAAGGGTCTTGTCAAGGCCGCCACCGATGTTGGGCACCAGAGAGAAGACGCCGATAGAACCGGTAAGGGTAGTCTTGTCGGTGAAGATGCGGTCGGCGTTGGCGCTGATCCAATATCCGCCGGAGGCAGCGTAATCGCCGTAGCTGGCAATGACAGGTTTCACGGCTTTGAGGTTAAGCAGGGCGTGGTTGATGATTTCTGCCGCCTGCGCGCTTCCGCCGGGGGAGTTTACCCTGAATACGACAGCTTTGACTGAAGAATCCTGCTGGAGTTTCTGCAGCCTGCGGGCGAGTTGGTCACCAACGATGTTGCTGTCCTCGTTGCCTCCCATTACAATCTCGCCGTCTGCATATACCACTGCGATTTTGTCCTTGGCCTTGGTGTCTGCAGTGACTTTTGCAGTGTAGTAAGAGTTGAGATCTGCAAAAGCGAGGTCCTTGGCTTCCTTTACATCGAAGAGGGTGCACAAATAGTTCTCCAGCTCATCCTTGTACCAGTATTCGTCGATGAGACCTTTTTCCTTGAGGCTTTCAGCATCCAGCAGCTCGAGGTTGTCAACCCAGCTGTCCAGCTCTTCGGCGCTGAAATCGCGGCTTGCTGCGATCTCCTCGGTGAGTGATGCCCAGATGCCGTCAACGAGTACCTGGTTCTGCTCCCTGTTCTCGGGTGTGAGGTGATTCTGTGTGAACTGTTCTCCGGCTGCTTTGTATTTACCGTGGCGGATGAGCTGTATATCCACTCCAAGTTTGTCCAGCAAGTCCTTGAAGAAGGTTATCTGGGTGCCCACACCTGTCAGCATGGCTTCGCCGAAAGTGTTGACGATAACTTTGTCGGCGACGGAAGCGAGGTAATAGCTGACGTTGTTATATGTATTTGCGTAAGCGATGACCGGTTTGCCGGATTCGCGGAACCTCGCAAGAGCCTGGCGAAGTTCTTCGGTGCAGCTTATGCTCATCGACATATTGTCGGTGTTGAGGTAAATGAATTTCACTCCCGGGTCAGTAGCGGCTTTGTCGATGGCCCTGACCGCGTTGAGAAGGGACATTCCTCCGCTGAGAGAGACATTCGAAATGTTCTGAAGAGAGAAAGAACTCTGTCCGCGTTCGCTTATAGGGGTCGAGAAATCAATTTTGAGAATGGATTGCGGAGGCACAACAGCAGCTTTGGAACCTGCCCCTGCGACGGCGGCACCCATGCTGCCTATAAATATGAAGAAGATGAGTCCGAGCGCTACAAGGCAGCCCAACAGGGCTCCGAGAAAAATTTTCCAGAAATTGTTCATCGTTTCTAAATTGTTAATTAGGCTGCAAAATTAAGCATTTTATTTAATTTTGCCGTGATTATCAATTGCAGGCATGACTATGGCACAGAAACCTTCCATACCCAAGGGGACGCGTGATTTCGGACCGGTGGAAACGGCCCGTCGCAATTACATTTTTTCGACCGTCAGCGAGGTATTCCGGCTGTTCGGATATGCCCAGATTGAGACTCCTGCCATGGAGAATCTTAGCACCCTGCTCGGCAAATATGGCGATGAAGGCGACAAGCTGCTGTTCAAGATTCTCAATTCGGGTGATGCATTTGCGGATATTGACCCCGGAATGCTGGAAGACAGCAACGCCCTTGCAATGAAGGTGTGCGAGAAAGGCCTGCGTTACGACCTTACCGTGCCTTTCGCACGTTTCGTGGTACAGCATCAGAACGACATACACTTCCCCTTCAAGCGCTTCCAGATTCAGCCGGTATGGCGTGCGGACCGTCCCCAGAAGGGCCGTTACCGCGAGTTCTGCCAGTGTGACGTGGATGTGGTCGGCAGCCGGTCCCTGCTCTACGAGCTGGAGTTGGTGCAGATTGTCGACATGGTATTCGAAAGGCTCGGTATCGATGTCTGCATAAAGATAAACAACCGTAAGCTGCTGGCAGGCCTTGCCGAAGTGGCCGGCGCTGCCGACAAGATGATTGACATTACAGTTGCCATAGACAAAATAGACAAAATCGGTCTTGAGGCTGTGAAAGAAGAGTTGAGGGGAAAGGGACTTACCGAGGAGGCGATATCCGTGATTGAGCCGGTGCTGCTCCTGAAGGGCGACAACGAGTCTAAAACTGCGCAGATGAGCCGTATATTGGCATCTTCAGAAACCGGAATGAAGGGCATTGCAGAAATCAGCGAGCTATTCTCTTTGATTGCCTCAGCCGGCATCAGGCAGAAGGTGGAGCTGGATTTGTCGCTGGCCCGCGGCCTCAACTATTACACCGGAGCCATCTTCGAAGTCAAAGCGCTGGATTTTGAGATAGGCAGCATATGCGGCGGAGGCAGGTACGACGACCTTACTGGCATTTTCGGGCTCAAGGATGTTTCCGGAGTGGGCATATCTTTCGGAGCAGACCGCATCTACGACGTGCTTCTCGGACTCGACAAATATCCCTCTTCCCTCGGGAATGCTCCGGACGTTCTTTTCGCCAACATGGGCAGGGAAGCTGTGGCGTATGTAATGCCGCTTTGTAACCGCCTGCGCGAAAAAGGCTTCTCAGTCGTGATTTTCCCCGACGAGAGCAAGCTTGGCAAGCAGTTCGACTACGCCGCCCGCAACTCGATACCGTTCATATCGATAAATGCCGACAGCGAAGCCGCCGCCGGCACCATAAATCTCAAGAACCTTGCAAGAGGGGTGCAACAGACCTTCGCCAAAGACGATGTAGAGGCTATGTCTGACTTCCTGAGAAAAGCCTAGTCCATAGGGTAGCTTATGCCCCATTCCTTGCGCAGGTCGTCCATCTGTTTCATTATCTCGAGAGTCTCCTGATGAGGCATGAACGGGGATTCGAGCAGTCCTTTCTCCATAGCGTCCTTTGAGGCCAGAACTTGATATTCGTAGCCTGTGACTTGCCCTGCAGGAGGCAGGAATTCAGCCGTCTTCTTGTAGTCGTGCCATACGGTCACTCTTTCAGGGCAGTTGATGTTCTCAACGACGATATAACCCGTTTCGCCGCAGATCTGACCTTCCCGGTTGCTGAGACCTCCGGCGCTGGCCTGGATGTTGGCCACGCGGCCGTCCTTGTATGTCAGGATAATGTGGTTATGCCGGTCGGTACCGGTGGGAAACTTGGTGCAGGAGGATACGCAGGACGCAAAGTCAGAGCCGAAATACATCCTTGCGAAGTTGATGCTGTACACTCCGAGGTCAAGCAACGCTCCGCCGCAGAGATCCGGCCTCAGGATTCTTTCTTTGTTGTCCATGTAGTAGCAGAGGCTTGCGTTCACAATCCGCGGCTCGCCGATTTCTCCGGCGTCCAGCAGTTCTTTCACCTTGAGTGAAAGGGGCATGTAGCGCGTCCAGATGGCCTCTGTGATGAAGATGCCCTTCTTGTGTGCGAGATTCAGGATTTCTTCGGCTTCTCGGGCATTGGCCATGAAAGCCTTCTCGCAAAGCACAGCCTTGCCCGCCTCAAGGGCGAGCTTGGAGTGAGCATAGTGGTGAGAGTGGGGAGTGGCGATGTACACCAGATCCACTTCGGGGTCGTCCACCATTTCCTTATAAGAGCCGTATGCTTTCTCAAATCCCCAGTGCCGGGCAAAGGCACGCGCCCTGTCAATGTCGCGGGAAGCGATGGCATATCTGTGCAGACCCTTGTCTGCAGGCAGTCCGGAAAGGGTTTCTCCCATCTTGTCGGCAATCCAGCCGGCTCCGATAATTCCTATGTTCATAATTGATACGAGATTATTGTTTCAAGGGAGGAAGTTATAAAATATATGTTAATTTTATGGCCACAAACGCAAAAGATAATGACGATGTTCAGTTTCAAAAAGGTTTTTCCCGTGATGGCCGCGCTGCTTTTAGGCGGCGCAGTAGCCTTTGCCCAGTCCGCTGACGGGAATGCTCCCCAGACGCCGGTTTACAATTTCCCCGTGCCGGACGTGATGTTCAACTTATGGCCCGACGGCGCACCGAGCGACAACGGCCTGACCGGAGAAGAAAAGGACTACGGTAACCATGTATCGAACGTTACCAAGCCTACCCTTTCCGTGTTCCTGCCAGAAAAACCCAACGGCCTGGCCATCCTTGTTTGCCCCGGCGGCGGATATGTCGATGTATGGGACAAAACGGAAGGCTATGCCAACGAGAAATGGTACACCGACCGCGGCATCGTCTATGCCGTTTTGAAATACAGGCTGCCGAACGGCCATCCGCAGGTTCCGCTGGACGATGTGCATGAGGCCATGCGTATTCTCAAGGCACATGCTCAGGAATATGGATTCACAAAGCTCGGAATAGCAGGCTGCTCCGCGGGAGGCCACCTCGCCTCGATGACGGCTACCCATTTCACAAAACCCGAAGAGCGCCCTGACTTTCAGGTGCTGTTCTATCCTGTCATCACTATGGACCCTTCATTCACCCATGGCGGCTCGCTGCATTATCTTCTCGGAGACAACCCGCCCAAGGCTCTGGTAGAAACTTACAGCAACGAGAAGATGGTGACTGCCGATACGCCTCCCGCATTTATCATGGCC
>Ga0265299_10005762_pt1 | contig 11447 bp, 12 predicted proteins | sample AusTroGonzalo_MG_4_FD_193485 | JGI IMG/M metagenome (GOLD analysis project Ga0265299, IMG submission 193485) | Bovine rumen microbial communities from tropical cattle in Woodstock, Queensland, Australia - Gonzalo_02 | ecosystem: Host-associated > Mammals > Digestive system > Stomach > Rumen ...
AGTTCTTTATGTTTACCTTTTGGTTCTTACCTTTTTCGTCCTTTATCTTGTCGTCGAATTTGTCTGGAATCAGTTTCTTTATTTCGTTGACACGCTCCAATGGCACTCCCTGCACGCGGCCTACATCGGCGATTGCCGATTTGGTTGCCATAGTTCCGTAGGTGATAATGTGAGCGACCTTTTCGGCTCCGTATTTATGTGTTACCCAGTCGAGTACCTTTCCACGTCCTGCATCGTCGAAGTCAACGTCAATATCGGGCAGGGAGATACGGTCGGGGTTGAGGAAACGCTCGAACAGCAAGTCGTACTTCAACGGGTCGAGGTCGGTAATCCAGAGGCAATATGCAACCACCGAACCGGCTGCCGAACCACGCCCCGGTCCAACCCACACGCCGAGTTCCTCTCTTGCACCACGTATATAGTCTTGAACTATAAGGAAGTAGCCTGGGAAACCCATAGTCTTCATTATGTGCAACTCGAACTTTATCCTGTCGATTTGTTCTTTGGTAAGTTCTTCGCCGTAACGTTTGTGTGCACCTTCCCAAGTCAACTTTGCAAGGTAGTCGGCTTCGAGTTTTATTCGGTACAATTTTTCGTAACCGCCAATTTTCTTGATTTTCTTCTCGGCATCTTCTGGCGACATCACAACATTGTTGTTTTCGTCGCGGGTGAATTCGTTGAAAAGGTCTTCGTGAGTGAATTTCTGGCGGTATTCTTCCTCTGTGCCAAAGTCTTCGGGAATCGGGAATGCTGGCATAATAGGACCAGAGTCGATGTCGTAAACTTCAACCTTGTCGGCTATTTCCATTGTGTTTTCCAGCGCTTCGGGCAGGTCGGAGAAGATGGCTTCCATTTCTTCGGGCGACTTGAGCCATTCCTGCTTTGTGTATGCCATTCCACGGTTTGGTGCGTTCAGTTCGGTCTGTGTGCTGAGGCAGATAAGTCGCTCGTGGGCTTCGCCGTGTTCTTCTTCGACAAAATGCACGTCATTGGTGGCAATAATCTTGATATCGTGCTTGCGGGCAAGTTCTACCAGCACCTTGTTTACGACGCATTGTTTCTCGTATGTGTCGCGTGCACCGCCAGGCTTATCAGTTTTGTGGCGTTGGAGTTCGATGTAGAAATCATCGCCAAACACGCGCTTGAACCAAAGTACCGATTCTTCGGCCTTGTCGAGTTTGTTGGCGATTATAAATTGTGGAATTTCTCCACCGAGGCAGGCAGAACTTGCAATTATTCCCTCGTGGTATTTCTCGAGTACTTCCTTGTCGATTCGCGCCGAGCCGTAGTAACCTTCAATGAATGCAATCGATGAAAGCTTGCAGAGGTTCTGGTATCCCTTTTTGTTTTTTGCCAATAATATTAAATGGTATCCGCTGTTGTCCACGATTTTCATCTTTCCTGTTTCGGGCGATGCTTCGCGGTAGTCCTTCTCCTTTAGTTTTAGTCCACGGCGTGCGCAGTAGGCTTCGATACCGATTATCGGCTTGAAAATCTGTTTTTTCAGTTCTTCGATTTTTTTCGTAGCATTGGCTTTTTCCTCTTCGGTGGCATCCTCTTTTGCAAGAATCTTTTCCTGTTCCTTGATTTTGTCCTTGGTTTTTCCGTTTATACTCTTGGCTGTATCCATAAAGTCCTTGATACCGTACATATTGCCGTGGTCGGTGAGGGCAAGTGCGTACATTCCGGTCTTCATAGCCTTGTTTATCAAATCGGGAACCTTCGACATTCCGTCGAGTACAGAATAGTGTGAGTGAACGTGTAAGTGCGTGAAATTAACCATCTTGCAAATCTTAAAATACCGCCACTAAATTAGTGCGTTTGCCCTTTATCGGATGTATTTTCTCCCCACTTTTTTTCAAAAAGTAATTAACAGACGGGTGTGGGAATTCGTTTTAGCAACAGGTATATAGTTCCTATTTTTATAGGCTATAACCATGTTTATAGACTAGGAACATTGGCTATAATTACATATATATTGTTTACGAACATATTTACAGCAATAGCGAGCAAAATAACTCCGAAAAATTTGCGGATTATGAATATAAGGTTTGCTCCGAGCAGATTTTTCACCTTGTCGAGCAATCGGATGACAAAATAGTCGAGTACAATGTTGAGCAGCAGACCAATAATTATGTTGAGCACGGCATATTCGGCGCGAAGCGACAGCAATGCAGTAAGTGCACCAGGACCAGCAATCAACGGAAACGCTACAGGAACAATGCTTGCTCCGCTTCCAAGGTTTTCGTTCTTGATGATTTCGCGACCTAGAATCATTTCAACGGCAAGTACGAACAGTACGAACGAACCAGCAACAGCAAACGAAGCCTTGTCGATGCCAAATAATTTCAGCAAAGCATCACCAGCGAAGAAAAAGGCGAGAAACAGACCCAAGGCTGTCAAACAGGCCTGCATTGCCTTTATAGGTTTTCCGCTTTCCTTTAGGCTTAGGAATATAGGTATCGAACCCAAGATGTCGATGATTGCAAACATCACGATGAACGAGCTGAAAATCTCAATGAAATCAAATTGTCCGAAAAACTGTCCGATAAGTTCCATAAATTGACAGGAATTGTTTTGGATTTATTGTTTCAATTCACGGCGATTCTTACCTATATATATATAGTATAAAGTCAGATCGAATGATACTAAAGCGGCGTTGAATACATATAGCCATATTACTATGTCGTTGCTGTATAGTGACTTGTGAATGATGCCGAAAATGTAGCCTATTATAATCAACGACATGAATAGCGGACTTTTGCCAATCACAATCTTCGTGCGCAGTGACTTGGCGATTGAAACGGGCCAACTTACAGAGAAACATAAAAGGAAAAGTACTTCCCAGATGCTGAAATTTGCCATTGTCTTGTTGTTTTTATTTATAATATATGGATTTCAGGAGGTTTTCTGTCTTGTACATATTTTATCGACAAATGCCAATGATACACAGAAAGAATTACTATTGGACTAACAGCAATGTGTTAGTAGATTCCCAATTGATTAAATTGATCCTGAATCCGCAGCAAAAGTAGTGTATATTTTGTAGCCATACAAGATTTTTCTATTAATATCTGAAATATATATTGTCGAATATACATACAGGTTCAACACACAATCCGATGGAAAGGGGAATATTCAACACCCTGTTTGTTAGGTTGCTAAAACTACTAGCCATGTCTGTATGAGTTAGTAAGCACCCTGTTTGTGTAGGCTTTTTATTTCCCTTGTTAACAAAAACACGAAAAAATTTCTTTGTTTTAAAAATTGATATACTACTTTTGCACTCCAAATTTTAAATGATATTGAAATTATGTTTTTAGAAGGAATTTTGTCAATAGCAGGGCAACCCGGACTATTGAAACTTGTATCGAGGAAAAACACCAGTGTCATTGTTGAATCGTTAATCACTGGCAAGCGTATGCCGGCATTCTCAACATCACGCATAAGCACACTTGAAGACATAACCGTTTACACATACGACGACGACACTCCACTTAAGGATGTCTTTGTAAACATTTTCAACCAGTACAAAGGTGCCATTACCGACGTAACAGCAAAGTCGGCAAATACCGAACTCGTTGCATTCTTCGAGAAGGTTCTCCCCAACTACGAAAAGGAAAAGGTATATATGTCCGACATCAAGAAAATCGTTTCATGGTACAACCTGCTTGTCGAAAAAGGAATCATAACCGAAGAATCTATTAAGGCTTACTTGGAAGAAAAGGCAAACGCAGAGAAGGAAGCCGCAGAAGCCGAAGCAAAGGAAGAAAAAGCCGAATAACATAAGGCTAAAATAAACGAGTATGGCAAAGGCAAGTGTCTTTGCCATATTTTTCTAAACCAATCTTAATCAAATGAAAAGCAACGACATAAAAAGGAATGTGCCCATTGCACGACTGATAAAAAACTACATTGACAAGAAAAGTGGCAAAGTCTCCGAATCGCGGAAAGAAATACAATGGAGATTCAAACATCTCGACTGGAAAGACCAGAAGAAAATTATCCTTGCATTCCTTGATTCGAGCAAAACAGATAGGCAATGGGCATACACAATGGCTCTTGGCCTATGGGACAAGTCATTCGAACCCAAGATAAAGGAAATCTGGGAACAATTCCACGAAGAAAGATGCTCTTGGATTGTAGTCCGCTACTTCCCCATCGAGTACATTTCCGAGAATATCGAGAAGTTTACTCATAGAAGAAACTACTTTTTCATATGCATGAGACTGGCGAATGACAAAAATTTCGTCCTCGAAAAGGACAAACTTTCCAACACGGAATACCTTGCTGTCGCTTATCACACAGGAAGGTGCATTAAGGAAGATGAAGGCCGTGACATATTATACAACATAATACACGATGTGTGTCTGGATAACAATAATTTTTCTTTGGACAGGAATGCATACTATGACGATGTCAAAGAAATAACACCTATTCTTTTCCATGATGTCAGTCTTGCTGTGTACTATCTTCAGAAATTAAACTGCCAGCAAACTGTTAGCCAGTTTTACGACTGGAATAACCTTGTAACAAAAAGCATCTCTGAAAGCCAGGAATTAAAGGATTTGGATAAAGACGATTATTCATATAGATACTTATGCATTAATGTGGCAAAAAAATATGCATACTTAGCACTTGACAAAAAGTACAAGAAAACATCCAACCTAATAGTCGAAAATGTATTAAAGCCAGATGGCTGGTATTCTATCGTGCATGAACAAGACCCAACATTGAGAGAAAAAGAACGTATGGCATATGAAAAAGTAAAATCAGATGCTCTGAACGAAATAAAAGACAACAATCCCAACGTTGAGAAGTTGATTTCAAACATAGGGCTTGAAATTTTTGAAGATTTTTCAACCTTTCCACCGACTAAAGCATCAGAAGACTTTCCTTTCGACCCAACAGACGTGCCTTTCTAAAATACAAAAAGCGGATTACCATCCGCTTTTTTTGTATCTACTTTTCGCAATTCCTTTCAAGGTCGGCGACTGCCTTGCACCAACCGCTGTACTTATCCTTGGCATCCTTTAGTTTCATCGTGGGAGAAAACGTATGTTCAAGTTCTCGCGTCGAAGCCAAGTCCTTCATTGTACACCATCCAATTGCAAGTGCGGCAAGGTAAGCCGCTCCAAGTGATGTCGATTCAACAATCTTAGGTCTCTGCACATCAATCTGCAGAATGTCAGACTGGAACTGCATAAGGAAATTGTTAACCGATGCGCCACCATCCACATTAAGAGCCGTAATCTTGATTCCCGAATCCTTTTCCATCGCGTCGAGCACATCCTTGGTCTGGTATGCCATTGCTTCGAGTGCAGCACGTACAATATGCTTATACGTAACTCCGCCTGTTATACCGCTTATGCTGCCACGGACATTCATATTCCAATACGGGGCGCCAAGTCCTGCAAACGCAGGAACGAAGTATACGCCATTGGTATCGCTTACCGACATAGCAATAGATTCGGTTTCGGCTGCGGTCTTGATAAGCCCCATCTTGTCGCGCAACCATTTCAATGCAGCACCTGCCACAAACACAGATCCTTCAAGAGCATACGAAACCTTACCTCCTATTCGCCAAGCAATTGTGGTGACAAGTCCGCATTCGCTACGCACTTCCTTGCTGCCAGTATTCATAAGAAGGAAACAACCAGTGCCGTAGGTGTTCTTTACCGAGCCTTCTTCGTAGCAAGCCTGACCGAAAAGTGCAGCCTGCTGGTCGCCTGCAATACCGCAGATTGGAATTTCGGCATCGAAGACAAGTTTGTCGGTAATGCCTATTTCACACGACGAATCGACCACGTTTGGAAGCATTTTTAGCGGAATATCAAACTCGTCGAGAATATTCTCGTCCCACTCCTGCGTCTTGATATTGAACATCATAGTACGTGAAGCGTTTGAGCAGTCGGTGACGTGGCACTTCCCGCTTGTGAGCCTCCAGATAAGCCAAGTGTCGATAGTTCCGAAAAGCAAGTCACCACGACGAGCCATTTCGCGGGCATCGGGAACATTGTCGAGAATCCATTTCAACTTGGTTGCCGAAAAGTACGAATCGACTACAAGACCAGTAACGACATTTATGTACTTGCCGAAATCCTTTTTCTTGATTTTTGAGCAAAGGTTCTCGGTGCGCTTGTCCTGCCAGATTATGGCATTGTATATTGGCTTGCCCGTGTTGCGATTCCATACTACTGTTGTTTCGCGCTGGTTGGTGATTCCAATGGCTGCGACATCCGAAAACGAAATGCCACACTTGTTTATAAGTTGGCGAGCCGTAGCAATCTGGTTGCGGTAAATTTCGTTGGCGTCCTGCTCAACCCAGCCTGGTTTAGGAAAATATTGCGTAGTCTCCTGCTGTTCGATGCCAACAATGTTGAACTTCTTGTCGAACAATATGGCACGCGAACTGGTAGTCCCTTGGTCAAACGATAGAATGTACTTTTTCATCGAATTAAATTTTCGGCAAAATTACAGAAAATATAAATGGTGGTGGAAAGAGAATCTGGCAAAGATTTCAACAGTTAGAATATGAGAACGAATAAAGAAGGAATTTGATAAGTCGATTGGAATATCAACTTAACCATTTGTCAATTCGGCAAATACTTCTTCGATGCTCTTTTCCTTTTCTTGCATACTCAGCACGGCATGACCTTTCTGCACGGCTAGGTTGAAGACTTCCTTGCGGATGTCGTTGCTACGATTGTATTCGATAACGAATCGGGTGGGGGACTGGCGCTTTACTGTTCTTACGCCTTTGATATGCAAGAAATCCGATTCTGCAATTTCAGCATCGAATTCGACAAGCAGAGTCGAACGTGATTCGTCGCCAAGGTGTCCGAAATCTTCGGCTTTGTCGTTGGCTAGCAGAACACCCTTCTTTATCAGCAGGATGCGATCGCAGATGGCTTCTACTTCCTGCATTATGTGGGTCGATAGGATTACGGTCTTTTCCTTGCCGAGATTCTTTATTAGGTTTCGGATTTCGATAATCTGGTTGGGGTCGAGTCCTGATGTCGGTTCGTCGAGTATTAATACTTCTGGATCGTGGATTATTGCTTGTGCCAGACCCACACGCTGCTTGTAGCCTTTCGACAAGGTGCCTATTTTTTTGTTTAATTCTGGTTCGAGACCAGTAAGGGCGACAACTTCATCAATTCTAGCCTTTTTGTTCTTAATACTATAGATTCCTGCGACAAATTCGAGATATTCAACAATATACATGTCAAAGTAAAGAGGATTTTGTTCTGGGAGATAGCCAAGTTTCTTGCGTATTTCAATTGGATCTTCGAGGATATTCTTTCCATTAATGAAGACATCTCCTTCAGTAGCAGGAATGTAGCCAGTGATTATTTTCATCAGTGTTGACTTGCCTGCGCCATTAGGGCCAAGAAATCCGACAATTTCACCATTGTTGATGTCAAAGCTAACATTATCAAGAGCTTTCTGGTATCCAAAAACCTTAGTTATATTTCTTACTTCAATAGACATGTGCTTTTTTTTTAGGTCGCTAAATTACATTTTTTTTTAATCGATAAGGTAAAAAGATTCTCCATTTTAACATTTATGTACGGTTCTTTCATTTGAACAATGTTGTTACTTATGATACAAATAGTTAGCTCTTTAATAAATCCGCTGACTGCGATGTACTGAGCGACAGCCGAAGCAAGCTTGTCGCACCGCACTGCGCCGTACTGAGCGACAGCCGAAGCAAGTCTGGTCGAAGGGAAGTCAAGGTGACGAAATGCACATTAACCTTACCCTTCGATACTTCGACTATGCTCAGTAACCGCAGGCTCAGGGGGCGGTTGTTAGCCTTTAAATGAAAGAGCCGTGTTCTCATCGAAAATTTATAAAGAATTAAAAATTTGTGTATTGAAAAAAAAGTATATTTTTGCGTTTGTGTATTGAAAAAAAAGTATATTTTTGCGTTTGTATTACTTATGTATTGAATATTAACTATAAATTTTAACAAAAATGGGATTGTTTAGCTTTTTATTTGGCTCACCTTCTCCAGAAACAGCATTAGGAGAGCCTGTATCATTAGAGTCTTTGCCTAAAGATGGTTGCTTTCCGAACTCTTTGCGTATAAAAGAGTCGTTTTTTATAGCACCTAAACCATTAGAAGTTGGTGCAAAACTTTCGAAACTTACTCACAATCGTTGTACAGTTCTGGGCAATATTGAGAAAGGTTCATTCCATAAGGGCGATTATGTTATTGCTCAGGTTGGTGGCAAACCAGTCAAGGTTCTTACCCACGACGTAATAGAATATGACGGAGGAACATTTGATGGCAAACTCGTTAATCGTCAATGGGCTAAGGGAGAAGATGTAACTCAAGGAAAATCAGCGTGGATTGTTCTGGAGTTAACCGTAAAACCAGACGAAGGTTCTAGTGTGGTAAAGTTGTAATTACAAAAAATTACCTTACTACATACTCAAACCTATCTATCTGTGTTACGCCCATTTGCTGTAGCAGCGTAACGGAGCGGTTGCAGTCGTCGGCGGCATTGAAACCAGGGATTAACGGTACGCGAACCATGATGCGTTCCAGACCTTTGACAGAAATAAGCCAACGGAGATTTTGCAGGCTCTGTCGGTTGCTACGTGTTGTGTATGCTTTGTAGATTGCAGGATTGGTATCCTTTATATCGACAATAAAGTAGTCAATTATTTCGGAAGCCGCTTCGACCGCCGAACGCGGCACGGCAAGCGAAGTTTCGGCGGTAATTTTCCACGCATCGCCACAAAGTTTGCGAAATTCACGGATAAAATCAATCCTAAGCAATGGTTCTCCCCCACCAAAGCAGATACCGCCACCAGTGTAAAGAAAATAAATGTTGTCGATACGGACGTGGTCGAAAAGTGTCTGGGGTGTATAGTGCGGAAGATTGTCCGTCTTCCCGAAACAGGATGGATTCAGACAGTAACGGCAATGTAGCGGACATCCATGAAATGCCGCCAAAGTGGTAACACCAGCACCGTCTATATTAATGCGGTGCCTCGAAACTCCGATGAATGGCACTGCTTCCAAAGACTATTTCTTATTTTCGTCGGGATTTTCTGTGGGACTAGTATATTCGGGAACCTTGCCCCTAAGGGGTATGTCCATATCGCGCGGTTCGATTATAGGGTTAATTTCTGTTTTGGCGGAATCGATTTCTGGCACTTTTACAGGAACAATGCCCATAAGAGGTTCATGTATTTCGGGCGATTCTGGCACAGTGTCTATAGATGTCTGGTGGGTCGTGTCGGGGTCAACCATTTTGCCTCTAACTGGCACATCGCCTACAAGTTGGTGACCTCCGCTATTACAAGCCGCGACGCTAAGCGTAATTCCCGCGATAGTTGCCGCCTTGCCTAGAATGTTCATCTTGCCTTTGCGCGAAAGTTCCTGCTCGATGTATTTCACTTCGGCTTCGCAATGAGGACAAGTGCCGTTGCATTCACCCTCGAAAGTACATTCTTCCTGCTCAAGCGGAATATTATTTTCGTCCGCAATGTTCTTGCGAATCTCTTTCAAGTATTTGCAGATATTTTTACCGTTTTTCATGTGTTTTTAGGTTTTTAAAAATATGATGCCAGCACATCGCCCGTAAGTTCTTCGTATTCGTCACCTTTTGACCCTAAAAGGAATTCTGTTTCTCTTTCTTTGTAGAAGTGTAATTTTTCGATTTTACCTCGTTTTATGAGTTCTTCTTCAAGGTATTTTATCTCTGCATCGCAATGCGGACAAGTCCCGTTGCATTCCCCCTCGAAAGTACATTCTTCCTGCTCAAGCGGAATATTGTTTTCGTCTGCAATATTCTTGCGAACCTCCTTCAAGTATTTGCAGATATCTTTTCCGTTGTTCATCAGATATTTTTTGTTAGGACTCAAGATTATGCGTCTTTACATCATTTTGATTGCCTTATTAATCGAAACCGTACATTCTAAAAAGTTCAGGATGACTGATGCCGCTTATGTTCTAGTTATTTTCGTTGTTGTCTCAGATTCATTTGACTTCTTATTTTTCTTAAATAACGAAAACAAGCTTGTCAACCTTGATATAAGGCTCACTGCTGTGCCGACACTACCGATTTTCGAACCTACATTACCTAAATTCCCTGCATTCCCGATATTTCCCGACCTGACAGCCATTCCTGCTATACTCGAAGCAACACCTATACCTGCGTTTAATCCTGGCTTTGGCATACTGATATTTCCTGTAATTGCTTGAGAGTATGCGTTGGATATTTTCTCGCTTATTTTTTCGTTTTGCATATTGGCGTTGAAGTCGTTTATGTCCGAACATTGCTCGCCGAGTTCGAGTATGCGGTTGTAAAGGTTCTTTACTTCATCGTAATGTTTGCCAGAGATGTTCTTGCTTTTCAAGTCCTCCAGATAAAACTTATACCCGTTTGTGTACGCCTCAAAGGTTGATTTGTCTATTGCCATATTCTCTTCTCCTCTATTTTGGAATAATAATAAAGGACAAAAATAATAAATTATTCCATAGTAACAAAAAACAAAATAGTTTGCTTGGATCCGCGGTTCTTTCATTTAACTGCCCCCTGAGATTCGCATGCTGCAGCGCATTGAACGAAGCTCAGCCAGCGGATTTGTTCAAATGCTAACGTTCTGTATCATAAACAATAACATTTCCCCAATGAAAGAGCCGTGTGGTACATATACTATTTTTCGAAAAACATTTTGCAAGTTTCAAAAACTTATTGTACTTTTGCGGCGCAATTGCGGGGTAGAGCAGTTGGTAGCTCGTCGGGCTCATAACCCGGAGGTCGCAAGTTCGAGTCCTGCCCCCGCTACTTCAAAACGATAGGATGCTCAAGCATCCTTTTTTTTGTTTCTACGCGCTGATTCTAAGGGCGGTCAGCTGAGAAAGTGGGACAGCGGAAAAAGTGGGTGGAGATTCATATTGTCGATGCAAAAAACGGAATCTCACGAAGACGATTTCGTTTTTTTATTCATCGCCTTCGGCGAACCTTTAGCTCGCGACACGAAGTGAGCATACCTTGATTGCCGCCTTGGCTGGTGAGCGTTAAGAAAATCGGTGTAACGGAGCGTAAAAAATCAGTCTGTTTGAAACCGTTGTGATGGTTCGCGTCTAAAACGCAACCATCACATACGGTAAGTTTCTGATTTTTAGCGAAGCAGACTCAGCGGACATGGTTTTTTGTTTACTTTTTTGCCAACAATTGTCCAAAGACAATCATGAGCACCGCTAAAAATCAATTGTAGGAGCGAATAAAAAAGTTATTGGTGTCCGCTAAAAAATCAAATAATACCTATAATTACAATATTATCAAACATTTAGATGATTATATTAATAAGGAGGCTTGTCATTTACTTGCTTCGCTGCGTGAGCTAAAGGTACGGAAGCTAGTCGTAACACGCGATACGGAACGGGGAGCGTTGTGAAGCCGCACCCTGAGCGGAGTCGAAGG
>Ga0265299_10005763_pt1 | contig 11444 bp, 10 predicted proteins | sample AusTroGonzalo_MG_4_FD_193485 | JGI IMG/M metagenome (GOLD analysis project Ga0265299, IMG submission 193485) | Bovine rumen microbial communities from tropical cattle in Woodstock, Queensland, Australia - Gonzalo_02 | ecosystem: Host-associated > Mammals > Digestive system > Stomach > Rumen ...
CATGCAAAAACGCGCCCTGGTCGGCCAGTACACTACCAGCGGCAATACCTATGCGTCCCTTTTTGGAACCAATAGAATTGCTGTTGGTAAGAGTGATGGAGCCATCCACTTGTTTGACCTACAGTCTAGTCAGCTACAGGAGGTACTGTATCCTCATCAGGGAAAAATAACCTGCATTAGGCAACATCCATCTGGCCGCCTAGCTATGGTGGTATCTGACGACCATACCATCAGTCTGTATCGGACGGACAGGAATGAACTGGTGGCCTACTTAGTGACGTGTAATAAGGGGAACGACTACATTATCCGCACGCCAGACAACTACTATATGTCGTCCCAATATGGCACAGATGCTATTCACTTTGCCGTTGGTACGGATACCTATGGCTTCGATCAGTTTGATTTGAAATACAACCGTCCTGACATTGTTCTATCACGTATTGGCCTAGCTGACGATAAACAGATTAAATTGTTGTATCATGCCTATCAGAAGCGCCTGCGCCGCATGAACTACACAGAGGAAATGCTCTCGTCAGAGTTTCATGTGCCAACTTTGGCGATTACGAACGCCCGTCAGTTGGCTGAGGCTAAGTCGCCGCAACAGGAAATCTGCATTGATGCAGCTGACAGTAAATACAAAATTAAAAGTGTTAATGTATGGATAAACGGCGTTCCAACATATGGTATGAGCGGAAAAACCGTAGACAGAAACAAACGCATTTCCTTGTCACTCCCCGTTACACTAGCCAGCGGACACAACACCATCCAGGTGTCGTGTATGAATGATAAAGGTGCTGAATCGTATCGTGAGACCGTTGAGGTTACCCTGCCGGAGAAAACAGACAAACCCCATCTTTGGATTGCAACCATCGGTGTGTCGAAATATGACGACCAGCGTTTCAATCTCGACTATGCCGCCAAAGATGCCATGGATGTTGAACAGGCGTTGTCGACAGTCAACAAGGATGATTATCAGGAAATACATACCTTAACGCTGACCGATGACAATGTTACTTACGAGAAGTTGAAGGAAGTGCGTAGTTTCTTGCGTCAGGCGGGACGCGATGATACCGTCGTTCTTTTCTATGCAGGACACGGACTAGTGGATATGGAACAAGATTATTTCTTAGGGACCTATGATACAGACTTCGCCAATCCAAGGTTGAAGTCAATACCCTACGATGAATTTGAGTCCTTGCTCGACGGCATTCTGCCCTTGCGCAAGTTATTGTTGCTGGATGCATGCCACTCTGGAGAAATCGATAAGGAAGATGTCAAGCTTGTCCAGGCTTCTAACAGTTCGCTGGTCAAAGAGGGCATCGCCTTCCGCAGTGCTGGTGTCCGACTGCCACAGGCTGTCAATGCTACAGCAGAGGAAATCGACGAATTGCTGACCGACAACTTCAGTAAGTTGCAGCGAGGTTCTGGTGCTACCATCATCAGTAGTTCCAGTGGTATTCAAGTATCGCACGAAGGCGATCAATGGCACAATGGCCTTTTCTCCTACTGTTTGATGCAAGGGCTACGAGACAAGAAATGTGACACAAACCACGACGGTAAGGTAAGCATCCGTGAATTGCAGAGCTATTGTGCCTCTAGTGTTCTGACACTTTCTAACGGCAACCAGCGCCCCTCGGCACGTCGTGAGAACCGTCTGTTGGACTTTAACATCGGAACACTTACCACTAAATAAATACGTATGTAGGCTATGAAGAAAATCATTTATATATTGTTTCTAACTATAAATTGCCTGACGTCGATGCAGGCACAGATTTCCAAGATAGATATTTATCCGCCGGACTTGGACAAAGGCATCGAATATTATTTTACCGATGACATTCGCAAAAGCATAGCTATACTCCAGAATCATCAGCAAAACCAGGCGACTAAGAACAATAACGACTTGTTATTGGAGGATATCAATAGACTGTTTGAGAGCCTTTCCATACGTGAGGGCAAACCATCGGAGGAAATTATCCACCTATCCAAGAAATTGCTGCCATTCCCAGAGTATCACGACCTGTTGGCCATATGTCATCTAACTGCTGGTAACATCTTTCTGCAGCGTAAAGACTCTGTATTGGCGAAGTCAAGGTTTGGACATCTATATTATTTGGCTACTCCAGAGTCTACTTTAGACAGAGGAGCGCCTACCTCTGTCCAACTATTTATGATGGCGGTGGGTGACTATCTCTGCGAGATTCCACATAATATTCCTCAGGTGACCATGAGCAATACGGGCATGCCAACACGATGTAATATTATGCTGACGGTGTTCCGTTCACGCTCGGCTCTGAGACAGCTGTGTCCTTTACCTATAGCCCCTAGTAAGTGCGAGATTGTCAACACCCTCTTGCTGCGCAACCTACACGACCTATTGCAATTGGATGTTAGTGACGGTTTCAAGGAGGTTACTGACCAGGCTTATAAATCTATCTGTCAGACGATGGATACGTATATTGCCGAATGGATGCGCTTGCAATATCCTATAGAACACTTAGTATATTATATTGTTAACAACAAAGATGACGTCAGCTATAGTTTTAAGCGTGAGCGCCTGCATGACTTGTTGCTGAATGAACTATCGATACAGGGCTCTGGAGCAGCTAGTTATTATATGGGTAATCGATTGGATCAAGAAACCTCGAAGAAGCATCAGAACCCTGCGTTGGTCCGTCAGTACTATGAGACTTCCTCGCGCCAGAATTATCCTGCAGGAACGATGAGACTGGCCACTTGCTTGACGGTGGGTTATGGGGGTGGAGTAGATATGCAGCGTGCCTATAGTCTACTTAAACCTTTGATTGGTCATGCTGATTTTGCCAAGAACGGAGCCTACGCCTATGCTATCCTGCTTGAAAACAAGATAGGTGGAAAACCAGATTTGCTTGATATAATGAACTACTATGCTATTGCTGCTGATGAGGCCGTAGGAAGAGGGGAACGTGATGCTGCGCTAGACAAATGTAATCAACTGTATGAAAAAAACTATAAATAAGCTTCTTTGGTCATTTCTCCATGCGCTAGTTCTCCTCATGGCGACCTATTTTGTCTGGAATATTCCAAGCGACTGGACGGACAGCGGCAGTTGGCTGCAGCGCATCCATTTGGCACGAGCGATGATGGTGTCCCCCGACACATTGCCGTCTGATTTGGTGCTCATTAATACCTGTTACGACCATGAGATGGTGCCCGTCTACGACGAGTTGGGCATGGAGTGCGGCCAGTTGGATATTACAGATAGGACGAAGTTGTTATCACTCTTCCGGTATCTGTCAGCAACGAATGACTATCGTTATATCGTCTGCGATATCCGCTTTGATAGTTTGTTGCAGTCGCCTGCCGATAGATGGCTGTTCAGTCTCATTAGTAAGATTCCACGATGTGTGGTGCCGTTCTCTTCAGAGGAGGGAGCACTGCCTGCTGCATTGACCCAGCAGTCGGCAATATCAGAATACCATACAAATATCCGCAATAACAATTTCCTGAAATATCAGTTCCTGTCATCAGCCGGTGAAAGCATGGCACTAAGAATGGCTCGTTGTATGAATGATAGGCATATCGACAAGTTCGGCCCCTTGTATCTGACCGATGGCAAACTGTGTGTTAATTCCCATATTCTAGACATCAATACCAATGTGATGAGCGAGTATCGGCAGGACGAGAATGGGCGTTCAGGTATGAACAAGAAGAATATCCTGCAGTTGGGTACTGACGTGTTGCCGCTAATAGATGCGGGTGTAGATGGCATGTTTACCGACAAAATTGTGATGATAGGTGACTGTTTCCGCGATGATATTCATACCACGGTGGCCGGTCCAGTCTCAGGCATGATGATAATCTATAATGCCTATCATGCGCTGGTATCGGGCTACAACGTACCTCCTTTATGGGTGTGGCTCTCGCTGACGATTGTCTATGCTCTGCTTACACTGGCTATATTGAACCGTCTAGAGCCTCACGATTTGTTGCCGAAGCGTTGGGTAGCTTCATATCCCGTCTTGTGTAAGGTGATCGATTGGATAGGCTTCGACATCCTCTTTACCTTCATTGGCATTCTGTCCTTCCTATTTGCCAAAACCTATATCGATGCCTGGCTTTGTGCCACTTATTTTACGATATTCGGCATCGTCTACACTTATCTGCAGCTTGATGGAGGTAAATCATTTCGTTTTATACAGAAATTATTGATTACAAAAAAAGAATAGTCCTATGAAATTCTTTCTGACTTTATTGTTCGCATTAATAGCTCATTGTGTGTCGGCAGAAGACATGAAAGTGTTGACAATCAACTTCGGCATTATTCGTGTCAATGGCAAGACGCTGCAGAAGGGTAGTGTGTTTAACAGCAAGGACCGTATTGTGTGGTCTGACGACAAGCAATGTATGAAGGTGGTAGGCATCGAATCTCATACAGTCAACGTTTTTGCTGCCCAGGTGTTTAAGGTTGGTAAGATGACCTCTATTGATGATTTGCTGTTCCAGAAACAGCGTCTTTCCTCGCGTGACGGTGTTCTGATGACCCTCCAAGATTATCAACGTTTCTTCAACAGAGACATTGCATTGATGAGTGGCTTCTCAATAGAAACTGGTTACTCTTTTGACGATAGTCACTTCCTGTTTCTACAATACGAATACGAGGGTGAGACCATCAACAAACGACTACCCTGCACAGGGCACTGTGCAAGTTTTACTGACGAAATATTTTCCATTGATGGACGCCCTTTCGCTCCCACGAAGCTTGAAACCCGCCTGTATTATTATGATACGTCCACGATGGAAGTTCTTCTATTGGCTGATAGATTCGTCATCCATGTCGCGCCGCGTCAGAACTGTGCCACTTTTCTTCGCTCTTATGTTTCGGACGCATTGACGGACGAGGAACTGACGGAACTTCTCACTGATTATTGTTGTGTCAGTTATCCTTTCGTTTCGTTCCTCCCTGATGATCTTGCGTTATTTTTACGTAGTGTTCGCTGCTACTTTAGATAGGTCTATCGGGGGAAGATTTTCTGAGGAATAAAAGGGTAAGTGGTTTTCTATTTCTGCTCTATTAAGCCTATCTACAAAATCGTTGATATACTCGGCAAGAGGCGTGAGATTGTTGCTTCGATAGGCTCTCAATAAAGCTAAGGAACTGATTTCAAGTGATTCAATATCAATGTTTAGTTCTACGAAAGAGATTAAGAAGAGTTGGATGTCTTGGTCTTGAATCTCTTCACAGACATTTAGTAACTTCTCGTCACTATCTAAGCAGTTTAGAAATTTTTCCTGTATGGCGGAGTCTACATCCTTGATAGACAATAGGGCTCTGAATCCCTGTTGTCTTAAAAGGACCAATTCTGCAATCTTTATGTATGGATAAAGACAGAGAGAGTCAAAAGAACAAATCTCATGTGGGGTGATTCCGTACTTCTTGCATATTATACCATAAGAAGAAGTGAGATTCACAAGACATTGGGCTAGTTCACTTTCGTCCTTACTAATCAAATCTGTATCATCAAGCTCTACTATCGTTTTATAAAGTTGGGTATTCGTTGTTATTGGAGCATAAAGTTGCTCTAATAGTCTGTCCTGAGATGCCCAATACACTTCTGACCTATTGTCTGCGGTACTAAGGGTGAAGAGAATGTCGGCATCTATTGTATGACGGTCGTTTAGAATGTCAGAAATGGCCTTTTCATGATTGTATTCCGGGTAAAACAATGGCAAATGCTGACGAATCTTGGAAAGATTACCTGTATTCCCCGCTATCCGCTCTTTTTCAATCTTTGCCTTTAATTTGGCTATTGTTGTAGGAGATACATTATTCACATCACCAATGGCTGCTTCTATTTCAGCTCCGAAATCACTTGTACCTGCCTCATATCCCAAATACATGTATTGCTCAGCCTCTTTGCAGCCCATGTCAAATGCCTTCTTTAAAAAGTAGTGGGCGAGAATATGATTTTGTGTAACACCTATGCCCTGGGCATACAGAATACCAAGGTGCAGGAAAGCCACAGGATCTTTCCTGATTGCTTTTTGCACATCATCAAATGATGGTAATTGCTTCTTCATGCCAGTTCGTTTAGGAATTGAAGCCCACCTGTCGGCGAGGCTTCAGTTCTATCATTCGAGGGTTGAACTTCTTATAACCTTCCTCAACATCAGAGGCCAGGATATGTTGGAAGTCCTTGATGCAATCAAGAATGACGCGGTTTGCCATTTCTGGGATGATGCCGTTTCTGATAAATTGTTCCACCCAACGGGCATTGCCAAAGTTCTTGGTGCGTTGAGCTAAGGTTTCGCATATCTTCTGCTGTAGGACTGCTTTTGCATCATCTGTGATGATATAGTCATCTTTAGCAAATAGGTGAAGGGCAATCTCCATGAGTTGATCAGCATCATAGTCGCTAAAGCGATACTTGTATGGGAAGCGTCCCATCAGTCCGGGATTCGAGGTCAGCATAGCATCCATTTCTTTCTCATAACCAGCAAAGATGATGACCATATCAGGATTGGGTTGCGAGAGAACCGTCAGCAGACTGTCGATAACTTTAGCCCCATAGTCTTTTCTGTCAACCGTTCCTTCATAGAGGTTATATGCCTCGTCGATGAAGAGTACATTCCCTCTCGCTTCCTCCAAGACAGCCTTCATGTTCTCTTCGGTCTCGCCGATATAGCGGCCTACGAGTCTTGTGCGATCTGCACAAATCACATCGCCTTTGGAAAGCAGACCGATGGAGTGATATATCTTACCAAGCATTCTTGCGACTGTCGTTTTACCAGTACCGGGATTGCCTGTGAAGATGGCATGTTGAGCAGCCTTGTTTGACGTGTGGAAACCAGCTTTGCTACGTTCGATGAAGAAGCGGCTTTGGTTGGCCATTGTCGTAATACTCTTTTTGATATCATCAAGTCCCACCATTTCGTTGAGCTCGCGTATGCTATCCTCAAACTCTGACGTTGAGTTGGGCAGGAGGTCAAGGGGAATGTCTTCAATAGGCAACTTTGGCAATTCCTCCTTCTCAGTCATGATACCTTCAAGAGCGCGACGGCGATAACGAGGAGAAACTTCTTCAGCAACATATCGGCGGATACTGCTCAATGACCATGTAGAGAAGCAACCTTGTTCATGATGCTCCAGTATTGCTCTGGCAAGAGCATCCATCGTAGTTTCAGAAGGGTCAAGATGCTCATTATACAACTCTTTGATAAAAGCCTGAACGAGTTCAAAGCCGCTATATGGGCGTTGGTTGAGCACGTTTCCGCTCACAAAAAGTTCCTTCAGAGAGGGATATGTATCCAGCACACTCTCGATTTCCTGTTTCCCACCGCACAGCCAAAGCTTGTATTTCTCCTTGTCTTCACAGATTTTCTCTACAATCTGTCGCGTGACAACCTTCCCTCCTGTGCTGAGCAAGGCTCCCGGGTTTGTCAGGCAATAAATCTGATTGGTGGTATTGTTCAGCTTCTCATTCAGTGGCTCAAAAGGATTTTGTAGGGCTGCATTGTAGAGAGTGTTGCAGTCAACATGAATATAGTAGAATCCTGGCACGGCGAGTTTCTGGAAAGACTGAAGGATTTCCGCGTTCCAATCCCTGTTCGTAGTGTATATCAGAAGATTCCGGCTGACTCTCAGTTCTCTGCCACTCAGACCTTTTCGAAACTCATTGTAGATTTTCAACTGCCTGCTTTCCAAAGCATATTTTCGTAACTCTGAGGTGCCAGGAGTCGTAGAGAGAACATCCCAACTTGACTCAGTATTCTCTATACTGGTGGTAAGGATGTCTTCGAGACTACAGACGGGACACATCGTTAATGGTTGTTGCATAATGTTCAAAGACTTATCTACTTCAAAGTCAATACGTGCAAGAGCGCCATTGTTCCTATCACGGAGTAGAAGGAAGTATTTCCCCGGCAACCAAATACGGAAAGAAAGCATGACGATACTCACATTGATGCTGTTCTCGCGATTGAACTTATAAGTCACATCGCTGTTGCACATCGGGGAATAGTCGTCTGAGTAGACAAAGCAAGCGAAACGCCCCTCTTTAATCATCGAACCTTTCCTTGCTTGGATGTTCACAATAATGCAGCCGTCTATGTAGTCTGCTTCGTCGTTTGTTGATAGCGACAGCTCAATTTTCCTTATATCCTTCAAAGCGGAAGTTGAATTTGTTTTATCTGCTATTGTTTTGTCGGATTTTAAATCAGAAGCATCCTTTTGTGGATGAGGGTTCTCCATCAGTTCTTGAAGTCTTTTTGCGAAGTCTTCGTTCATGTAATTTTGCGTAATACTTTCCATAATTCCGAAATAAATACCAAAAGAAAGAGCCACCGGAGTAGCTCTTTCTATCATGCCAAACAAAAAAAAATATGTTGTATTCTTAGCCTTGTTTTGTATCGTTCAGACCTAATTTCTTTACTAATTTGATTGTGTTATAGGCCATGAGGCGGTCGTACTCCTTTTCATCATCAGGAAGCGCAGTGTATGGAAGAATACAAGGGTCTTGTTTCTTCTCTTCATCTCTTGCCTTACCATAAGACCATCCGCGTTCTATCATCTTCTCTGCCCATATTTCATGTGCATTCTCTGCAATGGCTTCTATGAGTTCTTCTAGATTTTCATTGAGGGGGATTGAATCCACATTAATAGGATGAGGTTCATATTCTTCTACGGACTGGAATACCTGAATCATGTAATTATGAGATTCTTTCCATGCATTTAGAAAATCAGAAAGAGGCACCTTCTTTACGTATGGATCTTCGTAAGGATCAAAGATGGTAACGATAATATCATCTATCTTGGTTACTACAACAGCATGGTTGGTCAAGTCCTCCAAATCAATTTCCTCTGCATAAAGCTTCTCTCGATCAACCCCAACAACAACGTCATTATCGTTTTCAAGCGCATGACGAATGTCATCTACTGTGGAATCATATCTTCTGCTTACGAACAATCCAGAATAAGCTAAAAGATTACCCAAACAATAGAGTGGCGTGCCCTCTGGCTTTAACCAATCGTTATTTCTTGCTGTATCAATCAAGTTTTCTTTATCGTAGGAGATATTATGGCGTTGTAGAATGAATATTTCACATAGCACGGCACAGACGTTCTCCCCGCTTAATGCAGCCATCTGAAGCATGGGTAAAACCTCGCTTTGCAATGGAATGATTGATACTTCATCCTCTGCCTGAAGAGCGACGTTAAGAACCTCCTGCAACTGCTCGTCTTTCATTAAAGCCTGAAGCACTTGCTTAGTTTCCTCTTCACTGGTGTTGCCATCGAGATAGGCGGCCAGTAATTCGTCGGATATCAAGTCTTTATTTGCCATATTTTCTTATGTCGTTAAGGGCGATACGGGTCAGTTGTGCCATAGAGCGCCGTTTAATGTTGTACAGGTTCGCGGTCGTTATATTCATTTCCCGCGCCAGTTCTTCCGGTTCACAGTCTTCAAGTATCAGCCGGCGGATGACATATACATATCGCTTTGTCGGCATAGCCTCGAAAAGCCGTTCCATATCATATTCCACAGCCACATCCGATTCCGGTGCAGCTACGTGTTCTTGTTTATCATAAGGAGACTCTCCGCTTACATTATCTATCATTCTGGCCCGTTTCTTAATGAAGAAGCGGGTTGCTAAAATCTTCAGCCATTGGTACACTGAACTACGGTATTCGAAGTTTCGCAGTTTAATGGCATCATCCTCCATGAGGTAAAGGTAGAGTTCGTTGACCAGCTCATCATATTCCACTTCATAGTCGAATACAATGTTCATGATATTAAGGAACAGTGGTTTGCATTTGACAAAGAAGAAATCCTTCGTCAGGTGTTCATCACGTTCTATCAGTCCTTTTACGATCTCTTGGTCTGTCATAAACCCTCTATTTGGGCACAAAAGTACGGAAAAAAAAAGAATTAATTCAATTTTAATAAGAAAAACTACATTTTTGATGTTCAAATGTATCGATAGGGATAAATTACAGTCGCAATCATTACCTATTTTTATATTAACAACAACTTTAGCCTCTCTTGAACATTGGTTACAGCATCTCTTCAAGTATCTCCACTGCCTTGGTGATGTCCTCCTGAAACCGCTTGTGGTCGCGAAGGAAGTCAGGCCTGCCACCACTGATGGCGGCATACAGTTCCTGGCTCATGTCATTGGCATAGTCAGAAATGGCCAACTCAATGTCGTCCTTCTGCCAGTCGAGCGTGGAATGAATATAGATGCGCTGCTTCTGATGCAGGAAACTGTAGGCGGTCTCGATGCTATCCTTTGTTATCATCTTGTTACTGAGTCATATCCTATCGGGCGGAATTGTTTCTGCTTCTCGCTGTATACGAATCCGTGCCCAAGCAGGTAGTTCTTTATATCTTTCGGTTCTGTTCCGAAGTTATAGCACAGTGATTCCAGCGTGTCAAACTCCTCGTCTCTCAGGAGCATGTTCACACTCGAAACCAGTATGGCAGGATCTTTCGGCAGGTAGTTCATCAGTTGTTCGTCTCTAAATATAATTCACAGTTCTATTGAAAAATCAGCGGCAAAGGTAGTTATTTCTAATCATTTTTTCGTACCTTTGCCCCAAACATTAACATTAGTTCATACAACTGTACAATGAAAGTAATCAGCACAACAAAGGCTCCTGCAGCCATCGGTCCGTATAGCCAGGCTATACAAGTAGGCAACCTCATCTACACCTCCGGCCAGATTCCCATTGACCCTGCAACAGGCACATTCGCCGAGGGTGGCATCAAGGAGCAGACGCGCCAGTCGCTGCTCAACGTAAAGGCTATACTGGAAGAGGCTGGCGTGACGATGGCTAACGTGGTGAAAACAACGGTCTTCATGGCCGACATGAACGACTTTGCCGACATGAACGCGGTCTATGCAGAGTTCTTCAGTGAGCCCTACCCTGCCCGTTCGGCTGTTGCCGTGAAGACGCTGCCCAAGGGCGCATTGGTGGAGATTGAGGTGGTAGCAGAAAAATAGCGGTTTATCCCATCACCACATCGAGCACCATCATCAGGACGAAACCAATGGCGAAGCCGATGGTGCTGAGGTTTGAGTGCTGACCGCCAGAGGCTTCGGGGATGAGTTCCTCGACCACGACATAGAACATAGCGCCTGCGGCGAAGGCCAGCATATAAGGAAGAACGGGCATGAGCATAGAGGCCAACAGCAATACGGCAATGGCTCCAATGGGCTCAACAGCACCACTCAGAGAACCAAGCAGGAACGAGCGCCAACGTGAGTTGCCTGCTGCTCGCATCGGCATGGAGATAATGGCTCCCTCAGGCACGTTCTGAATGGCGATACCCACAGCGACAGCCAGCGCGCTGGCAAGGGAAATGTTCGTTGCACCGCTATCGGCTCCTGCAAACACCACACCCACAGCCATTCCTTCTGGCAGGTTGTGGATGGTGACGGCGAGGGCCAGCATGGCCGTCTTCGAC